>WASW01062868.1_pt1 | contig 31501 bp, 39 predicted proteins | sample 5698521 | NCBI WGS metagenome assembly WASW01 (sample SAMN11175560, study PRJNA528189) | sponge metagenome | isolation source: marine sponge | host: Leucetta | place: Antarctica: Western Antarctic Peninsula, King George Island | collected 2013-01
TGAATTGTTCTTGAAATTTTTCATCTGTGATATGTTTTGAGATGTTCTTCAAATCATCCAGTGTAATCTTTATTGACATCATGGAGCAACCTCCTTGGAATTTGGAAATGATTCTGGATGACAAATTTGACATCCAAGTGTTTTTGTTACGTCACTATTGCAATTCTTGCAGATAATTTTTGAAATTTTAATCTGGAAAATCTTGATATTCTTTGTTGTAGTTTCATCAAATTCAAATGGATGTGATTTGTTCCAGCATAAGTTGCATATTTGATATGTCTTCTCTCTGTCTGTATTGTTGTAAGTTACAATGTAATCAAAATTAACTGCATTGCAGCAATTTGCGATTAGAATCTGACTCATGATGTTTCCTCTGTTGCAGGATCAGACTGGTTGATCTTTACTGGATGAATACATTTTTCACACCACATCCAGTCTTGACAGAAAAATGTGTCAGAACGTTTTGTGTTTTCATTATATTTGATGAAATACTGTTTTCGTAATGGATCTCCACAGTGATGCTTGAAATGACCCTTCTGCTTATTCAATTTACTACCTCCTGAAAAATAGACGATGAACAATAATTCAGATATTTTAATGAGAATTGTTTCAGATTCAGATGAATACATCCCCCTCTGAAACAATGCTCAGAGAGGAAGGCGGTACCGCTACAAACCTTGCAATTCCATCTAAAAATAGATGGCTATCGCTAGGATTGTAAGTTATAACTTCCAATACAAACGGACTTTTTTCGTTTGTCATTATACTGAACGGATAGTGTAGTAAATAACATCTATTAAAAGTTGGCGGTATCAGTAAAATTCATGTTTAGCTAAAATTTAGAAAAAATGGGAACGGGAGGGTAATTACAAACGGTGTCATTATCTGAACAATTTTAATTCTGTTTGACCTCTCGTTCCAATCACCTTGAATTAATTGCATATTTCAAATCATTATACCTTTTAGTACTGTATAATACCTTAAAAATAGATCGCAGATATTATCAGTAATATGAAATGTTAAAAAATATGAAGTATAGTTATTTACAGAAATTATTCGATTATACAACATTGAAAACAGTGAACCAAGATCATGTCGTAATCACATATGTTTGAATTTTATGTTCTCAAAGATTCTTTTCAGTTTAGAACCACATGCAGGACACTCTTGTCTTCCATGTACAGTACTACATCCGATACAACAAAACTCTAATCTTTGCGAGTCTCTTGAATACACAGCATTGTCTACCATCTCGTCAATCTGTCTTTGCATGTCCTGCATTGTCTTGTACTGTTGCTTTTCAAAGATCTCGTCTCTTTTCCTTACTGCCATCTCCATCACAAGATCCTCTTTTAGTTTGTCCATTTCTGACATCTTCTCCTTTAATTCCATTCTTAGCTCGTCTGCATCATCCTTACCAGATACAACATTTGAGAATTTTGTAAATATGTTAATCATTTTTCCACATTTTGCATACTCTAATCTGAATGAATCCAGAAATAACAACTGGTCTTTATCGTAAGAATCTTCAGGCATGTGGCCTATGAACATTTGCCGCATATCTCTGTCAATCTTGCATTTTTTCATAACTGATTTTAATAAATCTCGCAACTCATGACTTGTAATCGTATTTTTAGTAACCAACTTTGTTTTGTATTTTGTTTGTTTTTTTGCTCTTTGTGCAAGTTTTGGTAATAGATCGGAGACCCATCTGTCTGTAATAGGTCTGCATTTGGTGTTAAGAAAAATTGGATCACCTAATTTCATATGTATACCTGTTTTTTCAAATCTCCAATCCAGTGCAGATTGTAATGATTCAATCGCATCACGCTCAAGACCACAAACATGAGGGATTTTTGTTTTGATTCTAGACAAGTTAAACACAACAGGACATAAATCTAAATCCCATTTGTGGTAGTCCTCTGTTCCAAAATATTTTACAATGTATTGCCATGCTTCAAAGTTAAATCGATCACAAAAAGTAGAATTATCAGTACCCGAATGAAACTTTGCAAGTATCACTGATTCTTCAACTACTGAAGGCTTTCCTTTTCTCAATATATCTGCAAGATCAGACAAACTCATAGTCGGAATGAAATTATCACTTTTTGAACCGTCTTCAAGTGTTACGGCATCATCTCTACCAATTGTTTCGTTAAACGAATATTTGATTTCAGAGTCATTTAGTCTGAAATATGCACTAATAGCACATTTGATATTATTCATGTATTTTATTGATTTGTTTTTGTGTATGTCATCCATTAGGTATAATTTGATCATTTGAGCAAATTCAGGACCTTGATTTGCAGAATTTCTATACAAATCAAGAAAAGTCTCAACGGTATCCATAACAACTGTATTTGTTACAATTTTTTGTAAATCCAGACCCATTGGAATTACTTGTTTTATGGTGATTGGTCTATCATGAAGCCAGTTACTAAAATGCCATAATGAAAGAGAATATGAACGCCTTGATCCACCGCCTGTATGCTTTGTCTTGGCAGATTCATTTCGATAGTTTGTAATGCCAAGTTGCTTTCGCATGTATGATACTGTTGGTAAATTACAAAATATAACAAACGTAATTGGCTCTACATTAATTTCTTCTAAAATGTTTATTTTTTTACCAATCCTTACAACATGTTTAAAAACATCCCGTGTATTTGAAATATTTTTATTTTTACTGATTAGTGGATTGTACTTTTTAATTAGGTCTGCCAAAACATATTCTATATCAGGCTTTAGTAACTCTAAAACGAATTTTATTTGTTTTCTTATATGAATTCCATAATTTTTCTCTGACTCAAACTTTGAATTTATCTTAATTATCTTACCTCTCAACGATGGAAAATACCCAACAAGCTAGATAAAGATGCCCAAAACTAGGGTGTAAGTCTATCCACATCTCTCGGATAAAATGTCGTATCTCGAATATTATCAGTGCCTGTTAAGACCATAATTAATCGCTCCAATCCAATTCCGCAGCCTGCGTGAGGTGGCACCCCATAATCAAATGCTTCCAGATGGTATTCAAACGCATCAGTTTTCATCCCTTTGGTTTTCATTCTCTCAGCTAGTTCATTACGTTTTTCAATTCTTGTACTGCCTGATGATAATTCCAAATCACCATACATCAAATCAAATGATTCAGAAACTTTTGGATTTGATTTGCTATCCTTTACGTAAAATGGTTTTGGTGCAAGTGGCCAGTCAGTAATGAAATAAAATCCGTCCAAACCAATTTTTTTAAGATTTGATGGGTACAAATCATCACCCCATTCAGTCTTTGCACCTGCCTTTTGCATTCTATCTACCAAGTCATCATAAGAATATCTTGGAATGTTTTCAGGAATTGCAATTGTCGGGAATTCTGAATTTGGGTTTTCTTTTACATAATCATGTATAGTTTGAATTGATACTTTGATAATTTCTTCAATTCTATTCATTACATCATTATAATCAACAAATGCTTCTTCCAAATCTATGGATATGGCTTCAGCTAAATGACGATTGGTTCTAGAGGGTTCTGCTCTAAAAATTGGTGCAATCTCAAATACTTTTTCAAAACTCATTGTTAGTTGTTCTTTGTACAATTGTGGACTCTGAGCTAAGAATGCTTCTTTGTTATAGTAAAATATTGGAAATAACGCTGCACCACCTTCTGTAGCAGTTGCAATCATTTTGGGAGTATTAATTTCGACAAAATTCTGATTAAGGAAATATTCTCGAATTGATTTTAAAACAAAACTTCTAGCTTTGAAAATATGCTGTAATTCATCACGTCTAAGATCAATAGGTCTTACCTCTAGTCTAGTATCAATATTTTTTACAGTTTTTGCAGTAGGCTCAAAAGGAGGAATCTTTTCAACGTCTGAGAAAACTCTCAACTCTGTAGGAATTATTTCATAACCATTAGGTGCTTTTTCTGATGCCTTGACATTGCCGGTAATGGAGATTGAAGAATGTGCTTTTAATGAAGAAATTTTTTCACGGATTTCATCAGGGCAGTCTCCTTTTTTTGCTATAATTGATAAATCCCCATTTTTATCACGAACAGTTACAAAACTAATGTTTCCATGTCCACGAACTGTCAACACCCAACCCATTACAGTAACCGAAGTTCCATCCATTAAGGGGGTTATTTCATTTGAATAATGAGATCTACGTAAAGTTCCTAATTCTGTTTCTATCATAATTTACTTTATTCCAGATATCTAGAGGTAATTAATTTTTATATAAAATAGTAAACCATTCCATTAATTTTCATAATGCTTATAGCAAGTAAAAATTCCTCAAAAAAACAAGTTGAACATACTAATTCTCATAATAATTGCAATTTTTATCGTTGTTGGAGTATACGTTGGATACCATGCATCTCAGCAAGCAGGAGAAGAAATAGAAGAACACAATGTCACCATAGAATTAGAAATTTTAAATAAAAATTCAGGATTAGTACAGATTTACCAAAATCAAGAACTAAAAATGAAATTACTCTAGAATTAACTAACCGAATTTATATTAAATTGTAATAATTAATCATAATCATGACACTTTCAGATAAAGAAAAAATCATAGCAATTATCTCTAATGGAATTTCAGTTTTTTCATTATTACAAGAGAGAGACGAATTGCCAAAAAATACAACAATGTATGATTTTGTATTAAAGGTAATTCCAGAAGATATCAAGTCAGAACTAAGTGTCGAGATAATAGATGAAGTATTCCAGTACGTTACATCCACACATAGTTCATAAAGTACAAAGTACTAACTAAAGCATCATAATGACTGCAATAGCAACACTAGGCTCCCACTGTTCTTTACAAGTTCTAAAAGGTGCAAAAGATGAAGGTCTCAAAACAATCCTAGTATGTGAAAAAAAACGTGAAAAATTATACAAAAGATTTCCATTTATTGATGAATTAATCATGGTAGATTCATTCAAAGAAGTTCTTGATCAAAAGTGTCAATCAATTCTTGAAGAAAACAATGCAGTTCTAATTCCACATGGAACATTAATCGCACAAATGAGTTCTGAAGAAATTGAATCAATTAAAACTCCAGTGTTTGGAAACAAATGGATTCTAAGATGGGAATCAGATAGAGATATGAAAGAAAAATTAATGAGGGAGGCAAATCTTCCAATGCCAAAAGCAGTAACAGGACCTAAAGATATTGAAAAACTAGTAATTGTAAAAAGACAAGGAGCTGCAGGAGGTAAAGGGTACTTTATGGCAGCAAGTGAAGAGGATTACAATACAAAACGAAATCAATTGATTTCAGATGGAATAATTTCAAAAGATGAAACATTATACATTCAAGAATATGCAGCAGGAGTATTAGCTTATTTACAATTTTTTTACTCTCCACTAAAAGAAGAATTAGAATTCTTTGGAGTTGATCAAAGACATGAATCAGACATTGAAGGGTTGGGAAGAATTCCTGCAGATCAACAGCTAAAATCAAACAAAGTTCCATCATTCAATGTTATTGGTAATAGCCCTCTAGTTTTACGAGAATCATTATTAGATGAAGTGTATACAATGGGGGAAAATTTTGTTGAAGCAGCAAAAAGAATAGTTGCACCAGGAATGAACGGGCCATTTTGTATAGAAGGAGTTTATGATGAAAATGCCAAATTCAAATCTTTTGAGTTTTCAGCAAGAATAGTTGCAGGCTCTAATATCTACATGGATGGGTCTCCATACTATTCACTATTATTCAATGAAACAATGAGTATGGGTAAAAGAATTGCAAGAGAAATTAAAACAGCCACAGAAACCAAGCAATTAGATAAAATTACAACATAGAAATTTATTTTGTAACAATTTCCATTCCATGTTGGGATTTGACAATATACTTGTCTCGGATTTTAACACTAACCCATTCAATTCCCAAAACCACAATTAACACAACAAAGAGATAGACAGCTGCTTTTCCATATTCAAAGAATTTGATATATTGTATGATAAAGAAACCAATACCTCCTGCACCAACAATACCAAGAATGGCACTCTGACGTACGTTATAGTCAAACATGTAAAGCATGTGTCCAAGAAGATGAGAGGCAGCCTCAGGAATTACAACATATCTAATTAATTGGAATTTTGAAACACCAATAGAACTAACTGCATCCATAGGATCAGAATCAATTGTCTCTATTGATTCGAATTGTAATTTGGTTACAAATCCAATTGTATACATGATAATTGCCAAGACACCTGCAAATGGGCCAAGCCCCACTACAATTACAAATAATATGGCCCACAGTATAGAAGGGAATGTACGAATTATTGCCAATAATGTTCTAATCGGGGCATAAACAAATTTACTATTCAAGTTACGTGCGGCAAGCATACTAAAAGGCAATCCAATAACTACACCAATCACAGTTCCAATAAACGCCATTTGTAATGTTTCAAGCATTGCCAAAAGAGCACTTGGAACATATTTCATATTATCAATAATGTTTTCTAAAACTAGAATTTCTTCAAGAATAATTCCAAGATTAGGTAAACCTTCAGCAAATTCTAAAGGGCTAGCATCAACATTATAGGATGCAATAAGGACAAGCCCTACAATAACTGCAATTAAAATATTATTTTTTGGAGTCATCAGCATGCATCTCCATTATTTCTTCAGCAGTCATATCACCTGTTTGAAAATCAACAATAGTGTCACCTTCAACACCAATTTCTAAAATTTTATGACCTTCCTTAATTACTGCAACTCTGTTTGCATATTCTAATGCCAATTTCATATCATGATGAACCATAATAGCAGTCAAATTCATTCTTTTTTGAGCATCAGCAATTAAATTCATTATTTCTTTTGCGGTAACCTGATCAAGCTCCGAAACAATTTCATCCGCCAGTAAAATGGTAGGTTTTTGCATTAATGCTCTAGCAATAGCAACCCTACGTTTTTCACCACCGCTCAACATGTAGGCTTTTCTATTTTCTTTACCAGTTAATCCGACAAGTGAAATTATTCTTTTAGCTTCAATTATTTCATGTTCAGGAAATTTTTTAAAAAAAGATTGTATTTTGTTTAATCTAGGTAAAGCACCGATTAAGATATTGTCAAGTACGGTGATATTTTTTATCAATCCCAAACTTTGAGGAATATAGCCAATAGTGTGCATCATTTTTTTAAATTTTTTATCATTCATGTTAGGAGAGACATAATCGATTTTAATTATTCCGCTACTTGGAATCATCATACCATTCATTAATTTCAATAGAGTTGATTTACCAGAACCAGATTGACCAACAATGGCATAATTAGTTCCCCTATCAATTGAAAGATTGATTTTTTCTAATGCAAAACTCTTAGAATCATAAGATGTAGATACATCACTCATCTGAATGATTTTGTTAGTAGAAATTAATGAAAAAGAAGGGTTTTTGGTCATCTGAATTGTTTCATTTCCAGAATCCCGGGTTTTATTTGCTCTTGTCATATTTATCAAGAATCTTCTGATCAAGTCCTGTTAAAGCATCAATAAAGTCACCAAACTCACCAATGTGCATAGTAGTAGTTGTTGGAACTAGAGCTTCTGCACCATACAAATCTGTCAAAATATGATTATTTTCATCATAATTGAGTTGAATTAATGCATCAACTAGTGCTTCTTTTGTAGAGTCAGACATGTCTGAACTTACCATAACAACATGTGACGGTACAGGTCCAATTGTAGTAACTGCACGTAATTTTGCTTGATCTTCCAATTCAAGATATTTTTGTGGAGCGATATCTGAACCAAATGCAACATCCACCTTACCCTCAAGAAGCAGTGTTAATGCAGCTTTGTAACCGCCAGCAAAAGTATAACTTTCAAAGTTATTTTTCAATGCAGATTCCAAAGCAACAATATCATCACCTTCAATTGTAATGTGTCCCTCAGTAACTAGAGTTCCCATAGGTCTAACAAAACCAGAAGATCCGGTAATGCTAGTAAATGCTACTTTTTTTCCAACTGTATCTTCCAATGAATTAATTGAATCATTGTCAGCTAAAGCCCAAACTGTTGCTTGATAGTTTACTTTACCTGCAACAAGTTCTGCCATTACTACCTCTGCACCAGTTCTTTGATGAGTGATCCATGCAGGACCAGTATCCATAAAGGCAGCATCAATATGACCAAATCTCATTCCTTCAATGATTGTTTCATAATTTGTTGGAACCACGATTTCGACATCTACCCCAAGTTTAGTTTCAAGAAAAGTTTCCAATTCTTTGGCTTTAGGAGTTAGTTCATCAGCTTTTTCAACTGGAATAAATCCAATGGTAATAGTGTCAACATCTACAGTGTTAGATTCAGATGAAACGTTAATGATTTCATTAGTTGTTAAAGAGATAGAATTATCATTCAAACTTCCCAAACCATAACCTCCAAGAAAGGCAGCTACGGCAATTACAACTAATGTCAAAATTATTTGTTGTTTCATGATTAACAAAAAATTAGGATAAGCTAAATTATTTAAAGCAAGTCATCATTCTAAATTATCATTCCAAGTCTATAGAATGAGAACAAAATGAGTTTTTGATTTTAAAATTAATAATTAATTTGATTTAGGATTTACAGTGTTTGAGTACAAATTCAAACTAGGCTCCAAATCCTCCAAAGTAATTTCTACTTTTCCAATTCTACTTCGATAAAGTTTAATTTTTTTACCTTCAGAAGAAATGATAAATTTATCAATTTCTGCCAATGCAAGTTCCTCCAAAGTAGACAAAGTTTTGTAAACAGTAGATAGGGATATTTTTAATTCCTCAGCAATTTTAGTCGCATCTTTTGATTCATTTTTGATTGAAAACAATACAGATCTTGTACATACGTTACTGAGGGATTCAATAATTTTTTGAGTAATATCAAATTCAGATAATTGTATAATGGTGGGTTTTTGCATGATACCACTTAGTTAGGAATCAGAGTTAAAACAGGCTCAGGTTTTCTAATAGAAATATCAGCTTTACTAATTCTACTTCGATAAACTTTGTATTTTCTACCTTTGTCAGAAAGCATCCATTTTTCAACTTTGATTAGAGTTAATTCTTCAAGGTCAGATAATTTCTTGTATACTGAGCTAAGAGGAATTTTGAGTTTATCGGATAGTTCAGATGCAGTATTGCCTTTTTTGATAATTGAAAATAAAATGGCCCTTGATTCAGTGTCAGCTAAGGCTTCAATAACTTTCTGAGTAATATCATATTTTTTTAATTGTGGTAATGTTAATTTCCTAGACAAGTGAATGTTAAAAATTGTCGTATTATTTAAACGAAATGTAATGGTTCTCATTCTATAGAATCAGAATAATTATGAATATTGTGTAGTGTCATTGTCAGATTCAAAACGATTCCAAAGAAATCCCAAAATTAGTCCAACTGAAATCCAGAATGATGAAACTCCCAATACAGACATTATTCTAAACTCATTAACCAAATTCATGGGAGCAGTGATTTCATCAGGATTTTCAGGCATTATAAAAAATACTATGCTTATGAAAAGACCATACCCAATTAAAGATACAAATTTTTTCTTGTTTTGTAATTTGTTGGATAATATGTAAAAAACAATTACACCAATTCCAGAAATTGCAATAAAGGAAAGATATAGAATTGCTCTCAACACCACAGTTTCAGCATCACCCACGGTTGGTGGATTAGCAGGATATTTTAGAAAAGGAATTAAATAAATTGTGAACCACATAATCCCTGCTAGAATTAGTGCCTTTTTGATATCATTATTTCCAGGTAAGGAATTTCTAGATAACGCAAATACAATACCAAACAATGCACCCATTGACGTTCCTAAAATTACACCTGCAAGGATTTGACCACTTTTTTGCCATACTCTATACCCTTCATATTCTACCCAAAATTCAGGAGTATCTTCTTCTTCACCAGATTCAAATAAATTATGATTTTCAATTCCTATGGCCTGATCAAGATAAGGCTCTACAATTGCAAAATTAACAGTACCGTGGATTAATCCTGCAAAAGCACCAGAGAGTAATACTATAACAATAAAGAGAAATGTTTTCACACTAGAGAAATCCTAATGACAAGGAAAGCCAGCAGCATGTCTCATATCATGAGTAAGTTCATGAATTACCAAAGGATCAACACCACCTTCAGCAAATACTAAGTTCACAATATGACCATTATCAAATCCAACAACAAATAATCCTGCTACAAAGACAATAGCTAATGCAAGTATTGCTAGTTTTGAAACACCAGTTTTTGAAACTGTAATTTGTCTAGATTGAGACATAAAAAATAAGATTATTTATTGATATTAAAACTCTTGGGTGATGAAAAATATCAAAAAAATGTAGATTCAGATATACAGATCACTTGGAGATCTAGTATTCTGATCTTCAAATATAGATTTTATAAAAAATTAGTGCCAAATGAGGAATTGCTGAATAATACAATCAAACAAAAAATATCAAACCTAGATTCCAGACATAATTATAATTAGAAATAATCTCATGAATCTAGAATAATTGCTAATATCATAATTATCTTGAATTATTACCTAAACAAAAAGAAAATCAGACCTTAATTGTAAAAATAGATTGGAAGTATGATATCATGAATAAGATACTTTAAAAAGATAATATCTTCATTAAAACCATGGATTTTACAGCCAAGTTAAAACTAATCCATGCTAATTTTTTCTTTGTAGATATTGTAGGATTATCAGATACAACAATGTCAACAAAAACACAGATTAAAAAAATTGAAACATTAAACCACCTAATGTCAGAATGCCAAGCATTCAAATCTGTCCCAATAGAATCATTGATACTACTTCCAACTGGTGATGGTTGTTGTCTTGGATTTTTACAGGGACCGGAATTACCTCTACTGCTTGCAATTGAATTACACGAAAAACTTGCAGTGTATAACAAAGCAAAAATTCCAAGTGAAACAGTAAGAGTTAGAATTGGATTACACAGTGGTAACTGCTTTCTTGTAGATGATGTACTTGGAAATAGAAACACCTGGGGTCCTGGAATTATTTATGCAAGAAGAGTTATGGATTTTGGAGATGATGCACACATACTAATGACTCCAACAATGGCAGGAGATTTAAGATCATTATCAGATGAATATAGACAAATAATTCATCCAGTTCACGATGTAATACTAAAACATGGATTTACAATGTTATTGTATTCAGTATTTGGGGATGGTTTTGGAAATAAAAAACATCCACAAAAAGGTGCATCCACAAGAAGCAGATATGGAGAGGAAGCACTTCGTCTCCAAAAAACCACACTGTATCCTTCAGTTACTGTTGATCTTAGCGTTATTGATCCAAAAAAAATGCGTGTCCAACACAAGAGAACGTATGAAGTTGCAAACACATCAAATGAGCCAATTAAAAATGTCTTACACGGAATAGCAATGGATGTCAACATAGATGACATCAATGATCTTAACATCCAAGTTTATGATGAAAAAAATAGAGAGTGTAAAATTACAGGTATCAATGTAGACAAGCCAGACTGTAAGGAATTTACAACTATGTTTAGTGATCCCATCACCAAAGGAGAAACAGGTAGAAAATACACTCTAATTTATGAAGTTGAAGAACCTGAAAGATATTTTGAAAATGCATTTTTAATTGATTGTCAGAAATTTATCATGTCATTCAAATATCCAATTAATAGTGGAATCAAACGACCAGAACTCTATGAGATTCTCCAAGAATCAGAGACAAAAACGAATTCGCCCATAGTTCCAACAATAAAAAAAGAAGGCAATTTTGAAATGATAAAATGGGAGATGGTGGATCTTGTAAAGGGCAAAACATTACGAATAGAATGGTAAGTCAATAATGTGTAATTTTTTGTAAGAAATTATCCTACAGTATTTTTAAAAAGATGACATTATCAAGATATTGCAAGTATGTTCAAATTAAAAAATTTCATTGAGTTTAAATTGTAAATATTTTAAATATTTCCATGGAACAAAAAGCACTAGAATGCCCAGTTTGTAAGAGTAACAAGGCAGAGATTGCAAGTGATAATGTCAAACTAAGTGGACGTTTTGAGGATAAAGAATTTCTCACAACAGAATTAACTGTTCTAAGATGTTCTACATGTGGATATTATATGATGTTTGATAAATCTGCATCATCATTTACTACTCAAGATAAATCTTAGAAACTCTATTTGATTAATTCTTGATTATCTAATTGTAGCAAATATGCTTCTATTTCCTCAAGAGTTTCAGCACCATACAAAATCAATATTTTATCATCTTCTATGATTTCATAATCACTGATGTTTGGGACTTGGTCTCCATTAACGAAGAATTTTAATTCATAATCTTCATTAGAACAGAATTGTTTTCCATCTGGGAATACGTAACATTGATCATCAAGACCAATTGCTAGTGTATCAAAGAGATATCCTAAATCAACTCCAGTGGCATGCTTGTGAATTGTTGTTCCATCTCTTCCTTCAAAATGAATCCAGCTTGATTTTATTTGGAATGCTGGGCCTGAAAATTCAAACGTATCTCCAAAAATCTTTACCAAAAGTGCTGCATGTGAGTGCTCACTTCCTAATGCCCCTGCATTTTCTGGACCGCCGGGCGTATTTGACCCATCAAATCCATTGATAAATATCCATCCTGCATAGCCTACAATTACAAAGATTAATGCTAAAACTCCTACTGCGATTAGAGTATGTTTTTTCTTTTCTGCAGAATGTTTTGTAGCATAGCTATCGCGCTTTAATTCACGATCTCGTCTTTCTTTTCGGCCCATAAGATAATTCAACTCTGAAATTTGCCCTAATTAACCATTCGTCATTAAATCATGCAAATTGAAGATATTGTATAATTACAATGATTTTGATTTTTAGAAAATTTCTTAAACAGAGTTAATGTTGATCGACACTGTTTTTGACTAGACTCTTTGTAATGGCATCAATACTAATGTTCATGTGAATTGCAAAGAAGGATTTATTCATGATTTTGTGTGGTTTGAGATACTATCCTCAAAAAGATGCATGCATTGTGGAAAAGAAGAAATCTAGAAATTTAAAATTTATTTTTTACCGTCAATCAATACATGCCTAAACCATCGAATATTTTGTTTTAAATTAAATAAAAACAATAAATAAAATCATAAATTGCTGTACTTTATGGGATGTATTTTTTGTGATATTTTGGATGGGAAAAGAGATGGGCATTTTTTGTATGAGGATGAATCTCACGTTGCATTTTTAGACAAATATCCAATTGATGTAGGTCACAGTTTAGTTATTCCAAGAAAACACCATGAAAGAATTACAGACATGGATTCAAAAGATGTTGGAAACGTCTTTGCCATAGTTCCAAAAATTGCCAAGGCAATTTTAGATGCCACAGGAGCTGACGCATTTAGTCTTGGACAAAATAATGGTAGAGCAGCAAAACAAATAATTCCACATGTTCACATTCACATCATTCCAAGATACAACAGTAAAGGAACAGTGTGGACAAAACGTCAAATTTCTAGCGATGGTGAACTTTTAGAATTGGCTAAAAAAATACGGTCTTATTTAGCATGACCAGGATTATATCTCAAAACTGCTCCAACTTTTCCTAAACTTGAAAGCATATTCCCATGCTCTGCACTTCCAGAAATAACTTCTAATTGTGCACCTACTTTTGATGAAAGAATTTGTAAATAATCCACAATATCCTGTTCGTGGACTTCAACTTCCATTGCATTACATTCTGGACATGGTTTTGAAGTGAATTTTCTCTTTTTTGGAATAACTAGTGGTCTTTCAACAATCTCTTCTTGAGGATGTTTACAACGTTTACATATTCCCTCAACTCTATGCAGATTTGTATTATCTGTAATTAACACAGTTTGTGCCACATTGTTTTTTAGAAATTCAATTACTTCTTGCAATCCATAAGATCCCTTTCCTGTGTTGGTATTGATTTCTCTAAACAAATTTTCAACCATTTTTTTCTCTTCAACTAGTCTAAAATTACCTAAAATATCTGCAGATTTTGCAAAAGCTTCGCGTATACCTTCAGCTCCGGCATATGATGAATCAATTGTATTGATGATATTATTTTGTAATCTATATTCCAGATATTCTCCGTTGATAAAATCTTCTTTTGTAGGACCAGGTCCAGAAATAATTAATCCTTTTACTTGGTAAATATCAATAAAATATTCTCTAGTAACTTGTGCAACTCTGTTGTAAAAATAACTTAATTCCATCTCTCTTAATTTCTGAAATCTTTTTGCAGACTGCCCTCCTTGTCTGTGCTTTCCTGCAACTCCCGAACCGGTCTGCCCTAAAACTTCAATTTTGTCTCCATACAACAATCCCCATCCGGCATCTTTTGCATCAATTGCAAGAAATCCAATTAGATTATCATCCTTTAACATATCCTTTAGAATATCTACATGAAAATGATCATCACATCTGTACAGATATTGATTCAAATCTTTCGGCGGATCAATCTCCCAAATTGTTACCACCTCACTTCCTAAAGGACCGCCTTCTTCAGGTGGTAATGCTCCACAAAACACTACCAACCCTTTCTCAGGAGTCTTTTTGTACCTCTTTAATCTTTGAACGACTTTGCCCAAAGAATCAACTACGTGTGATCTTGTTAAATCAGATTTGATATTATCTGCAGTTCCTTGCTCTTGTTGTAGTGAGCCGATAATTTCGTGTAATTGCTTTCCTTTTGGGATATACACTGTAATTAATTCAGTACCTCTGCCTGATTTTTGAGCTAATTCTTCCAGAGTCTTTCTGATTTTGTATATTTTAACAGAATCTTGTTTTTCAATGTTAATCTTAGGCATTATATTCTATCCCTAAATTGTGAATATATCTTTTTGATTATTTTTTTTAAAATCATAACTCATCAAATGTTTTAAGAAATACCTCTAAAGGTTGATTTCCTCTAATTTTAATTATTTTTTCCCCATTAAAGACCAAAAATGACGGTGTTGCGTCAATTCCTATTTCCTTTCCAAATTCATGAATTGCATTAACTTTGTTTTGATATTTGTGCTCATCAAGACATTTGTTAAATTTACCCAAATCCAAATTTACTATCATTGCAAATTTATCCAATGATTCTCTTGTAATCCATCCTGTTTTTTCACCTCCCCAATTTTTGTACAGTTCATCATGGTATTGCCAATACTTTTCTTGATCTTCTGCACAATATGCTGCCTCTGCAGCAAGAAGTGAATCAGGGCCATTTAATGGGAAATCTTTGAAAACAAGATTAACTTTACCAGTTTTAATAAAATCTTCATTAATAATATCTAGAGTGTTTTGATGAAATTTATAACAAAATGTACACTGATAATCGCCCCATTCCAATATTGTAATGGGTGCATTGTCATTTCCCATTATTGGGGACCCACCCTCAATTAATTTTGATATAGTAAGTGAATTAGATTTAGATTCGGTTTCAGGATAAAATGACAAAAATGCTCCTGTAATGATACCGATAACAATTGGGATTAGCAATAAATACAATTTTGTCATGTTGGAATAAATTTTGTTTCTAGTAAATATCTTCTCTGAGATGTATTTCAAGCGATACTAAATTTTTAATTATTTAAAATCATAGTAATTGATGTAAATTATAGTATTAAGAATATCAACAAAGTCTAAATTATAGCAATCTAAATTTTACATATTATGGAAATATCTAGTAAAAACGTTGTAGAGGGGACAGCACGTTCTCCTCATAGAGCAATGTACAAAGCTATGGGGTTAGATGATAATGATCTTAGTAAACAATTCATCGGAGTTTGTCATACAGGAAATGAGGCAACTCCTTGTAACATATTATTGCCAAAATTAGCTGAAGAGGCAAAAAGAGGAGTGGCAGAAAATGGTGCAACTCCAAGAATATTCTCAACTATTGCAGTAAGTGATGGAATAGCAATGGGTCATGAAGGAATGAAATCTTCATTGATTTCTCGTGAGGTTATAGCAGATTCTATTGAATTAATGGTAAGAGCTCATCAGTATGATGGGATTGTAGGAATTGCAGGTTGTGATAAAAGTTTGCCTGGAACAATGATGGCAATGGCTAGATTGAATTTACCATCAGTTTTTGTATATGGTGGAACAATCATGCCAGGAATTCTAGACGGTAAAGAACTAACAGTAGTTGATGTGTATGAGGCAGTCGGCGCATATGATTCAGGAAAGATTTCTTTAGACATGTTAAAAAATATTGAAAATACTGCATGTCCGAGTTCAGGATCATGTGGAGGAATGTTTACTGCAAATACAATGGCATCCATTTCAGAAGCCATTGGACTAGCATTACCTGGAAGTGCCAGCCCGCCAGCAGAAGATGATCGTAGAGGGAAAATGGTTTACGATACAGGTGCTGCATGTGCTAAATTATTAGAATTAAACATCAAACCAAGGGACATCATGACGTATGAAGCATTTGAGAATTCAATTGTAATGCTCAATGCAATAGGCGGTTCTACAAATGGAATTTTACATTTGTTAGCAATGGCAGATGAAGCTAGAATCAAATTAACATATGATGATTTTGAAAAAATTAGAAAGAAAACACCACACATTGCAGATATGAAACCAGGTGGAAATTATGTAATGAATAGTCTTGATAAAATTGGAGGAATTCCATTTGTTCTCAAAAAATTGGCAGCTAAAGGATTGATAAATGGTAATTGCATTACCGTCACTGGAAAAACCATACAAGAAAATCTTGATGCAATGAATATTCCAGAACCAGAACAATCAATTATTCGTCCTATTGACAACCCAATCCATACCATAGGAACTGCAGTAGTTCTCAGAGGAAGTCTTGCTCCAGAGGGGGCAGTGATTAAAACTGCAGGAATAGAAATGACAAAGTTTACGGGTAAAGCCAAAGTGTATGATAGAGAAGAATATGCCTTTGATGCAGTTGCCAAAGGAGATGTCGAAGAAGGAGATGTACTAGTAATTAGATATGAAGGACCAAAAGGAGGACCAGGAATGAGGGAAATGCTTGCAACAACTGCGGCACTAGTAGGACAAGGTTTGGGTAAAAAAGTAGCAATGGTAACTGATGGACGATTTTCAGGAGGAACTAGAGGTTTCATGGTAGGACATGTTGCACCAGAAGCATATGTTGGCGGTCCAATTGCCCTAGTACAAGATGGAGATAAAATTACAATAGATACAGAAACTACAATTATTGATCTTCATGTGTCAGAAGAAGAAATGGTAAAAAGAAAAGAGGCCTGGAGAAAACCAGCACCAAACTACACATCAGGTGCATTGGCAAAATATGCAACTCTTGTTGGTTCAGCAGCACAAGGTGCAATAACTAGTGCAAATCCATAGAAAGGACAACTTGTCCACAAGCTTTATAGATCTCGATCTCAAATAATCTTTAGAGATAACAGGAAAAAGAAATCAATTATGCTTATCAAATTACTGTTGTCTACTACAGGTCAGTCAAAACCGGTCTTTTGCTGCAATTCATTTTAAGCTCAAGCACGGGAGTTTACTCAATTGACTCTCGAATTACAAACCCAACCAAATTTGGATGCACCAAACTTGGAGACTACCATCACACGAGAACGTTTCTTATCAAAGGCACTGGATAAAAATAATTCAAAATCAGCTTATGATACAAAATTAGCCCAGCTTCGTCGACTTGATTACTATTCTAAAAATATCCATAAAATGAGTACTGACAATGTAGTTGAGTGGATTAACTCTTTTGATGATATTGACAAGGGAAAGAAATTAGCTGTTAACTATTTGGACAAATATGTAGAATTTTGTAAGATTGATCATCATGATGTTTTCACATCAAAGTATGTTTGTAGAGATAGAGGTTATGCATGAAAATTGAAAATATTACAAAGCCGTCAAAGGGAATTGTTATTTTAATTCAAGACTCTGATCTAGGCACCTTCAAAATTAATCCGTTACAACATCTAGATGACTATTGTACAATGGGTCCCATCTGTATAATGACACTCCTTTTTTGATATTGTGTAGAACACTTTATGAAGTTCGTAAGAATTCATACCAATATGAGGCTAGTTTGGGCAGTAATTCCGTTAATTTTGATAGTTTCAATGATTGGAATTGTTGGAATGCAAGAATCATTTGCAGAAAATATTCTCAATCCAAAGCAACAACTCAAAGAAGGAGTGTTGTCTAGAGAAGTAGAATGTAAAGAAGGATTACAACTGATATTCAAATCATCTGATAATTCTCCAGCTTGTGTAAAACCATTAACGGCTAAAAAATTAATTGAACGTGGATGGGCAGAAAATCCTGAAAAAATAAACACTTCACTAAAACGGACTAATACAATTTCTTCTGATCCTGTACTTGCCCAAAAAATAACAGAGTCAAACAATCAGTTTACGCTTGATTTTTACAAACAAGTATCAAAAGAGAAAAATGAAAATATATTTTTCTCATCACCTAGTATCTCTACTGCATTTTCAATACTGTATGAAGGTGCAAAAGAGGACACTGCAGCAGAAATTCAGGATGTATTTGGCTTTCCCATAGACGACAATGAAAGACAAGTTGGGTTCATCTCTTTTATCAATATGATGAATCAGAAAAACAATGATGAAAATACCATACAAATGTCAAATGCATTATGGCTTGCAAATGGTTTTACACCATTACCTGAATACATCAACACCGCAACGACATATTATGATAGCTCAATTGATACTGTAAACTTTGCAACAGATGATGGAAGACTTGAAATAAATGATTGGGTAAAATCAAAAACACAAGATAGAATAGAAGAGCTTCTTGTGCCAGGTTCTATTACATCAATGACGAAAATGGTAATAACAAATACAATTTACTTTAAAGGACTGTGGGAATATCCATTTGAACTAGAAAATACCTATGACGGTGAGTTTGTAGTAAATCCTACTAGAACAGTAACAGTTCCAATTATGACGTATGATCATAAAATGAATCTAAATTATACATCTACTGAACAGATGCAGATGCTTCAGATGCCATACAAAGGAAACTCTTTTTCAATGTTAATTATTTTGCCACATAATGCAGAAGATATGCAGTCAGTGGAGAATTCACTTACAATAGATAATTTAGCAATTTGGAAGGAAAAGTCAACAGAAATAAATCGTGGCATCACCATGCACATCCCAAAATTCACACTTGATACTGAATATAACTTAAAAAAAATACTACCGGATATGGGGATATCTTTGGTGTTTGGTCCAGCTGATCTTAGTGGCATAACTGGTTACAAGGGATTGTTTGTATCAGAAGCAGTTCATAAGGCATTCGTAGAAGTAAATGAGATTGGAACAGAAGCCGCAGCTGCTACTGCAATCAATGGTGATGAATCCTGGGGGCCACTATTCAAAGCAGATCATCCTTTCATATTTTTAATTCAGGATAATACTACAAAGGATATTTTGTTTATTGGAAAGATAGTAGACCCCACAAAATAAGAGAAAATGAAAACTAGACTTTTTATAATTATTGGAATGATTGTTTTTTCTTTGATTGTTCCTCAAGCCTTTGCAGATAATGAATTTTGTAATATTCAAGAAAATTTGAAAATACAGGAGGAATTAATCAAAGATAATATTGTTTTAATTGAATTCCTTAAAGTTTTACCCAGTGCAAAATTAACAAGAGCAAATTTCGTTGATGAATCAAATCCTGAACAAACATCAATGAGGTGGAGTACAGGAGTTTATTCTTTTGAAATACACATTTGGGGATTTGATAAGAGTAATCCGTCTGACTGCTTTGTTCCGGGAGGATACAGACTAAATGCACCCCATTTACCTGAAATGGTTGGATTAGATTATCATCGAGACCCTCAAATTGTTTTACACCAAATTGATGAACTAGAACCAAAATATGTCAAAGGTGGTCCAGAACCTGAAGAACCAGAGCCATATGCTGATCCTGATAATCCTAACAGGCCTTGTCCTCCAGGACTTGTTTTGGAATTTGATATTTGTGTAGAGAAATGTCCTAGTGGTACACCAAACGAAAATGGAATATGTCCTCCTAATTGTGGTCCTAACACATTTCTAAATGAGATTGGGGTTTGTGAATTAATAGATGATAGATGTAAGCCTGATGCTTATGGAAATATCTATGATTGTGTACCACAATATGATTATTGGAAAATATTCTTTTCTTCACCTATTGCATACGTAGTTGTATTGGGAACACTTGGTCTAATTGTAGGAATTGTAATTGGTATTGTAATTTGGAGAAAACAAAAATGAAAACTAAACTCTGAAAGGGCGTTGAATTACTAACTTGATACCTAGGTACCTTCAAAATTACTCCGACACAACTTCAAGTTCTCTATTGTGCAATGGGTCCCATCTACAAAATGATACTCCTTTTTGAGATTCAATGAATAATACCTTTATTCGTAATGTCGTAGGTTCAGCTAACCCTATGCCATGACAGACTCTAGAACTGAATATCAAAGAAACTGGAGACGTACACATCTTGAAAATGTTCGTAAAAATAAAAGAACTTCATATTGGAACAATCCAGAAAAATATAAAAAGAAATCTAGAGAAACTTGGCATAAAAACAAGGGATCACATACCACTGGAAAAGTCAATGATAGAGTTGCAGTAAATCAGATGGTTGGATTATCTCCCACTACAGCTTTTAGAGGAAGTTATGTTTCCAAATATGGTAGGGAATTATTTGAAAAACAATTACAGGATAAAACAGCAAAAATTTACACATTATACAAAAAAGTAAGACTAGACAAGGAGATGTTTGATTGGGATATGATATCTTTAGCTAAAAAGAAGGGCGTTGAGAACATAACAGAACAAGACATGAAAGACAGGGCAGAAAAATATGAGCATCTAACTTTTCCTTTTAGAGTATAGAAAATAGTTAGGTAAGTGCAGAGTTACCATCAATTTAAGAAATATTTACGGGTATCACAGTATTAAATAATATTCGTCAAGGTGTGGAAATATTGCCACACCTTAAGGCCTTTATTAACAGGGGGTAGGGGGGGTATAATCTTGTGTAATTCGGACGATACGTCTAGTTTATGACATATTCAGATAATTCACCATTCATACATTTTTCCATATCTTCCGATAGATTTAGTGACTGTATTGCATAAACAGAATCAACATAAACCAGAATGAACGTAGATGAAATTATAGCAATTAATGTTACTAATTGAACTTTTTTGAGAATATTTAATTTAATCATAATAATAAAAAAGAGAAGATTATCCTCTAGAGGAAATGACTTGAGTTTTCAAATCATCTACATTGTAGGATTTATCTTCATATTTTGGATCTTGTGCTATATCATCTATGATTGTGAATTTGCCCTGATACATTCCACTTACAACATAAACTCCTTCTCCTTCTACAGAATCAGGATGACCAGGGATTAAGAATAGTAATACTCTTTCTCCTTGTTCAAATGTTGGTGTTTGTCTAGAGTTTGCATGAGTTCTAACAGTAATTTCTTTTTCAGAAATTGTACCATATAGATCTTCTTCAACTGTGACAATAACATCACCAAAGTATCTAGGTGCATATTCAGATTTTACTGGATATGGTTGAACTACTTCTTTAACTACACCAATAATGGCATGATCAACTTTATTGATTTGATCTTCTAAATCAAGATTAGATAATGCTGAATTACTTAATGGTTGGGGGTTATCGATAGTTGATGCAAATATACCAAAGACTGCTGCAACTGCAAAGATGCCTGCAATACCAGTTATTTGTAATATTGATTTTTTCATATCAATGCCTATCCGTAAATGTCCACCATTTTAGTGTCGTCGTCAGTTTGTAATGCAGTCCATTCACCATAATTATATGAATGGAACATAAAAGTACCTGAAGTTTCTGTATCTTCAAAATCTACTCCATGACCCATTTCATGTAATGCAACCACTCTCATATTTGGTTCAGTATTGGTCGTTCCATCATACCAGGTAATATTTGAATTATAATTTAATTCAATATCGGAATCAGTAACATATCCCAACCAATCTTCATCATAATATTGTTGACCATACATATCAGTATCAGTCCAATATGTTTTACTTATCCAATCTCCACCAGTTGATACTTTATTTGCATCATAATCACTGGCACTACTGATTTCAGTTCTAGCTGAATCAAGAGCTGTATAAATTTCAGATTGACTTAAACCTGTAAATCCAGTCATTGATCCATATCTATAATTGGTTTCTTCCCAAAACCATTTGTGGCCATGAAAATCAGGTGTTGTTGCATAGACTTCACTTATAGCATAAGATGTTGTAAATACAAATGCAAATAGCACTAGTATTGAAATTGTGTTTTTGTTTTTCATGTTATTGTTATTTCCAATCTTAGAATTTCCTAATAAGGCGTGCTCACTGCACCAAGACCTCTTGGCAGAGTGAGCAATAGTTTTAAACAAGTTATTTTTCTTTCCGTTTAATAATAATATCATGATTTAATCAAATAAACTTTAGAAAATATCGAAGGTGTGAAAACCATACTTCACTTTGAGAGTTGGATGAGTTAGGAAATTACAAGAAATAGAAAATATTAAAAATCAATTGTATGTGTATAGTACAGTGTACAAACAATTAACTCAAAAAACAGAGTCAAAAGACCAGTTTACACTTGGCTGTTGTCTACTACAGGTTTTCTCAAAATAATCTGTTTGCCGCATTTGTTGTAATTATTACAACATTTTTAAAAAAATTTCATGTTGAAGTATCAAAAATTCTCATAATCGATCATGTTGTTTTAAAACTATTTCGATAAATCTACATCGATAGAAAAAAGAATTTCAAAAAATAAAGTAGATGGGACAAATTGTATGATGGAGAACTTGAAACAGTGTTGGAGTAATTTTGAAGGTAGGTAGGGATTTGAACCAATCAAGAAACGCCCCTTAAGAGATTTGACAATCAAATTTTAACAGATTCAAACTAAATGTTATCAAAACATAGACAACCATTCCATGTTTTTAGTGTAAAATATGGAAATAATTATTTTCTTTCTGTAAATTCACAGATATTGTTGTCAATGTAATGCGTAGTGTTGCTCCAAAAAGTAAGAGTGTCCTCACGAGTAATTTCTCTTTCATCAACAATCCCGTCTCTTTCATCCATATCTTTTTGGTATTCACATAATTCGAGAACCTCCATTAGTTGTCTATCAGGTAGGTTACTGATTTGGTCAGGATAAAAAGAATGTGTGAAATAACTTGCAGGTCCAGTTATCAGGTGTAATGGATATGTTGAATTGTTGTATTCATAATAAAAACAGTTAGGATTTGGTGAACCAAATGATTCAATCATGAATTCTCTGAATTCATCCATTTGAGAAGAAGTGAACTCTAGCTTTAAGCGAGAATCAGGATTCTTGATTTCATTTAAAATAATTTCTTCTGAAACTGGGTATTCTGAGAAGAATCCATGAGAGATTGTTTTATCACAACATCCATGTGGATTTGTTTTTTCACAAAGTAACTCATCATATGATTGCCCATTAGCAGTTGTGGCATATCTAGGAATTTGATAATCGATAATGACTGATGATATTAGTACAATTGAAACCAATGCAATTATTCCTATGATTATCAAAAGTCTAGTTTTCATTTTCTTTTTCTCCTCATTAACAAAAATATGCCACTTGGGATTCCACCCCAAAACACAATACTGACTAATATTCTCAAGGCAAGAAGATTATTACCATTTATTGAACTGCCTACATCATTTGCAAAGAAAAGCAAAATTGGTGGGAGAATAAACTTTTCAACAATAAAATTAAGCAGGAAAAGTCCACTTTCATGTACTTGTTGGCTATGTATATGATATGCTGTTGTAATTGTGATTCCGTAAACTGCTAAAATAATTATCAAAAGTTTACTGTTCATTTTCCCACCACTTTGCATCGTCAGATATTGCACATAATAACGGAAGTTCCTTGTCAATGCCATAATCCTCTACAACACCATTCACTATTGCACCGCTGAAAAAACCACGGGTGTTTGTGCCCCATATTTCCCCACAGTACCCAATTGCAGAAGAATCAGTGTAATTGAGATTTATTTTTCCAATTTGAAACTTGGGAGTTCTGTTAATGTTTTCATCATATAGATAATCTATCAAAATGTCGGCATAGTGCTTTTGTTCATCTGGAGTGAAATAATTCAGATTATCCAATGTCATTGCTGTCAATTTCATTTGGACATTACAAAAACATGAACTAGTGTTTACCTTACATTGATTTGGATTTTCTGAAAAAAGAGTGAGTTTCTTTGGTTCTGAACGTGAGTCTATTCCAAACCAATGAGTTTGAGAATCAATGTCAATCACGGCACCACATCCAGGATCTCCCTGAAATGAGATTCCACTAATTACAACTAGTTTGTCTGAAAGATATTCTATTTGATTTTCTATCAGTAATTCTTCAATAGTAAAATGTTTTGATTCTATTTCGGGTTCAGGTTGTGTTATTTCTTCTTCGGATAGTAGGTTTACTATTGAAATTATACCAAATAACTTCCAAGTACATTCAGCATTATCTATGTAAAGAAAACCGTTAGTCCATTGATAACCGATAGCAAATTGTAATACTCCATCTTGGGTCATTTCACAACTATCATAAATTTTGTGTAAATTTGGTATGGCAAATGAAATAAGAATAAATGCAATAATTCCAATAATTATCAAGAGTCTAATTTTCATTTTACATCAGTCCATTTGCATTCGTCATGATCAAAATAATGAGTAGAATTATTTGTAAACATATATTTTTCAGAATAAAATCCATCGGCACCACAAAAAGAAAAAACATTATCAGCGACTTTTTCAGAGCAAAATTGGGGGCAGCCTTTTGAATTCAATGCATCATGTTCCAGATCATCAAAGATTACATTTCCGTGACTCATTCCAGGAACATCTATTGTAAATTCCCTCTCAGATAGAATTGTGGCAATACGCATTGTTTCATCATCTATCTCAGCCATTCTTTCAATGATCGTCATATTGTTTGGATAATCAGAAAATGATTCTTTTAGTAATTGGTATTCAAGGTACAATTCACCCCATTTTTTGTTTAATGATTCTGAACCATCAGAAATTCTTTTTTCATGAATAAAATCTAGACACCAATCAAATTTTTCTTTAGACATACCATCGGGTAATCCAATAAAATTACGATAATAGACACCATCATCAAATGAGTCATCAAACAAGTTAGAAGCCCGAGTGATAAAATTAAGAATTGGAAGAGTACAGCCGAGATCATATAATTCCTGTACATCACACCAATCCGTACAATATTGTTCTGGATTTAGCATGCATTCTCCATTCACTGATTTATCTTTTGAATCACATACAGTGTATGATTCTGTAGAACTGTCATACACAACAATAACAAAAGCAGTAAAAACAGCAATAATTCCAATAATTATCAACAGTCTAGCCTTCATTTTCTTTTTCTCCTAATGAGATGTTCATAAAGAGTTCTAGCTGATGATTCATGTTTTATTTATAAACAAAATGGGGCGGCATCAAACCAATAGTTCAACACCCTTTGTGAGTTTGCCTAATTATCTCATAGCATCAAAGCCACCCAATACAGGAGAGCCAATTATTACTGCAAAAGTGACTATGAGTCCTAAAGCAGCAATTACCATTCCAAAACGTTTGTTCATGTAGAATATGTGATGATTTTAGTTAAAAATATTATGATTATTTTTATGAATATTATGTTACAATTGTTTTTATAATAAATTTGAATCATGTTACATAATATGGAAGAATATGAAATCACTTGTGTCAAACAGGATTTTTTTGGAAACATAACACATGTAGAAGTTAATGGAAAACAACTTCATTCTGAAACGATTGTACACTGGTTGTTGAACAAAAAATATAACTTCTACACCTATAAAGGTGGAAAGAAATCTTACGTTCATCCCAAAAAAAGTATGCTTTACAACTGGTTTTTGACAACAGATCCACAAAGTGGCCTAGCAAATAATCTAGAGTTTTTGTGTAGTTGTTGACATTTTTTATTTATTAATCCCAGTGAGATTTGAACCAGACATATTTGCATTAGTGGTGTTTGCACCTGAGAGGTTTGTATTGGCAAGGTTTGAACCCGATAGATTCGTATAAGTGAGATCAGCATGAGAAAAGTTTACATCTGAAATATTTGAACCGGATAGATTAGCTTCAAGGAGTTTAGCATTTGAAAAGTTTGCATTGGCAATCTTTGAGCCTGAAATATTTGCATTAGTAAGATCAGCATGAGAGAAATCTACACTTGATACATCTGAACCTGAAATATTTGCATTAGTAAGATCAGCATCTGAAAGGTTTGCGTCAGTCAGTTTTGAGGATGACAGATCTGCATTAGGGATAAATACTTTCAACTCTGGATTTATTTTTCGTAATTCATTGAACTCTGAAATTTTTCCATTTTTTAGTAATTCCAATATTTTATTTTTATCAAATCTAGTTCTATCTTTACTCATACGTGACACTAATAATAACAGAATAAAACATTTCGTAATTTGTAGTTAGATTAGATATATTCTGCAGAACATGTCTAAAAGGAGGTTAGGTTTGTGTTTGAATCCAACCTTTACATGACACACAAATCTGCATTCCATTATCTTGTTTCTAATTTGTCCCAAAAGTTCCAGACAAAATAATATGTTTTAACAAATTTGTAGTAGGGCACCAAACTAAAACTTCAACACTCTTTCAGAGTTAAAGAATTGAACTGGTTAGATAATTGCCTTGTGGGAATTAAATGGCTCCAGATTTAACATTAAATTGTTCATTCCATTCTTTTGACCATTTGTTTGCACAATACCCAGTAAATATTGAGAATATTGTTGTAATCATTGATGGAATAACCAACATTATTGGCAATACTGCAAATATCAACATCATTGAGCTTATCGATAATCCTATGATCAGAGGAGTAATCCTCATAGTTTTACCAATTCGTACAAATGGAATAAGTGTCAAAAATGGCAAAAACCCGTGCAATATGAAACGTTCAATTACATACCCCAATCCTCCTGCTATTACTTCTAATTCTACAATTGATAGATACAAAACAAAACTAATTGATGAAAGAGCACATAATCCAAATGTCAAAATTGTCTGTTGTGTTGGACTGATTTTATTTTTAGATTCAAAGATTTTCATTTTCTTTTTCTCCAAAATAAAAGGAGTCCCACTGTTAATCCAAATCCACCTAAAATCCCCACAATTATTACATGTATACTAAATTGAGGATGAATTCCCAATCCACCTGTAGGGATTTTCTTTGAAGCTAATTGGTATAGTTCATCATCCGTGTAAGGATCATGGATGGTAGAACTTTCATTTATCATAAATTCATCAAATTGAGCATAATGTTTGCCCATATTCGGGGCTCTTCCAGAAAAAAAGTAATATTCGTAGACATTACTATTCTCATCTGACTCATCAATCCAGTTTTGTAGATTATCCCCCTTGATTGCTTGTTCTAATTCTGAACGTTTTTCATCCATAGTGCCAGTTCCCTTATACTGATAGTATTCAGCCCATCTGTTTACATCATTTTGATTGTATTTTCCATCAATTATCTCATCAAGACATGGGGTGTCCTGCCAGTCCTCATTTACAAAACATTGTGCAAAACTTTGGGGCATCATAAGGGGAAAAAGAAACATTCCAATAATTATCAATAGTCTAGTTTTCATTTTCTAATTCCATTCATTGATCAACATATAGAAAATCCAACTGAGTAAATCTGTTCATCATATTGTATCAATTTGGACTTATCTACATTTAGTCTATCTTGTGATTTTTGCTTAAACCATTCTATGTATTCATTCAATTGGTCTTCAGGTAATCCCTTGTGTCCAAATATTGATTCCTTGACAGTGCCAATATTTTCAATGGCTTCCTTTATTCTTGGAATGGATTTCATGTCCTCATCAGTCAATGTGATAAATTTTTCATCATCAATACTATCTTTTGGAGAAACACTCATCGATATTTGATTATGCTCATTTGACATCTGAAACATAGTGCCACCTATAGAATATACATTATCATTGTAAATTATTATTGGTGCTTTAAAGTGGTTTGTGAATCCTTGTTCTACAGGATTGGTAAACCGTTCCTCATAGTCTTTATCTAATTTTGTAAAATAATCTTTTTGGGAATCCCCATATTTTTTCATTGCCTTGTCCATCAAAAAGAACTCATATTCTACAAAAGTTATACCGTCCAAAAAAGTGGATGAATGTTTGCTGTATGGAAATTCAATTGAATGTACGGCATAGATTAGTTCTTGTATGTCTGGAATTTCTTTTAGATCCTCATCTGTAATTTGCAATATGAGGTTATCTTTCAATCCTTTACCAACAATTGTGAATCGTTGAATGTCTTCTCCAGTAAGCAGTTTTAGGAGTATTGAAGAACACGTATTTACAGGATATAGTGTAACGTATTTGTAATTTACATCGATAATATTTTGTTTTATTAAATTGGGGTTGTCTTGTATTTCATCCAAACTTTTTATTTTAGCCCAGTCTCGGTCTATCAGATATTGTTTAGTCATAGGTTTTACACATGCAGGAGAACCATCATGTTTTGTAACAAGAATTAACGATTCTCTGCATTGTATTTCATCAATTGGAATTCCTGATTTGAATTGCTTTAGTGGTGACATTATCAGAATTTCAGCAACAGAATCCCATTTACCAGTTGAGTTTGACTTTACTAGAGGTTCCTCAACTATGCAAATTCCATCTTGAAATATAGTTCCGGGTCCACAATTCTCATAGATTAGCACATCTTGTTCGGATACGGGTTCGGGTATGGGTTCAGCATAGATAATTCCAAAAAAACCTACAAAAATTAACAAAATTACAAAATATTTCATAAGATGACTAACAGAATAATACGAAGCTCATAAAGTATTCTAATGATTAATCATACAAAATCACATATATTTTATTAAAAATTATGACATCTAACTAAAAGTTCAATACCACAATTGAGTTTATCATAATTGTACAATTACTTGTCTTACTGAAATGATTTCATCAGTATCATCATATGCAAGGATATACAGTAATACTTTGCCATCTGCAAGAGGGGTAACATTACTTAGAATTATAGAGTTTTCAGTTGTTGTGTATGACAAGTTAGGCATACAGCTTACACATCCAGCTTCATAGTATGATGCATCATTACCATTCCACACAATCTCTACTGTTACAAAAGTTCCGTCAAATTCAAGTACATCTACATTAATTTCTTGTAAAGGTTGGGCATATACAGTATTAAAATTAGAAATAATTACAATTGTAAGTAGTATTACAGAAATGCCAAAAATCATTTTCATGTTCATTGGTTCTTTCTCCTAAATACAATTATACATATAACTATACTAGCAACAACAATACCTGCAATTACAGTATACAAAGAATAATAGTTTATGGTATCATTATCCAGAGAATAAAGTATCATTTGTAATTCACTATTCATGGTGGGAAAACCATTTTCTGTGTGTAGTAATTCTCCTGTATTGATATCATAAACAAACATTGCATCATCGGATCTGACTACAAGATTATCATTTGTAATTAGAGCCTGTCCGTCAAAATCACCATGAGTGCGAGGGTTTTCTATTGTGTAAAGTAATTTGCCATCTTTAATATCAAATGAATAAATCAATTCAGAGACTTCATCACTGCCGAAATCATTCACATTTACCAATAGCATATCATCAAAGGCTGCCATGGCTCTGCCAAAATCCCTATGAGTATGAGGATCATCTATTGTGTAAAGTAAAGATCCATCATCACCATCAAACACATGAATCATGTTACCATAATCATCATTTGGATCCTTACCAGAAGAGTGAATTGCCAAATAATTCTCCACATATTCCAAAGTATATCCAAAGTGTAAGTTCTCAGGTACGGGATTATCTATAGTGTAAAATAACTCGCCTGTATTTCCGTCAAATACACGAACCAAGTTTGTCCATTTTTCGGTGTCAGGATCAAGAAAAACAGAACCAGTTGCAATGTTATTTCCAACAAATGCAATATGTTCACCAAACCAATCATCCCGTATATCTTGGCGAGGAGACTCTATCTTGTAAAGCAATGAACCCGTAGTCGTGTCCACTACAGATATGGTTCTAAGAGTAATGCTACTAGTGCTGGTTGTATCGGGAGTTAGAAAAACCAATTTGTCCCCAACAAGAATACTTGAAGACGAACTAAATACGTCATATGTTAACTCAAAATCTTTTGCAAACACATCACCACCAGACAAAGCGGTAAATAAAATAATAATTGCAAGTAAGAAAAAAACAGAATTTATTCTAACCTTGCCCATCATGAAACCTTTGAGTTTTGTCTTTTAAGCATGTCGTAGTAATCATACTATCCCATATTCACATTGAAAAAAGGAGTGTCATTTTGTAGATGGGACCCATTGTACAATAAAGAACCTGAAGTTGTAACGGAGTAATTTTGAATGTGGGTAGATATCAAACTAAAAGTCTCATTTAGAATACTCTGTTATCATCTAAAGAATTCTTTCAAGCCCCAACATTCACTACAAATGGGAAATAATAAAGACCGAAGAAAAGTAATGTACCCAGTCCTGTAATTCCAATAATTATCAAAAATCTAGTTTTCATTTTCTAATCCAAATCACCAATTGGTTCCCACTTGCATAATTCATAATAAAAATAATGAGTACCATTTGCAACATGAACTGTATTGTTATTGCTCACCATTTTTTCACAATTTCGCTCTATCTTTGCATTAAACCAAGGATCTTGGCCAGCTAAGCGTAGAATATTTCTTTCTGCATGATGCTCATCACTGTAATGGATATCTGGTGCGATAATACTCTTGTCCATATACTGACAAGATTTATTGTTGATAACGTGAGTATCATTAATGTATGAAAGTACTGCATTGTTCCCACCTGTAGTATATCGTGCGCCAGGAGTATTACAAGATGTTATTACTTTTTGATGTTGCTCATCAGAATAAACTCCCAGTTTGTACTCAATTTGTTCTAGAATGGTATACTTGGCACTATCTCGAAAGAAATTAATTTTAGATTCTTCTATAGTTACCCATTCACATTTGCCATTATCAAAAGTATGAGTACTATTCATAGGGATCACATCATCATCAGTATAACGATGCTGTCCTGGAATGCATTGCATGTTTGTATTTGGATAGTTTTCCAATAATTGCCATTCACATTTGTTGTTGTCAATGTAATGGGTCTCATTGTAGTAGTGTAATCCCATTAAATTCATATCACGTCCAGTTTTCTTTTCTTCACAATAATCTAATACAATTTGAAATTGTTCTGGACAATTTCCCTGACAAATTTCACCACTTTCTTGATATTGAAATGATTGAATTAGGATTAATGGAATGC
>WASW01084745.1_pt1 | contig 31468 bp, 32 predicted proteins | sample 5698521 | NCBI WGS metagenome assembly WASW01 (sample SAMN11175560, study PRJNA528189) | sponge metagenome | isolation source: marine sponge | host: Leucetta | place: Antarctica: Western Antarctic Peninsula, King George Island | collected 2013-01
ATCAATTGCTTGCATTATATCAGACAAAAACAACAATTCATCCCTTATATTCAATGAATTAGAGTTTCTGAGCAGGCTCTAGGTAACGAACGCATCACTTAAATGCTCAATTGTATCGACAATGTGTTTGGGTGGGGGCGCCGTTCTGTTCCGAGGACGCGCTGAACCCAGCGTTTTTATGTGATCGGACTCCAGCTGCTCAATTTGAGATTTCAGGTCCAAGACCTGCGTTGCAAGTTCGGATTTGGTCGATCGCAACAATTTTTCGAGTGGCACACTGGATTTCGCCATAAGCGGCGACCTTCCATCCAATTAACGGTATGGCCTGACTTATTCGATTATCGGGAAGCCCAGTCTCTCTATATTAGAAGCCCAGTCCCCTTTATTAACAGTACCATAAATTAAATTCTGTCTGAGTGCATCTTCTAGTTTTACCAGAAAATTTTGGTATTCAGGGGGCATACCCAGGCTGACTTCAGTCCGCGACCAAAATTATTCGTTATCCTTAAACGAAAACGCGTTGAGCTGACCGCGGTAATAGGTCATTGGCGTGCGGTTGCAGTCGCTTAGTTTGATATCGATGATACGGCCGATCAGTATGGCATGGTCACCGCCGTGAAATTCTTCGGTGCGTTCACATTCAAGCGCAACCAGATAATCATCCAGCATCGGCGTTCCGCGTTCGCTCGGCGTCCAAGAAACTCCATTGGCTTTGTCGTCACCGGAGCGGGCAAAAGCCATCGCGGTTTCTTCCTGAACATCGGCGAGGATATGAACAGCGAAATACGGCGACGCCTTAAACGCCGCGCGCGAAGCTGATTTTTCCCCGACACATATCAGAACCAGCGGCGGATCAATCGACAAGGATGAAAACGCACTGGCGGTTAATCCGGCAATGCCGCCTGCTCCGGTCGGTGCTGTCACCACGGTAACGCCGCTGGCAAACCGTCCGAGCGCGTCTCTGTATAAGGATTGATCAATAACCATGGCGTTTTCTAGCGCATTACAAACGGATCTGCCATAGGCGCGTCCGAGGTATTTATCCACACCGATTTTATCCGGGTATAATCTTCAATGGCTTGCATACCGCTTTCCCGTCCATACCCGCTTTGTTTGAAACCGCCAAACGGTACCAACGGCGATATTACACGGTAGGTATTAACCCAGACAATACCGGAATGAACCGCCTCCGAGACCCGCAAAGCGCGGGCGACGTCGCGGGTGAAAATGCCCGCACCAAGGCCGTAGCGGGTATCATTGGCAAGATTAAGGGCTTCCGTTTCATTTTTGAACTTGAGCACACTCATGACTGGCCCGAACAACTCATTTTCAGCGCAGGCAACATCCGGAGTATCACAAAGGACAATCGTCGGCTCGAAAAACCAGCCGCGCAGACCGCTTGGACGTTTGCCGCCGCATATCACCGTTCCGCCGTGCGCCCGCGTTTGCGCCAGTTTGGTTTCGATGTTCAGGATCTGCGCTTCAGTTGCCAGCGGTCCCATCTGACTGTTCTCGTCGAGAGGATCTCCAACGCGGATGGCATCGGCCCGTTCGACCAGTCGCTGGACGACGGCATCATGGATACCAGCCTGCAACAGAACCCTCGATCCAGCGACACAACTTTGTCCGCTGGCACCAAAGTTACCGGCAATAATACCGTTCACCGCGCTGTCCAGATCAGCGTCGTCAAATACCATAATCGGAGATTTCCCACCCAGTTCCAGCGTAACATGAGCAAAATTTTCAGCTGAGTTTCGAACCACGTGACGGGCCGCTTCCGGGCCACCGGTAAAGGCAATTCGGGCAACATCCGGATGAGACGTCAGGGCCCGCCCGCACGGCTCACCAAACCCCGTGATGACATTAACAACGCCCGGCGGGAAACCGGCCTGCTCGATCAGGCGGGCAAATTCCAACATTGGTGCAGGTCCTCCTTCAGAAGCTTTCAGGACAACCGTATTGCCGGCGGCCAGCGCCGGGCCAAGTTTGGTCGCGGCCAGGAACATCTGGGCATTCCACGGTACGATGGCGGCGACCACACCGATTGGGCCCCGCAGGGTGTGCACATGCATATCCGGTTTATCAACCGGCGGCGTGGCGCCCTCAATTTTGTCGGCCAATCCAGCGTAATAACGATAATAGTCAGCAATATACAAAGCCTGGCTCTGCGTTTCTTTCGCCAGTTTACCGCTGTCGATAGTTTCAATAGCGCCGAGATCGGCCGCATTTTCAGCCAATAAATCGGCCAGTTTATACAGCAGTTTTCCGCGGGCAGTCGCCGTCAAAGATGTCCACGCGGGATCTTTCAGAGCCCGGGCTGCGGCTTTCACGGCGCGGTCAACATCTGCTTCCGAGGCCGCCGGCATAAGAGCCCACGGCTCAGCTGTTGCCGGGTTGAGGCTTTCAAACGTGGCCCCGCCTTCGGCATCAACCCAGGCACCATCGATAAACATCTGAAACTGTTTTAAAGCGGTCATGATGCACCTCGATTTTCCGGGCCAGTACCATCCGATAAAAAGTCAGCCAGCAGTTGATTAACCGCCATGGCCCCTTCGATCGGGGTCATGTGGCGTTGGCCAGCCAGAATTTCGAGCTGTACATTATTTGCAATACCGGCCAGAGAACGGGCCAGAGAACGGGCCATGTCCGGCGTTGATCCGCTATCGAGTTCGCCGGTCATGATCAACGCCGGGCAATGAATTTCCTCGGCAACACCTTCTGGATCGGTCGCAGAAGCGAACACTCGATAGGCTTTCAGGTATCCGTCCTTATCGTTTCGCTCGAGCCGGTCACGAACGGCCGCAACAGCATCGGGGTTCGCAGCGCGGAATTCCGGCGAAAACCAGCGCGTTAGCGCGGCATCAAGTCCTGAGTTTTGCCCGGGGTTTTGTCCGGGGTTTTGTCCGGCATTTTGTCCGTCAACACATGCCGCCTCATAACGCGCCATCACAGATTTTTTTTGCGCGGCCGAGCGCCGGAAAACGCTGTTCATCAACACCAACCCGGATACCATCTCCGGATACCGCTGGGCAAAGGCGCGGGCCACCAATCCGCCCATGGAGAAGCCGACGACCGCCGCCTGTTTTTGATCGAGATTCAAAAGCAATTGACGAAGTTGGCGGACAAAATCCCCAAGCACCCGCGGTCCCGGCGGATGAGCACTTAAGCCGTGCCCGAGCATATCGTAAGTGATGACCCGGCTGCGTTTTTTCAAGGCGGCAACCTGTGCTGCCCACATTGCATGATCAAGACCAACACCATGGATCAGAACAACGGTTTTACCTTGACCTTCACTCGAGAACCATGTTCCGCCATGAAGATGATCCCGCAATTGCCCATCACCTGGAGCAAGATTATGAGGCGAGTCAGGGACGAGATTTACCGCGCTCACGGCTCAACCTGCTTTTCTGTATGATTTTGATGCGAAGCGCGGCATCACCTGCTGGGTAAACATACGCACACTTTTCATTGCGTGATGATGCTCGACGCCAGGGAAGTTTGACCAGACCTGAAGGTTCTGCAGGTTCAGGTCATCGCGCAATTCCTCAATTTTCCCCGCCACATAATCTGGCGTGCCAAATAAAAGGTTACGCGGGTGAAGAAAATCATAGGTCAGCAGGTCGAGTTTGCCCGGTGTTTCCGGCAACTCTTCGCCGGGGTCCATATGATTGCCGAGGCCGCGCCAATGGGCGATCCAGCGCAGATAGGTGAGAATGCCTTCGCCGGCGAGATCTTCGGCTTCCGCCATGCTACCTGCGACAAACATATCCCTGACCAGACAGATGCCTTCTCCAAGCGGCACGTCGCGGTTTTCAGCTTCGGATTTAGCCTTTTGGTAAACTTCAAAACGCTGCCGAAGAGCTTTAACCGTCGGGATCCACATGATCGTATTAAGGCCGTTGCGCGCCGCCCAGTCGATCGACATGTGGCCATCGACAACCTGCCAGAGTGGCGGGTGCGGTGTTTGCAGTGGGCGCGGCACCAACCCAATTTGTTTAAGCTCATTGGTCTCCATGTCGACAAGTTCCGGGCTCGGTGGGCTCATGCCGTGTTGCCAGGTGAAATCAGGGGCCGGGTAGGTGTAGAACTCCCCTTTATGGCTGAAGAGTTTATTGCTCCAGGCTTTTTTCATGATTTGCAGGGTTTCATCAAACAGGCGGAAGTTTTTACCCTGATCGGACAAATCTGCTTCAACATTCATGTGGATCGCTTCGCGGCCATAAACCCCGCGGCCAAGGCCAACCTCAAGGCGCCCGCCTGACATATGATCAAGCATGGCGATATCTTCAGCAGCCCGAAGCGGATTCCAGAAGGTGATGATATTGGCGGCCTGCCCGATACGAATGTTTTTGGTTCGCGCCGCTATATCAGCGCTCATCATCAACGGGTTTGGGCACGCATCCATGCCTTCATGATTAAGATGATGTTCCGTGAACCAGATCGAGTCCCATCCGCTCTCGTCGCAATATACGGCGATGTCACGCGCTTCATCCAGTAACGTGCGGTAAGGTTTATGGGTTGTATTGGTGAGATTACAGAAATAGCCAAACTTCATGTCGTCCTCCGTTGTTTAAAAACAAACTAGGACACACACCGTTTATACTCACTGCCTGTGGACTTGAGTGGCCTGCCAGTCGCGGCAGGTGGGACACTCTATCGCCAATAAAATCACAAAATCAAGGTTTTTCGATTTATTCTAAAACAAATCTTCACCGTCATCAAAACCGTCTTCATCATCGCCAAACAGATTTTCAACGTAACTGAATTCCTTACGAAAACCCCGCCGTGCCAGTAGTTTTTCCTGCGCACCTTCAGGGAAATCAGTAAACATAATTACTTTTTTGTCGATCAGGATATCGATCAAATCCTCCATGACACGGGTCAGGGCCAGATCGGACTGGATCCATTCATCGCCTTCGGGCTCGGTCGATGGAATATTTTTCTGGACGAACGCCACTAACGCAGGGTCGGTTGGTTCAACCTCTTCGGTTCCTTCAATAGCATCCTCATAGACGGCGAGGATGGTCCCCTTCTCATCACGGTGTACATACGGCATGGCAGATTTCCAGATATAATCTTTTCGATGACATTAGTTTACCCGAGCCTGACTGCGGAAAGTAAAATAAACATGAATTATAGACAAATTCTCACGCACCGCGACACGGCGCGTACGGTTAATCCCCATTAACCGCTTTAAGTGGGTTAATCCCCATTAACCGCTTTAAGGGGGTTAATTTCCATTAACCACCTTTCTTAAAACCCCGTTCACCATTGCCCCGTAGTGTGAGCGTTCGCGCTGATCTCTAAAACCCGGCGCGTAAATCATAAGGGGGCGTCATGAACATAAAAAAACACCTGTATAACGTCGCCTGTTCCGTGATCGCTGCCGGTACGGCCGGAACGGCTCTGGCGGGGGACGCCGCACAAAACAGCTGGTTCAAGGTTCTCGACCGCGATGCCAATGGCAGCGTTTCATTGACCGAATTGCAAACTGTCCGCAATACCCGGTTCTTCAATATGGACCGAAACAGAGACCTCCAGCTTAGCCACCTTGAGATCGCTTCCAACGCCGATTGGAAACACCGGTTTAAGCGGCTTGATTCCAATGAAGACGGGGCGATTTCGCTGAAAGAATTTGAAACCAAAGGGCGCACTCGGTTCCGTGCAATTGATCAAAACCGAGACGGCAGGATAACGCCGCGCGAAGCGTTGGCGTTTCAGCGTAAAGTGCGCGAACACTGGGAAAAAAGCCTGCGGGCTCGACAGTCCAGTTAACGCGGCGCGCGCCGCCTTTTCCGGCTACCCAGCCCCCCCCTTTCCGGCAAACCAGACAAATACTAACCCCATCGCTGAGACCAGAGAAAACGCCGCAAATGTTGCCGTGTATGTGCCAAGGATTGGATAAATTCCAGTAAAGGCAACCGGCCCCAATGCAACGCCGAAATAGGTTACAAACAAAGCGGCCCCGGTTGCACTTCCGATAAGGTTGGACGGTGCAAGGCGGGCGACTTCTGCAAGGAAAACGCCGTTCCAGCCAACCGCCGTAAACCCAAACAGGCACATCACGGCATAAACCTGGTACCCGCTGGCGTGGGTATCAAGAAAACCTGTCAGTAAGGCCGCGATAATTGTTAAAGCCGTAATCCCGATTAGAACCCGGTTGCCGTCCCCAAGGCGGTCAGCCGCCCAGCCCCAGAATATACGGCCGCTCACACCTGAAACCTGAAGTGCAGCCAGAACAATACCGGCTGCAATCAGGGAAAAGTTTACGTCGTTCACCAGCATGATGACCGCAAATGTCGTCAGGCAAGCCTGCATCGCCGAAAACGAAAAAGACCCGAGCGAGACCAGCCGCAGTCCCCGGTGACGCCATATCATTTTTATATCCTGCACCGGGGCCGCCGTGAACCGAACGGCCGGATCGCGCTCGTGATCCCACAGGGATCTTTGGGGCTGAATGAAAACCATAACGGCCGCAGCAATGATGGCCCCGGCCAAAAGCGCCGTTTGCCAGCCATATTCAAGTGCAATTGCTGGCGCAAGCAAACCTGCAACAACGCCGCCGAGCGGCACGCCGGTTTGTTTGATGGAAAATATCAGGTTTCTGTTAGCCGGTTTGGTGACTTTCATTAAGACATGCGCGGCCGGCGGATTGGTCAAACCGTACCCAAACCCGATAAACACCGCGCCAACGGCAATAACGCCGATCATTGGAACAGCGGTCAGCGCGCAGCCGCACGATACAAACGCCAACGATGTTTGCAGGCATCTGAGGGGTCCCCAGCGTTTGACGATGGTTCCGCCAAATGTTGATGTCACCATTGCGCCAACGTAGACAAAACTGATCTGCAGACCAATCAGGGAGGCTTCAACATCAAGCGTGCGGGCAAATTCCGGCGCAACAGAAGCGGGTATAATAACGATCATACTGGCCAGTGCTTGAACGAGTGTTGTCACAAACACCACAGAAACCAGTTTTAGCTCTGATTGGGGCAACCGCAGTATCCTCAAGATTTATTTTCAAATGTATAAGAAAAGTGATGACCAATCGGCCAAGGTTTGTAAACATCACTTTATCGGACCATCAGGATAACACCTGAGCCCAACTGGCATGACCGGGCATTACCGGGCATTGGTCGCTCAATGATGTTTAGAGGACATATGATGAAACTGGCGAGTTACAATATTCAATATGGTGTTGGTAAGGATGGACAGGTTGATCTCGGGCGAATAGCTGGCGAGATTGGCGAGGCGGACATTATCGCCCTGCAAGAGGTCGAGCGGTTTAATTCTGAAACCGGCACGATTGATCAGGTTGCTGAACTGGCGGGTTTATTTCCTGATCATTACTGGGTCTATGGTGCGGGCCTTGATCTTGATGCCAGTTACCGTGATGAGGCCAATGTTCTGGTTAATCGCCGCCGGCAGTTTGGCAATATGCTGTTATCAAAAACACCTATTCAATCGTCGCGTAATCATTTACTGCCAAGGTTTGCGGCGGTTGAGCAACTCACCTTGCAGCGCTCAATGATTGAGGGCGTGATTGAGTGTGAACTTGGATTGATCAGAACCTATTCCGTTCATTTAGGGCATGCGTCAGGGGTTGAGCGCGAGGGCCAGATCACGTACCTGATGGATGTGCTGCGCGCCGCGCCCGATCTTGGCGGCGCCTGGGCCGGGCGGCGGGCAGGCAAACATTGGCGCAAAGATGGTGCAGACGCGCCCGCCATGCCAAAACCCGCTATTTTCATGGGCGATTTTAATCTGTCCCCGTCGTTTGCCGAATATGAGATGCTGGTTGGACGGTGGGATGCAAAATATGGCCGCGTCACCCCGTCAAACGGCCTAATTGATGCTTGGATTGGATGCGGAAACAAGTCAGGCGCGGAAAACGGCCTGACCTGTCCGCACGATACCGGTCATACGCGCATTGATTTCGCTTTTGTCAGCACCGATCTCGCACCAACCCTTCAATCAATGCGGGTTGATCAAAAGGCCAGCGGATCAGATCATCAACCCATATTTATCGAAATGGCCGCGCCTTAGGGAAAGTACAAGGCGACTCTATCGCACCTACCGGGTCACCTTAAATGACGAGAACAACATTTTTGCTCACGTGGCATCGTTTACAGTGATCGTCGTTGGCTGCTTTTGTATCAAAAATAGTCAGTTTAATTAGTCGATAATTTTGGCGGGTTTCGATCCGCTTCAGACATTTTCACCGGCAACGGCAAGATGTCTGCAATCGGTCAGAACGGAAAATTCAAAGAATTTAATCTCTCCTTCTGGACCCGGCCGCTTTCGTCTCAGATGGGAATTTAGCATTCACCCATTGATGAGAACCAACGCGGTTGTTCCCAATTGCAGTACAGTCGCAATCACCAACCCGAACCATTTATTGTACGGCAAATTAAAATCCCAAGTTACATGCCGCCAACCTCGATTGTAGCTCAAACAGTTAGGTGCCGGTTTTGTTCGCGTTTTTGTAACGATATTGTTCTGGCGCAATTCGCGCAGTATCTTTTTCTGCCATCACCACCGACTAGAGGATTACACGGCACATGACGTTCAAGGTTCTGACCGCAGAGTTTCTGCATGAAACCAATACTTTTAGTGTTCGGAAGACGAGTTTGGCGGCCTTCAAAATGCATCGGTACATGATTGGCAGTGATCAATTGGAGGCCACCTACGGTACAAATACGGGCGTAGCAGGGTGCCTGGAGTGCCGGGACGCACATGGTTGGACCATGACACATGTTGTTTCGGCTGAAGCGGAGCCATCTGGTCTTGTGATCAAACAAGCATACGACACCATCGCCGACATGATTGTTGATACCGCACAGTCCCATACATTTGATGGAATATTGTTACCATTACACGGTGCCATGGTAACAGAAGAAACAGAAGATGGTGAGGGAGAACTGTTACAACGCCTTCGCGATGTTGTTGGGAGCGAGATTCCTATCGCCATTACGTTGGACCTGCACGCCAATGCGACGGTGAAAATGTGTCGGTTAGCTGACATCATTGTTTCTTATAAAACGTACCCTCACATTGATATGCGGGAAACCGCGCGACATGCTGGTAATATACTGCATCGGACGATGATGGGGGAGATCACCCCAACTACGCTCCGGGTTCACCGCCCCATGCTTTGTGAAGCCAATGGTGGACGAACGGATATTGGCCCCATGATCGATCGTATAAAGCTGGCGCGGGCATATGAGAACGAGCCGGATGTATTCGCCGTGAGTATCAACGGCGGTTTTGAAAGCAGTGATATCGCCGAGGTTGGGCCAACGGTTTTAGTGACATATCAGGGCGATAATACACGTCACTATGAGTTTGCAGAAACGATTGCGGATGATATTTGGGAGCGGAGGGCAGATGTTCTGAATTCATTCTATTCGGCCGAACAAGCGGCTGAGATTGCAGCTGGTTACGCGCTCGCTGGAGGACCGCTGATCATCGCGGACTACGCCGATAACCCGGGCGCCGGCGGGTATGGCGATGCCACTGCGTTACTTAAGGCTCTCCTTGATGCGGGTGTCGACAAGGCTTGTTTCGGCGCAATCGTTGATGCCGAAGCCGCACGCTATCTTCATAAGTATAAGGAAGGCGACGATGTTACGCTGAGCGTGGGTGGGAAGACAGACCCACGGTTCGGTGGTGGGCCCTTGACGCTGACCGGACAAATAATGCGGCTGAGCGATGGTGACTATGTCGGGGACGGTCCGATGATGGGCGGTCAGAAAATGAACTTCGGAAAGACGGCCGTGTTGAATGCGTCTGGAATTGATGTTCTCGTTGTATCAAACCCAGCCCAAATACTGGACCAGCAACAGTTCCGTGCCTTTGGCATAGATCCTACCACCAAGACTGTCGTCGCACTGAAATCCATGCAACATTTTCGCGCCGCGTTTGAATCGATTGCAGGCAAGGTTATTGTTTGTGATAGCGGGGCGCTTTGTACAATTGATTTCCTCCGCTTGCCTTACAAGAAAGTTCCCCGCCCGATCTATCCCCTTGATCCAGAAATGGAACTATAGCGCAATCAAATCGGCATTTTCAACTAGAGCAATTCCCGAGTAAATTGGTTCAATTTGCGACGACGTAATTGCGTATTAACAAAGGATTAGAGTGAATACGGAAGATGAAGAAGGTCGTTTTATGGTCGCATACTATCAGTGCATTCAAGAGGTCGCCGCAACACTTTAATCTTTGAGACAATGGTGGAGTGTTCAGATGAAACGAAGACATCGACTTTAGTTTACGAGTGTGCAAAAGCTCGACAGTTATGGACGCGAAAAACCTACGCGCGGAAATAATAATCCAGTGTCTGGTCGTTTTAAGTCTTAACCATCCGCTATGCGCTCAGATCCTTACCCACGCCCTGGTGCCATCATTTGATCGGCGGTTTGCATGACTTTCGAATTCATATCATAGGCGCGCTGGGCACGGATCAGATTGGTTATTTCTTCAATCGGATTAACGTTTGAGGCTTCGACAAATCCTTGAAGAATAGTCCCTCCCCCGTCCTCACCAGCAGCAACGATTGATGCCTCACCAGAGCGCGTGGTTGACGTGAACATGTTATTCCCAACAGCTCTCAGGCCGCCTTCGTTCGGGAACAAGACCAATTGCATTGTGCCAACATTTGAGGGCGTATTTTGTCCGGGAATGGTAGCAAGAACTGTTCCGGTGGAATTGATGGTGATTTCGTGCGCCGTTGGCGGCACTGTAATATTGGGCTCCAGCGGAAACCCATCGTGTGTCACGATGATGCCTTCCGGACTGAGTTGAAAGGCTCCGTTTCGGGTATAGGCTGTTTCTCCGTTGGGCAACTGAACCTGAAAATACCCGGAGCCCTGAATAGCGACATCAAGCGGACTGCCGGTGGATTTCAGATTGCCCTGCTCGGTCACGCGGTAAATGGATCCGGCTTTGACACCAAGCCCGAGATGAACCCCGCTCGGGACTTCATCGCCCGACCGCGATGAGACGCTGCTTGGACGGTTTACAGTTTTATAGATCAGATCGTTAAATTCGGTCCGCCGACGCTGATATCCCGAAGTGTTCATATTCGCCAGATTGTTGGCGACGGTTTCCGTTCGGCGCTCCTGAGCCATCATGCCCGAGGCTGAAATTTGCAAGGCTAACATTGCGTAGTCCTCATTATTCCCGTTACATTCATCTGCCCCTCCAACGCATGGGGGATCAGTATGCCGTTAACAATGCAGAAGACGTGCCAGTTATTTTTCCATTGTTTATCAATGGTATACAGAAGAATAAGATATATTATCAGAAATTGATGACTGGTAAAATCAACCCCTCGGCAGTTCTTGCCGTTCTTTGCATTTGTGTTGCCTGGCGCTAATTTCCGCACGGGAATATTCGGAATTAATCGTGTATATGCGGCACTCTATCCGGAGCCCTCTGCAGAACCTGAAAATTCTGATGTAAAATATATGTTCAGGTTTTGCGCCAGCGGAAACCACCTCAAATCGGCAATCTCTTTTGCGCAAATCTAAACAGGAAGTATGCGATAGCGGTAAAAAGAAACAGACCTGCAGCAAAAAGTATTGGCCAAAATTCATCCGCTGTTTGATCATAAAGCCTCCCCGCGATGGCCGGTGCGGGGGCCTGGATAAGGTAATATGTCGTAAAAAAAAGTCCCATACCAATCGCGCGGTTTTCCGGTTTCATCGCCTGTCCTATCAACGCCATGATTACCCCCGCGGGCGCCATGCCCATCAAACCGAACAACAGACTTGAGGGAATGACCAACGACGGAATGAAAAGGATCATTAAGGCGGTGATGGCTGCGGCCATACATATATAAAGAACCCTATCCGCCTTGCCGCTTCGATCCGCAATCAAACCGCAAACGAGACCGGAAAATATCATAATCCAGCTGGCCAGACTGATCACACTCGACGCGGAAACCCTATCGTAACCATTGGCAACCAGAGCGCCCGGTGCAAAACTCAGATAGACGACGTAACCGGCATTAAATATGGCCCAGACCAAGGACGCGATCAGTGTCAGGACAATCTCATTACGGTTCAATGTTAATCGAAATCCGCCGGTTTGTTTGACCGCACCAGGGGCCGCCCGGCAGAAAACCATCACCAATATAGCGCTTATGACGCAATACGCTGACGCGACCATAAATGCTATTCGCCAGTCTGAATTGGCGGCCAACCAACCATGACCGACCTGCCCCATCGCAATCCCAAATGGCCAGGACATGACGAGGGCGCTCATAGCTGTCGCCAGTTCTTTACCGACAAACAAATCGGCAACGATTTTAGTAAAAAAGATGGTCGAAAAAACAAAACCTGCACCGCAAATCAGCCGCGCGGCAGCTAATAATTCAAAACTTTCGGCGACTGATGCGAGGCCTCCTCCCGCCCCAAGGGTCAGCAGCCCTAAACCGACAATGAACCGGTCTGAGACAAACCGGCCCGCGAACCCGGCGGGAATAGCAAGAAACAAACCGGGCACCATGAACAGCCCGATCAGAGTGCCGATCTCAGTGTAATTTAGGCCAAATTCCTCGACCAGTTCACTGGAGACAGAACCCAATGTCTGAAACTGAAACCCCAGACCAATACGCGCGACAAACAAAAGCGCCAGGATCGTCCATCTATTATCCATTTTATTGCCCTTCCATCTGATCTCGGCAACAATCACCTTAGGACGTTGGGGGCGACTTCTGGTATCTGGCGTATGCTGTATTTTCGCTAATGCATTAGCTGTATTTGATCTACATCACATGCTGTATCGTCATTAATACGCGCTGCTGTATTGCCGACTAGGGTTGGGTATTGGGCAAAAATTACTATCGAAATGGATCGAATTGTGATGGAAAATAGCTTAAGCCCGCGAGAACGTGAGATTGCGCAAGCCTATTCTAACGGTGATACCTATCACAAAATTGCAGTGCGTCTTGGCATTGCGCCCTCAACCGTGCGCACTCATCTGGCGACAATCTATCGAAAATTAAAAGTGTCCTCAAAACTGGCGTTGCACCAAGTACTGCAAGGTGTCCGTCCAGCCTATATCACGGAGGGAGATCAGGCGGGTATAATTTCCGAACTTGCGTTAAATCTGGAGGAGGCGATTAGCCGCGAAAGGGCGCTTGGGGAAGTCTTAAGAATAATCAGTGGCTCGAACGGCGACCTGAAAAAAGTGATGTCGTCGGTGCTGGGCTACGCGCTTGAACTTTGCGATGCTGAATTTGGCCTTCTATTCGAATATGACGCGAAAACAGGATGCCAAGCTTCCTTCAACAAAGGAATACCACTGCCGTTCATGGATTGGTTCAATGAGCATGGAGCCTTTCACGTGGGGCCAGACACAGGGCTTGGTCGCGCTGTTGCAACGCGCGAGGTGGTTAGTATCATCGATGTCTGCGCTGAGGATATCTTTCGCCGTGGCGATCCATTGAGGGATGCGACCGTTGATTTGGGCGGGGCTCGGTCTTTCGCGGCAATCCCAATGCTTGCGGGGAACCGATTGATCGGTGCGTTCACCATCTATCGTCAGCAGGTTCGACCGTTTGATTCCAAAAGTCTAGAAATCGCTCGTATATTTGCCGATCAAAGTGTCATCGCCATCGAAAACGCGCGCCTATTCAGCCAATTAAGGTAAGTGTCAGGGCGGGCGACAGAGAATGGAATTGGAATGTTTGCCCTGGACAAAAATTTCCACCAGGAAACATAAGGCAGTGATGCGGCGTTGATAACGCCCGGATTAAATCATACCGCTGCAGAGTCTGGTTTCCGGTCTTTCAAAAACAGAACCATCACGCCGGCACCAATCGCAACCCATAGTGATGCTTGCCACAACTGATCATAATTGCCCAACGTGTCGAAGACATAACCGCCAAGGAATGCGCCCATTGCGCCGCCGACAGCATGACCGGCAGAGATTATGCCCATCGCCAATCCCATAACGCGCATTCCGATATGGCTGGCGACCAGACTGGCCGTCACGGGGATGGTCGAATAATCCACAACACCAAAGAAAATCGCGAATAGAAACAGGTTTTCGATGGAACTGCCGGGCAGGCTACTCAAAAAAATGAACGTGAGAGCACGGAGCAGGTAAATTGAAGCCAGCAGTATTGGTCTGTTGACCCGGTCCGTTAACCACCCTGCGGCAATCATTCCGACAAGGTTTACAGCCGACAAAATGCCGTAAGCCGTCGCACTGGGAAGAGGTGGGAATCCGCAAAAGGAGGCAAATGGCAATAGATGTGTTTCGATAACGCCGGTGGTCGTAAAACCACAAATCAGGTAACTCCAGAATAAGGCGTGAAAGGCAGGGCGCTTTAAGATGAACCCGAAATCCTCCGCCATGGTCGTGGTTTTTTGGGGCTCATCGCCCGCTTTCTTAGGCGTATCGTTGCCGGGCTTAATGCTCATGACGATACAGGGAACCAACGCAAGGCTCATTAGTCCGAGCGCGCCAAAACTCCATCGCCAGCTTACGAATGCCAGCAAACTTGCAATAAGCGGCACGATCAGGAATTGCCCACCCGTTGCACCAGACATGGCAATACCTGTGGCCAGACCTGTGTTTCTATCAAAGCTGCGCGTCACAGTTGTTGCAACAACGTGCGTCGCGACGATGCCAAAACCGACGGCGGAAAAACCGGAAAATCCGATAATGAACATCATCTTGCCGTTCATCAGCGCAACAATGGAACACCCAGCGCCGAGCAATCCCAATCCCAATCCCAGATTGAGGGTAAATCGCGGACCCATCTTGTCAACAAGGCGGCCAGCGAATGGCGCCACAATTGCCATCTCAATCAATGCGGTCGCGCCAACGCCGGAGATGTAACTGCTCGACCAACCGAACTCGCGTTGCCAGACGGGCATGATTAGACCCAAGGCTGCCCGCGCAGAAAAAGCCAACGCCAATGCGAGAAAACCAAACCCGACAACAGTCCAGTTCTGACGATCTGATGAGTGTTCTTGAATGTTCATATCGATATTTCAGTCAGTAATTGGCCCGCTGCCAACCCGCGGGTTGATGCGTCCGCCATCGGCGACGGCCATTATCATAACGATCTCGCCCGGCAGCGGCGCGTCCGGTACACAAACGACAATGGTGTCGAAATGGTCGAACGACCATGCTTCATCTTTGTGGCCTAAGGGCACATCAATGGCAGTGCCGACACCGCCAATCTTTGCGTTTGATGGAATGAGCGATTGTCCACCATTGACGGCAGCCCGCATTGGTTTGCCGAGTTTAGGGTGTATCATCGCCCCGCCATGCTCCATATCACCCGCAGCACCAATGATTGCGGCCTTACCATAGCTGACCGGCGAACCGGGAAGTTCTCCAACGATTTCCGCCATCAGCTGCTCACCTAGCGTTCCGCCAATCGCGAACAGTTCACTCAGGTCTTCGGCATAACCGCCCGCGCACGGATTGTGGACAACCGCGGCCACCGCAATACGCGTTATGGGCGCGCACTTATGACCAAACGGGTCGGAATGGACGACATCCTTGATTGTGAGTATTTTGCGAAGGCGCATGGTTGGCCCCATCTTTTTAATTTATTTTCAACTCATCGAGCCTAACACGATGGTATTCGAATCGCGCCATACAAAATACCGTGTATACATCTCTATTGTCGGCGACATAAACACCCGGTCAAATTAGCCATTTTGTAGATACTCGTATGTTAACCCATCACAACCCCGATACCGTTATTGCCCCTGCGCCTAACTATAGTCAGGGCGTCGACGCGCCAGCGGATGCGCGCTGGCTCTATATTTCAGGACAAATCGGTGCGGACAAAAATGGTGCGTTACAAGAAGGTACTGAAGCCCAGGCGCGGCAATGCTGGCGCAATATTCTGGCAGTTCTCGACGATGCCGGTATGGGCAAGGAGAACCTCGTCAAGGTCACCGCCTTTATGACTAATGCGGAAGATCTGCCGGTCTACCGCGCCGTTCGCGATCAAATGCTCGATAACCAGCACACGGCCTCATCACTGTTCATCGTCAAGGCGTTGGCGCACCCAGACTGGACGACTGAGATCGAGGCCATTGCCGCTGGTTAACGGGCCTGCCTAACCGCGTGCTAAAGAGCAACGTTGACCAATACAATCTCTGCCGTATCTACGGCTTCGATGGTCACTGACGGCTCATCGCTGACCCTAACGCCGGCGCGGGACGGAACATCAATGCCATTAACCCGAACCGTACCTTCGGTTGGAACCAGATAGACGCCGCGGCGATCACCGATATCATGGGTGACGGTATCACCTGCGTTAATCACGCCGCCGGATAAAGATGCATCCTGATGGATCATCAAGGCATCGTCATCACCCGCGCGCCCGGATGCCAATACGGGCAGCGCGCCGCTAACGGCTCCTTTGGGGAACTTTCGCGCGTCCCAGCGCGGCTCATGCCCCCTGGCGTCGGTCGTAATCCAGATTTGAAACACCGTCACCGCCTCGTCCTCATCGTTTCTTTCTGAGTGCACGATACCGGTGCCGGCTGACATCACCTGAATGTCACCCGCGGCGGTAACGCCCTTATTGCCCATACTGTCTTCATGAGAGATCGCACCTTTTCGAACGTAGGTGATAATTTCCATATCGCGATGAGGATGGGCATCAAAGCCGGTTTTGGCGTCGATGGTATCGTCATTCCACACGCGCAGGGGGCCGAACCCCATACGATCCGGGTCATGGTAATTGGCAAAACTGAAATGATAATGCGCATCTAGCCACTCATTTTTAAAGGTCCCAAGGTCTTCAAAGGGGGTCACGGTAATCATGTTGAATAATCCTCTACAAATGGCCGCGATTGTGGGGCGTTGTTAGGTCAAGGTCGGGACCCAGCGGTACAATTCGGGCCGGGTTGATGCTCTCGTGGCTTGCGTAATAGTGTGTTTTGATATGGTCCATGTGGACCGTTTCGGCAATGCCCGGCATCTGATAGAGTTCCCGCAAATATCCGGACAGATGTTTGAAATCTTTTATCCGATTGCGGTTGCATTTAAAATGCCCGACATAGACCGGATCAAACCGGACAAGTGTCGTAAACAATCGCCAATCCGCTTCGGTCACCACATCTCCTGTCAAATAGCGATTGTTCGATAGACGTTCCTCCATCACATCCAGCGTTTTGAAAAGGTTCTCAAAGGCTTCGTCATACGCCGCCTGAGAGGTTGCAAAACCGGTTTTATAGACGCCGTTATTGATATGGGAATAAACATCGTTATTTACCGCATCGATTTCAAATCGCAATACCGCCGGATAAAAATCAGGTCCGGTCGCCCCGATACCATCGAACGCTGAATTAAACATCCGGATGATATCGGCCGACTCGTTGCTGACAATCGTTTGGCGCTGTTTGTCCCAAAGCACCGGCACGGTGACCCGTCCTGAATATTTCGGGTCCGCCGCAGTATAAACCTGATGCAAGAATTTGGCGCCGTCCACCGGGCCCACCTCCTCATCCAGCACCCAACCATCTGTCAGCATTAAGGGATCGACACCTGTCACATCAATCATCGCCTCCAGCCCTTTCAGGGCGCGAAAAATAAGTGTCCGGTGCGCCCATGGGCAGGCGTAGGATACATAAAGGTGGTAGCGGCCTGCTTCAGCCGCGAAACCGCCCTGCCCGGTTGGTCCAGTGCCGCCATCCGGCGTGATCCAGTTTCGAAATTGCGCTTCCTTACGAACGAACTTTCCACCGGACTGTTTCGTCTCGTGCCAGACGTCATGCCAGACGCCATCAACCAGTTTACCCATTGTTAAGTTCCTAATTTCAAATTTTATGCGGCTTTCCGGGCGGTTTCCAAACTGACGACGTTATCAATTTCACCTTCCGCAGCGCGAATGCCCTGATCACCGCCGGCAACTCCGTAGGCATGAATAAAAGTAACATCATCCATGCCCATGAACCCCAACATTGTTTTCAGCAAAGGTTTTTGGTGATCCATGGCATGAGCCGGGCTGCCTGCCGAATAATTTCCGCCATGCGCTGTAATGACAAAAACCTTTTTGCCTTTGATCAATCCTTCGGGCCCATTCTCTGAATACCTGAATGACCGTCCAACGCGGGCGACATGATCAAACCATGTTTTCAAAGACGACGTTATACCAAAGTTATGCATGGGCGCGCCAATGACGATCACGTCAGCATCTATCAATTCATCAACCAGTTCATCTGAATAAACGATCAACGCGCGTTGGTCGTCTGACCGTTCGTCTGGCGCAGTGTAGTATGATCCGATCATGCCGGCGTCAATATGCGGCGGCGGCGATACACCGAGATCGCGGTGCTGCGTTTCAACATCGTCAACGTGGGCCGTCCAGTCTTCGACGAACTTGTTCACTAAAGCATTGGATTTTGAATACTCTCCGGCGGGGCTGGAGGTAATTGCGAGTAATTTTGTCATTATTCATCTCCTGAGTTGGGCAGTCTTGGCGTGAAATGAACATAACCATCTAGCTAATTATGGACAATTATGTAAAATGGAACATGATTGTTTCTTTATTTCTACAATAAGAGGACACAATGGATAAACTCGCGGGCATGGCGGTCTTCGCCAAAGTTGCTGAAAAACAAAATTTTACCGCTGCAGCGCGTGATCTTGGGGTCTCAAAATCAGCCGTCAGCAAACAGATCCAGCGCCTGGAGGATCGATTGGGCGTGCGCCTTCTAAATCGAACGACCCGGCGCTTGCACCTGACCGAATCCGGTCAGGCGTTTTATGAGCGCGCCCGGCGGGTCGTTGAAGAAGCAGAGGAAGCGGAACTGGCCGTTACCCGCCTTCATGGCGAGCCACGCGGCACGCTGCGTATTAACGCCCCGATGACGTTTGGTATCCAGCATCTGACGCCGTGCCTGCCGGACTTCTTGAACAGATACCCTGACCTCGATGTCGATATTTCCTATAACGACCGGAAAATCGATCTGATTGAAGAGGGGTATGATGTCGGCATTCGAATTTCCGACATGGACGATTCGTCACTGATTGCACGCAAACTCTCGCCCTGCCGGGTTGCTGTTGTTGCTAGCCCCCAGTACTGGGACCAAAACGGACGGCCATCGCACCCCAATGACCTGAAAGACCATAGCTGCCTGATCTATGAGCATCGGCGGACGCCGGGTGAATGGTCCTTTAGCGGGCCGGAGGGCACGTTTACCGTGAACGTTAGCGGCAGGGTTAAAAGTGATAACGGTGATGCCCTTGTGCAAATGGCACGGGCCGGACTGGGGGTTTACCAATGTCCCACCTTCATGTGCGGCGAATTTATTTCCTCTGGAGAACTGGAGCGGGTTTTGAGTGACTATGTCCCGAGCAGTATTTCCGCCTACGCAATCTGGCCCCATAATCGCCATTTATCTGCCAAAGTACGTACATTTGTCGATTTTCTGGTCGAACGTTTTGGACCGCGACCATACTGGGACTGTGCGATCCTGGATTGACCCGCTCCAATCATCCCAAACAGAAAATTCAACTCTTGTTTACTTTTTACCTATACATATTGAGGCATTAAAAAAATTCGCGTAGTTTTTGACATTAGATTACGGTTGTAACCAAATAGTATTCATGTTGAGGGTTTTCCATGACGGATAATAAGGGTCAGTGCCGGGTTATTGTTGTTGATGACGACGCGTTGGTGAGGGGATTGCTGGTTGCGATCTTATCGGGTTTAGGCGCGGACGTAATCGGGCAGGCAGAAAACGGCAAAGAGGCGGTTGCAGCCTATACCGAACACAAACCGGATATCATGTTCATGGATATCCAGATGCCGGTTAAAAATGGCATTGATGCGCTGAAGGAAATTATCGAAATTGATCCTGGCGCATTTGTTGTCATGTTGACGGCAACAAGCGAGATGGATGTCGCCGATAACTGCATCAGTTCCGGTGCCAGAAATTATATTCGTAAAGGGGCGCCGCCGGACGTTTTGCAGATCCTGATCAAAGGTCAGCTTGATTTATTTTTATCTGAATAAGATGGGTCGATGTAATTGGGTCAAGAACGCCCTTCTCGCCACCATGCCGCCATTAATAAACCGAGCAAAACAATCATCAGAACCACACCCGGCAGAACAGGAACTTGGAAAACGCCGGTGACGACATAAGTGTTATTTTCAATAAAGCCGAACCAATCCCGACCGTTTAAATCGCGATCCCTCTGAACCCGGCGCACTTCAACCGCTCCGTCCTTTATCCATCTCAGCCCGCCGCCACTTTTGTTTACCGCCATTAAAATGCGATCTGGCGTTGCCGTCAGATCCGCAAATTCCAATGGATTTAACGTTCCTGATGTGGCCCGGGCCTTCAGCGTACCGTCACTAATTTCGTAAAGCCCGACCTCGGTCGCCGGTATAGATACGCGGCGTCCCGGCCCACTTACGGCGCTGCTCTGTATCTGCACCACCTTGCCGGATGGTGAGGTCACTTCAATTGTGATGCCTTCGTCGGACAAACTTCGGCGCTGAATGTGAAGTTCGCCGCCACTGATCGTTGCGCGCAGGCTTTCCTCTTCGAGGTCAGGTTCTTTCATCAACCAATGGGCCAGGCGGCGTAACAACTCAGCCTGTGGCCCGCCGCCATCGTAACCGCGCGCCCATAACCACGCCTGATCACTTAACATCAATGCAATCCGGCCATCCTGATTACGGTCCAGCACCAGAAGCGGGCGGTCTTCCAGCCCTGTCATAACGGTTATCCCGGATTGAACCGTTGCCTCGATTTGGCGAAACCATCGTCCCCACCCGGGTTTTAGGGGATTTTCGCGATTGATTCTCGACAACGATGACAACCCTTCTGTAACCGGATGGCGGTTGCCAATTTTCGATATATCCGGGCGGTAAGCCCGTTCAAGCACAGCGCCCGTCGGCCGGGCTGGAATAATTTTACCGAGGGAGGTATCAGATAAATTGCGCGTATCCGCAAATTCTGACCCGACGGATAACAATACGGCGCCGCCATTCCTGACATAATCAGCGATGTTCTGGAAATACGACGGCGGCAGGATATCGCGTAAGATATACCGGTCAAATACAATCAAATCAAATTCTGCCAATTTTACTTCGAACAATTCCTGAACCGGAAAGGAGATCAACGCCAACTCGTTAAGCGGCGTAAAATCATCTTTTTCAGGCGGTCGCAAAATCGTGAAATGCACCAAATCCACGGACGGATCAGCTTTCAGCAAATTCCGCCAGGTGCGCTCCCCAGCATGAGGTTTACCCGATACCAGTAATACCTTCAAACGGTCCCTGACGCCGTTAAGCGTAACCAGGGTGCGGTTATTTGTCGTCGAGAGTTCACCATCCACGGGGGCAACTTCAATTTCCAGAATGCTGGTTCCGGCGTGATCCAGCTCAAACGTGAACGTATCCTTCTTTCCAACCTCTATCTGCGCGCGGGAAATAATGGTCTCGCCATTTTTTAAAACAACCTCTGCCAAATCCCCAAGTGACCCCAGCGCGCTGTTATCTCTCTTATCTTCCACATGATATGTGATCGAGACATTCTGACCGACAATTCCATAACTGGGCGCACTGTCTATTACCAAACGCCGGTCCCGCTCACCGGGATGACCGCTTAGGAGAACATGAAGTGGCCCGCCAAGAGCGCCTCCGGCAGCGCCGTTTCCATCCGCATCATGCACCTGACCATCGGTAATCATCACCGCACCGGCAAATCGGCCTTTGGAAATCTCGCCAACCGCCTGGCTCAAGGCTGTCAGCAGATTGCTTCCTTCGTTGCCATCTTCGCCGGTCCCATCGAACACGTCGACTTCGCGAATATCGAGTTTCTTCATCGGCTGCGCGCGCTGACGCAGCGCGATCAATGCCGCTTCCGTTTGTTCTGCTCGGTCGCCCACGTTCTGACTGGAGGTACGATCAATGACGACAACGGCGATGTCATTCTGTGGATCGCGCTGTTCGCGAACGTATTTTGGATTACACAATGCGGCGATTAAAACAGCCAATATCAAAAGCCGGAGTGGCGCGCCAGTAACACCTCTCATCATGCTGTACGCGACGATGAGCAGCCCGATCCCGCCGAGCGCGATGATCACGCGCAAATCAATCAACGGTGCAATACTCAGGATTTCTCCGTTCATTGCCCCAGCCTTTGCATGATCGCGGGAAGATGAACCTGATCAGCCTTATAATTTCCGGTCAACGTATACATTACAAGATTGATACCGAACCGGTACGCCAGTTCGCGCTGCGCTTCGCCGCCGGGCACAACAGGATACAGAGGCCGCCCGCCATCATCCCTTGCCCATGCAGCGGCCCAGTCGTGCGCACCGACGATAACCGGGGAGACACCGTCATTTACCCGCTCGCCAGCGCGCTCGATCCACAACGTGCCCCCAGTCCAGCGACCGGGGAACGATTTGAGCAAATAAAATGACCGCGCCAACACATGGTTGCCTGACACCGGGACAAGCGGCGGCAGACCTATATTTTCAGCAAATTGCCGTAGCGCCCGCGGATTTCCACCGCCGCCAATACCTTCGGCCCGGGTATCAAACAAAATAGTACCGCCATTTTTCATATAGGCCCGAATACGCTCACCGCTCAGTCCGTCACTAAAATTAATGTCGTCCGTAGCAGGCCAATACAGCAACGGGAAAAAACTTAGATCATCAACGCCTGGATCGACCCCTTGGGGCGGTCCCAGTTCAGCCGCTGTTCGCTGTGCCAATACAGTCGTCAAACCTCTTAGACCAAGGCGGCTGACGGTGTCGATTTCCGCATCTCCGCTCAATACATAAGCCAGCCGGGTATCGAGAGAATTCTCGCGGGCGAAAGACAGGGGCTCAGTGCGGCTGTCACCGGGTGCCAGACCGAACGCCGCAATAATAACGGCCCCCAATATTTTGCGATGAAAAAAAGTGCCGCCGCGCAACCACAGACTGATGACCGTATCAATCAGGAACAATACCAAAGCAGCCATCAATAACCCGGCGCGCAGATCATACTCCTGCTCTTCATCATAATCGTGCCGTTCAACGCCGCCGGGCAGGACATCAACGGCTGTGGGCAGTTGCACCTTAGTGCTCAAGTTATGCGCTTGTCTGGCAGATTTAGTTCCATAAAACCCTGGTGGGTGGTCGGCGGAAATATCTGCCCCATCGAATTTGGATGACGGTATCGCTTTTGCACCGCCGCCTGGTTTTTGTAAATGGCCGAACGCATCCATTATCGAAATTGGCGATAGCGGAACGGTGTTCTGACCGGCAACAACACCCCGGCTAAGATCAACGATACGCCGTAGCATATCAACAAACAGACCTGAAATTGACAGGTTGGACCAGTCCGGACTGGCCGTTGTATGAATGAGAACGAGCCACCCCTGACCTTTACGACTGGCCGTGATCAAGGGCGTTCCATCGCTTAGCCGTGCCCATGTTTTTTCCGCCAGATCTGCTGCCGGCACCGCCAGAACCTGTCGCCGTACTTCAATCTCGTTGGACACGGGCAATCCAGCGAATGGGCTGTTATCGGGAAACGGTGCTAACCGGGCTGGCCGGCTCCACGACATTGCCCCGCCGAGCGCGCGATTTCCCTGCCGCAGTTTCACCGGCAGCAAAACGTCAACAGCAGATGCCGGCCGCGACAACGCCGGATCAGCAAAGTGCACAACTGTGCCGCCAGTATCAGCCCATGACGTCAACGCTGCGATATCGGCTTCCCCCAGTGCCGACGAGTCAGAAATCGCTATCACTGAAAGCGGAAGTTGTAACAGGTCCGTGACCGTACCCTTGTGAACCTCACTGAACGGCGCCAATGCTTTTTCGAGATAATGCGCAGCAGTTAACAAAGGCTGCACGTTTCCACTGACCGATGTCGACTGCACCCCGACGGGACGTCGGCGCCAGCGCTCATCCAGCAGAACAACGCCGCCAACGGTTCCTCCATCTTCGATCTCAAGGCGCGTAATCCGGTTATAAATCTCTGCCGGCAGGCGAATTGACGCACCGGCGGCGGTCTCACCGGAATTGAACAAAACAGGTTGGCGAATGAGTGTTCTGCCATCACCATCGATTGCCCGAACGGCGGTACTCCGGCTGCCAAGAGGTGCAATCCGTTCAACTTTGATATCCATTTGGCCGTTACTGAACTCAGGAGAGCGTAGGAGAACAGGGAGATTAGCGGCCCGGTCTGCGACGATGCTTACGGCCCCGATGCGTTGTAATCGCTGGGCCAAAGACGACAAATCGTCATCGGATCCGTTCAGTCCATTACTGAACCAGATCACATCCCCAGGACGTACATCTTCGAGAAATGGTGCCGACAACAAACGCTCAACAGCAGATGCCCGAAATGCCGACCACGGTTTTGGCTGCAGTCCGTTGATCAAATGCCGCGCATCTGCCGGCGTGATCAAAGCGACCGTTTCACCGGCCGCGTTTTTGTGCGCCGTTTCGAGGACCACCATTGCCCGGCCCTCGCGTTCAGCCTGATCAATCAAACCAAGCATCATGTTTTGTTTGGTCTGCCAACGGCGCGCGGCGGACCAGTCGTTATCAACGATCAGGTATACGGGCCCTTGATTGGACAACCATGTGCTGGAATTCCATAAGGGTTGCGCCGCGGCAAGGATAATCAACGTTGCCAATAACAGCCGCAAGACCAACAACCACCACGGCGTCAACGCCGGATTATCCCGCCTTTCTGTCAGTTTCGCCAGAATTCTGACAGCCGGGAACGGGACCTTTTTAGGCGCGGGTGGTTTCAGACGTAATAACCACCAGATCACGGCAAGCGCAAAAAAACCCGTTAGCGCTAACGGCACCGCAAAGGATATCAGGCCTAAAGACAACATGCCTAGCGCCCCCCTGTTTGCGAGAAATGGAGAAATAACGACAAGAGAACAGGTTCTGGTGGATGGTCGGTTTGATGCACAGCAAAACTCCAGCCCGCCGCCCTGCAGATGTCCCGTAGTCCCGCCTGGTGGGCAAGAAATGCTGCTTTGTAGTCTTCGCGCAAGGCGCCTGCGTGGCGGACAAGAACATCCTTGTCATCATTTTCCATGGCGCCAAACAATACCCGGCCATCATAGGGCAATTGAATTTCAGCGGAATCAAGGACTTGAATAAGATGCCCGCGAATGCCGCGGTTGGCAAATGTCGCCATGGCTTTTTTAATCTCCTCCAGCGGCGATAGGAAGTCACCAAACCAGGCGGTTCGGGCATGCCGCGGTAGCACTTCATTTCCCGGTAGGCTGGTATGAGATGCCTGATCGGTTTCAATCGCCGAACAGATACGGGGCAGTACTAATCGCCCACTGGACGGTGGCTCACCGGTCCCAAGCAGCGCAACCCTCTCCCCGCCCCGAACCAACAGCGACGCAAAGGCCAGCATCAACAGGTCGCTACGATCTGCTTTTGACGAGCCCTTCAAATCTGATTTAAAGGACATTGAAGCCGACCCGTCTCGCCACAGCCAGACACTTTGCGCCGCCTCCCATTCCAGCTCACGGACATAAACCGGGACTGACTTTGCGGACTGCCGCCAATCAATCATCTGTGTTGAATCACCATAGTCGTAACGCCGAAACTGCCAGAACGTCTCCCCCTGGCCGACGCGGCGGCGTCCGTGAACGCCCTGAGACACGGTCGAGGCAACACGTTCGGCGGCGACAAGTAAGGGTGGCAACCCGGCCGCAATCGTTTCCGCGTGGCGGTGTATGTCCACTATCCGGGTTTTAGGGGTTCCATGACGGGCCATATTTAATCTCCGGATGAACCTGCCGCTGTCATGAAATACGGCCGCATAATTTGTCGATCACTGATCCGAGTTGAACACCTTCAGCGCGGGCAGCGAAGGTCAACGCCATGCGGTGACGAAGAACTGGATGAGCCAAGGCGAGAACATCGTCAACGCTTGGTGATAATCGGCCATCCATAACGGCCCGCGCTCTGACGCCAAGCATCAAGGCCTGGCTCGCACGCGGACCGGGGCCCCAGGCAACATATTCAGAAACATCACCGATATCCGTACTTTCCGGCCGCCCGGCCCGAACCAGGCTGAGTATCGCTGTAGCGACACTCTCGCCAACTGGGACATGACGAACAAGCTGCTGCCCGGCAATCAAGGCCTTGGCATCCATGACCTGCTCCGGAACCGCTTCCGAAACCCCGGTGGTTTTGATCAAAATCTCTGTTTCCGCTTCAAGATCCGGATAGGTTATATCAACCTGCATCAAAAATCGGTCAAGTTGCGCTTCCGGAAGTGGATAGGTACCTTCCTGCTCAAGCGGGTTTTGCGTTGCTAGCACATGAAAGGGTTTGGGCAAATCGTGATACTCACCTGCGACAGATACACGATGTTCCTGCATGGCCTGAAGTAGTGCGGATTGGGTTCTCGGGCTGGCCCGGTTAATTTCATCAGCCATCAAAAGCTGACTAAATACCGGCCCCTTGATAAACCGGAAAGACCGGCGCCCTTTCTCTGATTCTTCCAGCACTTCAGAGCCGAGTATATCGGCCGGCATAAGATCTGGCGTGAATTGGACACGCCGGTTATTCAGTCCAAACACTTGGCCAATGGTCTCGACCAATTTGGTTTTTCCAAGCCCTGGCACTCCAACCAACAATAAATGTCCACCGGCTAAAAGTGTTATCAAACTTTCTTCGATCGCGACGTGTTGGCCGAAAATGCAGCGCCCGATGCCAGCGCGCGCGGCCGCCATATCCCGGCCCAGTTGATCAACCCGATCGATCAACTCATCCGGATTAAGGGGTTCCGTTTGTTTTATTTTTTTTAGTTTTGCAGTCAATTTAACGACCTCCGCTCTTTATCCCCATGGGGCGTTACTTATATGGTTACATTATGACCATAAATGGGCCAGATCTTACTAATTTATCAAAAGACGCCAAAGCGGGCGGAAAACCACCCGTTGGTATTACGCTGCGCCCGGGGCAGGTGCTGTGCGGAGACATTGATATGTACATCGATTCGCAGGCACGTTGGCATTATCAAGGTTCTCCGATCAATCGAGTTGAGTTGGTGAAACTGTTTTCGACAGTGCTCAGGCGGGATCAGGATGGTGAGCATTGGCTGATTACGCCAGCTGAAATATGTAAAATTGACGTGATCGACGCACCGTTTTTAGCCGTCGAACTAATGTCAGTCGGCGCCGGAGAAAATCGAGCGATTAGTTTTCGAACAAATATCGATCAAACCGTCATTATGAATGAAGATCATCCTTTACGTATCGAGATCGATGCGGTATCCGCCGAACCCGCGCCGTATATTGCGCTTGACCATGGGCTCGAAGCAAAACTGTCCCGCGCTGTATTTTACGAACTCGTCGATCTTGGCCAGAGCGAAGACATAGGCGGTGATCAAATTTATGGTGTCTGGTCGGGTGGTCATTTTTTCCCTATTGATAACGTCCCCACTTCTGACAATTAGATTTTCATGAACACCACCGACATTATCAATAAATTAACGACGCACGTTCCAGATGCTGTGCATTTCAGAGGTGATCACGATCTGAATCCCGGCATGCTGCCTGATACCAATCTCAAAGAAGCTGCGGTGCTGGTTCCCCTGATACTACGCGATAGCGAGACCATGGTTCTGTTTACCCGCCGCACAGATGATATGACAACCCATCCAGGGCAGGTCAGCTTTCCGGGGGGCCACGTCGATGCCGTCGATAATACGGCCGAAGATGCCGCATTACGCGAGACCGAAGAAGAGGTTGGTTTGGGCCGCCGTCATATTAAAATCGTCGGCAGACTGGATACATATAAAACACGGACTGGATTTTCAGTCATTCCCGTGGTCGGGTTTGTCAAACCGCCGTTTGAGATTAATCCAGACCCGAGAGAAGTCGCTGAAGTTTTTGAAGTGCCACTGGCGTTTCTGATGAATCCGGATAACCATGAACGGCATCAGCGTGAATTTGAAGGCCGCACACGAGATTTTTATGCCATGCCCTATAACGACCATTTCATTTGGGGCGCAACAGCGGGTATGGTTGTAAATCTGTATGACGTGTTAACGAGGGACTAACCGGAAACACAATGGCGAGACTTATATTCAGTTATATCGTTCCACTCGTTCTGCCAATAGCTCTATACCTTGGCTGGATGTACATTATTCGTCATCGCTCCAGGGCACGCGGTGATGAAATACCTGAAATCAAAAGCGCCGGTATTTTCTGGTCCGTCATATCGGGCATCATATTGATGATGGCCGGGCTCAGCATTCTTGCCATCACCGGCGGTGCTCCTCCCGGCAAGGGTACTTACCAGTCTCCCAGAATGGAGAACGGAAAGATCCTGCCGCCGAAGTTTGAATAACACAATAAATTCAAAGTTTGAGGTTTCGCTGATAATGTCAAAATTAGACATTTTGTTCATTTGCACCGGAAACATCTTTCGAAGCATGACGGCGGAATACGCTCTGCGGGCTGCCGCCGGGCCGGGTTCAACCTATTCAGTCCGTTCCGCCGGACTGATCGATGCACCCCACGACATCGTTCCGTTTGTGATCGATTTTATGATGGAGAAAGACCTCGACATCTCCCGGCATCAACCGACAAAATTATCCAAAGAAATTTTGGGCAATGTGGATCTGGCGGTCGCCATGGATATCGAACACCAACGCCACATAAACCAGAAATACGCGCGCCATATCTCTTTATTCAGCACCATCGCTTATGGCACTGACGATCCAATCGTTGACGTCTGCGATAGAGTTGCGGACTGGCGCGACAACGAAATTGAGGCCCGTGCATATGGGCGTTCTGTTATGAATTATATCTTTGACGGAATACCAGGCTTCATCCGGCGACTACCGTCATTTTTAAAGGCCTGATCTTTGAGCAGGCATCGGGCATTCGCCGCGCTCTGTCTCTCTCACTATTTTTGCCGCGTCATAAAAAGTAATCGTCGATTGAGCGGCATGCTGGCATCCGGCCCCGGCGTCATTTAATAATAGAATTCCTGTTGTTTTTGTACGTTGAAAGGTTTCACATTGGCGCTGTCTCAACCCCCGGCACGCGGCGCAGATCCGACCGGAAAAATACCGCCGCAGGATTGGCTGTCTGCGCCGGAAACCCGCGCCGTCATGGAAGCGCTTATGGCATTTGGCGCCGATGTCAGATTTGTTGGCGGATGTGTCAGAGACGCCATGTCCAACAGGCCAGTTAATGATATTGATATCGGCACGCCAGATGCTCCTGAAACGGTTATACAACTTCTTCAATCCGTTGGCATCAAAGCGATCCCGACCGGGATTAAGCATGGCACGATCACGGCCGTTATTAACAAAAAATCCTTTGAAATCACAACACTCCGGCGGGATGTCAAAACAGACGGACGGCATGCTACAGTTGAGTTTACGGACAACTGGGTGGAAGATGCTCGGCGGCGCGATTTTACCATCAATACTCTGTCAGCGAGCCTGGACGGCGACGTTTATGACCCAGGATCCGCCATTTCCGACCTGAGTTATGGCTGGGTTAAATTTGTCGGCCGGGCCAGTGACCGGGTTGCCGAAGATCATCTCAGAATTTTAAGGTTTTATCGGTTCTATGGATCATTCTCCCAATCCTACGCCGACATTGACGCAATCGCGGCCTGCCGGGCGGCGGCTAGCGAATTAAAAAAACTGTCCGGCGAACGCATTGGGCAAGAAATGCTGAAGATCCTGCTGGTCGAACACCCGGCGGAACTGATCATCAGAATGCGCGGCGATAATATTCTTGATTATATTCTGCCCGAAGCCAAAGACGTTAATTGTCTGCGCATGGTTAACTGGTTCGAAACCCGCGCCATCAACATTGATGGTATTAAACCTGACGCGATCCGGCATTTGGCGGCGCTGGTAAGTGCCAACCGAAATGACGCAGGCATAATTGCCGACCGCCTAAAACTATCAAACAGGGACGCGGCCCGTCTTGCCGATATTTGTGACCCACCTGTCAGGGCCAACCCAGATATGGGCGAGCTGGCAGAGAACAAGGCACTTCGCCGATATGGCCATGCGTTGTTGGAAGATCTGATTTTGATTAATTGGGCCTTTGAAATGACGGAGAACCCCCGCCTGCCGCGGGATCGCAAAGACGCCTGGGTGTCGATGCTGGAAAAATGTCGGTCATGGGAAGATCCGGAATTTCCTTTATCCGGGCGCGACGTTATATCTCTTGGTATCCCGGCAGGGCCTGAGGTCGGGAAATTATTGAACCGGGTTGAGGAGTGGTGGGAAAACGGTAATTATCGCGCTGACCGACAAACCTGTCTTGGTCGATTGCAGAAGGAAAACAAGTGACAACTTTACGGGTCTGTTTCGTCGGTGACAGTTTGGTTCTTGGCACCAACGACCAGGAATTTCAAGGCTGGCCCGGCCGGATTGCGCACCGTGAGGTGCTGGCTGGCCATGATGTCAGTGTTTACAACCTTGGCATCCGCGCTGATACGTCCGAAATGATCGCGGCGCGCTGGCGGCGCGAATGCGAAGTGCGATTGCCGGACGTTCAGCCCGGCGCCTTGGTATTTTCTTTTGGCACCAATGATATGGCGTTGGAAAATGGCGTCCTCAGGGTACCCCTGGGGAAATCCTGCAGGGTCGCGCGTGACATAATGAGCGAAGCCAAATCCTGGAAACCGACGCTATGGATAGGATTGCCTCCAGTTGATGACAGTCGTCAGCCCTTTCGAGCAGGCAGTGTTGAATATGATTTTGCCAGCCAACGGTCCAGTCAACTAAATGAGGCCTACGCTAAGATAGCGAAAGAGCTGGATATTCCCTATTTTGACCTTTTCACTATCCTGTCCACGAACTCAGACTGGCTAGACGCGTTTGCCGGCGATGATGGTGTCCACCCTCTTCACTTTGGATATGCGCAGGTCGCGGAACGTATCACCGGGTGGGACGCCTGGCGGTCATGGTTCGACTGATCATCGCCTTCAATCTTTCCTAGCCTTATTTGCTCTAACGTCGTTATTATCGGCGTATGCATATAGAAAAACGAAATCTTATCAATTTTGCGGCTTATCTTGTGTACTCAGGAATATTTCTGAGTACCGCCAGCGCCGCATTCTCGCCGTCAGTACAAGCCGGCGAGCTCAAAAAACTTGTCATGGGGGCACCGGACAAAATTCCACCGTTCTATATGGAGAATGGTCAGGGAATTGGGCCAGACACCTTCCGCGCCGCGCTTGAACCGTTTGGATATACAATTGTCTTCAAATCGATGAATAACAAACGCATAGCCGACAGCATCAAGAATAAAAAAATAGATATCGCCCCCTTTGCCGTGGCCGACACGGAGGGTGCCTACAATTCCGTTGAGTATATTGAATTTCTTAACGTCGCTGTCACTAAAAAAAGCCGAAACCTTGAAATCAAGTAACTGCCCAGGTAGGGCTGCCTGACAGTCAGGCGCCGCGGAGTCGGGCGATCAGGATTTCGGGATCCTGCCTGAGCGCGTTG
>WASW01017793.1_pt1 | contig 31301 bp, 31 predicted proteins | sample 5698521 | NCBI WGS metagenome assembly WASW01 (sample SAMN11175560, study PRJNA528189) | sponge metagenome | isolation source: marine sponge | host: Leucetta | place: Antarctica: Western Antarctic Peninsula, King George Island | collected 2013-01
ATCCCTTTAATGGTAGAGATAGTGGAACCCAGGAGGCTCGACTGCAACCTTTTCATGCAACCTCCGATCTCAAGGATATCCATTTCAACTTTGATCAATATGATCTCGACAGCAATACCAAAAAAGTGCTTGAGGAGAATGCAACCTTCCTCAAAAGTAATCCAAGCATGAGGGTGGAAATTCAGGGGCATTGTGACGAGAGAGGTACCAACAACTATAACATCGCCCTTGGTGAACGTCGAGCCCACTCCACGAAGAAGTATCTAGTGGCTCAGGGTGTTGCTTCGAGTCGGGTGAATATTATCAGCTATGGTGAAGAGAAACCTTTCTGTTCTGAGAGCAATGAAAACTGCTGGCACCAAAACAGAAGAGTGCATTTCATGGTAGCAAAATAACTGCATTTATCGGTTTGTAATAAATCGTATATAATAGGTCGCACTGAGTTAATTCCCGGTGCGGCTTTTTTTTTACGATTTCCGATGCTATCGGGAAGAGAGTAAAACTTATGAAATCCATTAAATCGTCTATCTGCTTTTTGTTGTTGTTATTGGTTGCACTGGTTCCCCTGAACGCTTCGGCGCAATTGTTTGGTTCGGACGAGGAAAACTGGGAAAAAGCTTTTCGTGCATTAAAAAAAATCAACTCCCGCCTGATAACACTCGAAACTTCGGAAATAGCAGGCCTCAAGCGCCAGCTTAAAGACTTATTACGGCAGATTGAAGAAGTTAAGCAAACCCTTCCACAATTGCAGGGTTCCGTTGAATTGACTAAATCGGAGACTCTGTCCAATATAAATAAAATCAAATCCCAAATAAACGATCTGGAAGCCGAAGTCAAAAATCAGGTGCTGGCAAAAATCGATAAGCAAAGCAAAATTCTCGATCGTTTCCAGAAAGATCAGAAAAATTTGAAGAAAGGGCTGGCTCAAGATATAGAGCAATTCGAAAAAGGAAATAGAAGTACATTGGAAAGAGTCGTGCAAAGATTGGCAGCTCTGGACGAGACAACAAAAAAGAGTTTTAAAGATACTAAGGGACTTTTTATATCCGATGTCATTCCTGCCATGGCCAAGGAAAACCTAGATAATAGAAACGCGATCCTCGAACACCTTTCCCAGTCGCGTGAGACCAACGAAAAATCATTGGCGGGTCTGTCTGAAAAAAATAAAATGCTAATCGATATTCTTGAGGAAAACTTAAAGCAAGGTGCGGAGACAAAAGAACAGATTGCTTCCATCAGTGAAACTCTTGCAGTATTAAAAAAAGGTTTAATTGAAGCAGGAGAGTTTGATCAGTTAGCAGATGAAAAGATTAACAAGCTCGTTGAGAACTCTGCGCAACTGATTGCAAATGCGAATAAGCTCGAGAAATCTGTGCTCGGTGAATTGAAACAATCCTCGCAGAAAGAAGATTCTAATCAGGATAAAATCGATCTGGCTAATGAAAAACTTTCACGCTTAATTGAGATTTTAAAAGCCATTGCAACGGAACAGGATAAGTTAAGCCAGGTGGTAAAGGCTCAAACTGCAATGAACAAGGCACAGGCAGGGTTGGTGAAAAATCAGGAAGGTATAAAGGACGCACTTGCTGACCTGCGCCGGAAAGCTAATGTGAGCATTTCTCGAAGTGATGATATTAAGAAAATTTTAAGAGAAATCACAAAGAATAATTCAGGCGCTTCTTCAAAGTCCGCAAAAAAAACGAAGAATAAATAAACAGCCTTATTGGGTTCTGCTTTTCAGGCTCCCCATTTTTAGCCGAGAATTTATTCGGTGCAGATAACCCCTCTCTATGGCAAAAGCAACCACCATTTTTAGTTGTCAGAAATGCGGCCATCAGGCTCCGAAATGGTTGGGTAGATGCCCCGAATGTAGTTCATGGAATAGTTTTGTAGAAGAGAGCCACCAACCCATATCTTCAAAATCGTGGCATAAAACAAAGTCCCCATCACCTTCCCCTATAACTAAAGTTCAATCGGTCCAGGAAAACCGATTGACCACAGGCATCGGTGAGTTCGACCGGGTTCTGGGGGGTGGCATGGTTAAAGGGTCGCTTATTCTTATTGGCGGTGAACCAGGTATAGGAAAGTCAACTCTTGTCTTGCAAAGCATGGGGCATCTCGCAAAGTTGGGGAAAAATGTTCTTTATGTTTCTGGGGAGGAATCGGGTTCGCAGATCAAATTGCGCGCCGACAGGTTAGATGCTCTTTCCGACAACCTTTTGATCTGTTCTGAAATTTGCATTGAAGGTGTTATCAAATGGATTGATAAAGTTCAGCCCGATGTTTTGGTACTGGACTCGGTGCAAACTTTTTATACAGAAGACTTGCAGTCGGCTCCGGGCAGCATTGGTCAGGTTCGTGAAGTTGCGTTTAAAATTTTTCAGGAAATTAAACATCGAAACCTGCCTACACTTTTGATCGGTCATATAAATAAAGACGGTGCAATTGCCGGTCCCAAATCGCTGGAGCATATTGTGGACACGGTGGTATACTTCGAAGGCGAACAGGGACATGCTTATCGAGCTTTACGAGCGATTAAAAATAGATTTGGTCCAACTCCTGAAATCGGAGTTTTTCAAATGGCGCCTACGGGGTTGGTTCCCGTTGAGAATCCTTCAGAGTGGTTTTTAGCAGAGCGGCCCGAAGACTCCGCCGGGTCGGCTATCGTTGCAACGCTAGAGGGAAGCCGTACCCTGTTGGTTGAAGTGCAGGCGCTGGTAAGCACTTCATCTTCTATCGGTATGCCTCGACGAATGGCAACGGGATTTGATCACAATCGCATGTCTCTTCTGATTGCTATTATGGAAAAGCGGTTGGGAATGAACCTGCAAGGAGAGGATATTTTTGTAAACCTTGCAGGAGGTATTAAAATCACAGAACCCGCTCTGGACCTGGGAGTGGCGACAGCCATTGCAAGCAGTTTTAAAAACCGACCCATCGACCCGGAATTGGTATTATTGGGAGAAGTAGGTTTGACTGGCGAAGTTCGTACCGTTATGCAGCTTGATGCCCGATTGATTGAAGCGCAACGATTAGGATTCAAACGTTGCATCGTTCCGCATTCAGCTAAAAAGGCAAAAAATCTATTGTCCGAAGGTATCGATATTAGTTTTGCAAAAAACCTGTCGGAAGTTTTTGAACAAATTTTTTAATGGGATTTTTCAATGAGTGTTTGTGCGGTGGTGCCGGCAGGAGGGACGGGAACTCGTATGGGAGGAACTGTTCCCAAGCAGTTTCAGGAGTTAAATGGAAAACCTATTCTCTATTACACACTTAAAACGCTCCAGGATTGTGGCATTATTTCCGAATTGATTCTAGTGGTATCAGAAAAAGAATATGACAACGCCTGTGCTGATTGGCTGGGCAAGCCAGAAATCGTAACAAAGATTGTTATAGGAGGCGAAAAAAGACAGGACTCTGTCTATAACGGATTTTGTGAAATTTCTCCGCAAACAGAAATTGTATTGGTGCATGATGGTGTACGGCCTTTTTTGTCGCATCGAATGATTCAGGAGTCGGTTGATGTGGCCAGGGAATATGGAGCGGCTATTACCGCAATTCCAGTCCATGACACAATAAAAAAGGTAGATGCTTCCGGTTTGGTTGTGCAAACAGTCGATAGGGAGGGCTTGTGGAGAGTTCAAACTCCCCAGGTTTTTCGTTATGAGCTTTTGCAAGAGGCATTTAAAAAAGCGAATTCCGAAAAATTTTATGGGACCGATGAAGGCACCTTGATAGAACACCTTGGAAAGCCGGTAAAGGTTGTCGAGGGTTCGGAACAAAATATAAAGATTACGCGGCCTGAAGATATGGGGCTGAGCGAGATTTTTATTTCCAAGACTTTTCCGGAAAATTAATTTCCTCTAAAATAAAAATCAGACATCTAAGTTTGAAAGTTCAACTCAAAATCTTAAATTAAATCAGGAGAAATATAATGTTGCAACCTGGAACCGAAGCGCCTGCTTTTTCGGTCAATGATCATAATGGCAATTCGATAAACTTAAAAGATTATCTAGGAAAAAAAATAGTGCTGTGGTTTTACCCCAAGGCGGATACTCCTGGATGCACGATGGAAGGCCAGGGCTTTCGCGATGATTTTAAGAAGTTTGAAGAGAAAGAAATTCAAGTTTTCGGGGTGAGTCTGGACAATGAAAAAGATAATAAAGCCTTTGCTGAAAAATTTTCTTTTTCTTATCCTTTACTATGTGATGTGAATAAAGATATTGCTTTGGCCTACCACGCTATTAAAAGTGCCAACGACCAATATGCAGCTCGAATCAGTTATGTGATTGGTGAAGACGGAAAAATATTGGAAAGTATTGAAAATGTAGATACCAAAAACCATTCAAATGATTTGTGTTCTCGATATTAAAATAACCGCATTTGCAGCATTTAACTGTAGTGGAGCGATCTATGGCTTATAAGGATACCCTGATTCCTGAACCTCTCGATGATGGCCAGAAAAAAGAGAAAAAAAAGATTCTTCATAAGAGAATTTCTCCGGTCAATTTTGAAGATATTAATGATGTCGGTGATCTGGTTGAATCTTTTCAGTCGGCTTCTATCCAGGCGAGGAACCTCGGTCAATGTGCCCAGATATTTGGAAAAATGCTTCAAGATGACGAGCGTCCAACGATAATGCTGGGTCTTGCCGGACCGCTGATTGCTGCCGGGTTGAGGAAGGTGATCCGCGATATGGTTCATTACAATATGGTCGATGTCATAGTGTCAACGGGAGCGGTTCTTTATCAGGATTATTATAATGCTCTGGGTGGCGGCCATTATTATGGAAGTCCTACTGCCGATGATACAAAACTTCGCGAACTTTTTATCGACAGGATTTATGATACATATGTCGATGATGAACTGTTTGTTGATGATGATACCTTGATCGGGGAGTTTGCCGATAAGCTGGAACCAAGAAACTATTCCAGCCGCGAATTCATTTCTCTTCTTTCTGATACTATTGACGATGAAGAGTCAATTCTAGTGACGGCTCGTAAAAATAATATTCCAGTTTTTTGCCCTGCTCTAAATGATTCGAGTATAGGAATTGGGCTTACCGAGCATTATTACAAATGTCGGAAAGAAGGGCGCAAACCCATTACCATTGATTCCATCCGCGATAATTATGAACTCACTCAAATTGTTGTGAACTCATCACGGACTTCGGCATTTTATGTGGCAGGTGGCGTGCCGAAAAACTATATTAATGATTCCGTTGTTATGGCCTATATTTTTGGCAAGGATACGGGAGGCCATAAATACGCTGTGCAAGTGACTACCGATTCACCGCATTGGGGCGGATTGAGTGGCAGCACGCTTGGCGAGGCGCAATCATGGGGAAAGGTGAATAAACAGGCGAGCCATAGTATGGCGTTTGTGGAGCCTAGCGTTTCTTTGCCTTTGATCTATGGTCATGCTTTTCAAAAAGGTCTGTATAAAGGAAGGTCTAGATTGAAGTATGAGTGGGAAGGAGACACCCTTAATAAAATGACAGCTGACGGTTAATTGTGTTTCCCGAATTCATTATTCAAATCTAGAAAAATCCTTGCCCTGTCAATTTTCGGGGTCGCCTCCAATTGCGATTTAACTTCATTGATTCGTTTTTGAATTCCTTCCATCTCTTGATGACCCTCCATTTGCAGGAATACATCTAATAAGGTCTTTCCCTTTATATGGTGGGTGCGAATTTCAGGGTCCGACTTTATTCCGTGTATATTTTCAAAAACGGGTTTGGTGATTTCAATCAATTCCTTTCGCGTCAGGGGATAAAGGTTTTCGACCTCGGCATCATATTCTCCATCAACATGAACGAGAACATCCTGCACATTGTCAAAGGCCTTTATCACGTTTCTTCTTACCACTTCTGCAACACCATGACCCTCTGTAACGGTCATTTCAGGGTCTACCAAAATATGAACATCTATGAGAATTTCTCCGCCAATGGTGCGGGAGCGTAAATCGTGAAAATGGATGACTTCAGGTATTTCGTTTAAGATAGTGAAGATTTTTTTGGTGTGCTCTTCACTTAATGCGGTGTCCATTAAATCCCGAAATCCTTCACGGGAAAAATCATAACCGACCTTGCAAACCATCAAGCCGACCAAGCCTCCTGCAAGTGGGTCCATAATGGCAATGCCGTTCCACGCACCCAGGATACCGATAAATGCAGCAATGGATGAAATCGCATCGGTGCGATGGTGCCAGGCATTAGCCGTCAGAGAAGGACTTTTTGAGGCTTCGCCGACTTTGCGAGTGTAGTGGTATAAACCTTCTTTAATAAAAACAGAAAGAATTGCGATGATGGCAGCTAGCCAGCCCGGGGTTTTATCTATGCTCTGGGTCATCGTCTCCCAGGCTTCATAGGCCACTCCCAACCCTGTGATAATAATCAGCAGTCCTACCGCTGTAGTGCCTATGGTCTCGGCACGCCCATGACCATAGGGATGATTTTTATCAGGGGGCAATTGCCCCACGCCATGCGAGAAATAAACAACTCCATCCGTAATAAGATCGGATAAAGAATGAAAGGCATCCGCAACCAAGGCTACGCTGTTGCCAAAAATTCCTCCGATAAATTTAATAAGAGAAAGGAAGAGGTTGGCGAAGGCTCCTACGGCAATGGCTTTGGTTCCGGGTGTCATGGGATTCTGGAGTTTTTATTTAATAGTTTTATTATTTTAACATTTGCGGCAGGGAAGGGGAATTGCTTCAATTCATCTGGTTTTATCCATTTCCAGTCATCACATGCAGAAGGGGAGAGAGTCCCTGAATGTATTTGGCATTGGAAAACATGAAGCGTTACCCGAAAGCGAGTGTAACTATGGCGGTGAGTCATTAACTTTTCCCCAATGCGAATATTAACTCCAAGCTCTTCTTTTATTTCTCGACGCAAACATTCTATTTCAGTTTCACCCGATTCCATTTTACCGCCAGGGAACTCCCAGAGTCCGCCCATTAACCCTTTGGCTCTACGCTTTTGAATATACACACCCCCTTTTTTAAAAATTACTGCTGCACTGACCTGAATCTTGGATATTTTAATCGTTGTCTTAGGGGATGGAAAAAAATCCTGTTTATCAGATTGATTGGCTTCACAAAGTCGTTTGAGGGGGCACTCTTTGCAACAAGGATTTTTTGGAAGGCAGACGGTGGCGCCCAACTCCATGAAAGCCTGGTTAAAATCACCGCATCCGTTTTCAGGAAGCAAATCCTCCATAGTGTTCCAGAGTCGTGTCTCCGATTTTTTATTATTGCCATTTTCATTTAACAACATCAATCGTGATAATACTCGTTTTACATTACCATCTAAAACAGGAACCCTTTTGTCAAAAGCGATACTCAAGACAGCCCCTGCCGTGTAGCGCCCGACACCGGGCAGTTTTAGAATCTTTTCCATTGAGTCAGGAACTTTGCCTTTAAATTCACGTTGGATATAAATTGCAGACTTTCGCAAATTCCTGGCGCGCGAATAATATCCGAGACCTTCCCAATGTTTCAGTACATTTGATTCGCTTGCGGCGGCCAGCTTTTCAGCTGTTGGGAAAGACTTCATCCATTTTTTATAATAAGGAATAACGGTTTTGACCTGCGTTTGTTGCAGCATAAATTCTGAGACGAGAATTTGATAGGGATCGTGGTTTTTACGCCAGGGCATATCGCGTTTTTGCTCGTCATACCAATTCAGCAAGCGTGATTGTAAATTTTTGATTTTTTTGCGTGCGATCATAATGATGAATTAATAATTGCGATCTGCGACTCTAGCTAGAGGGTTGTCTGGCTCCCAATATGGATTAGACCCCTTGGGTTTCCTTGTCCCAGATTATTTTATGCAATTGGGTTTGCAGGCGAACGGGGAGTCGGTCTTCAAGAATCCATTTGACCATTTGCTTCAGCTCAAGTTTGTCATAAACAGGAGAAAACAGAATAGGAGCGGTTTCATTGATCTTATGTTTTTTTATTAAGTCGCGGCTCCATTCATAATCTTGTCTGTCCAGGATTACGAATTTGACTTCATCATGTGGGGCAAGGAGTTTCAAATTTTCCAGGTTATTTTTTTTATGCTCACCACTGCCGGGACATTTTAAATCCATAATCTTAATTACATCTCGAGGTACTTTTTTCAGTGACAAGGAACCTCCTGTTTCCAGCATGACTTGATAGCCACTTTTAAGAAGTGCATCCATTAAGGGGTAGACACCTTCCTGCATCAACGGTTCTCCACCGGTGATTTCGACAAGGGTAACCCCAAATTTTTCTACTTCTTTAAGCGTTTGATCAATGCTCTGGGTTTTCCCCTCATGGAAGGCATAGGCCGTGTCACACCAGACGCACCGAAGGTTGCAACCAGTCAATCGAACGAAAACACAGGGTAATCCTGTATAGGAGGATTCTCCCTGAACGCTCAAATAAATTTCGTTAATTTTAATCATCTCGTAATCGTTATGGCAAGACGGGTTCAGAGTAGAAAGTATAGTGCATTATCAAGTTTCTTGAACCTGTTTTGAGGGTAGAGCAATAATAAAAGCCTTGTCCCATGGAACTTTTTGCTGTGATTGTGCCACCGTGACGTTCAATTATTTTTTTGCAAATAGAAAGTCCCATTCCTGTCTCATCATATTTGCTTCTTCCAGTCAGTCGTTCAAGAGGTTTTTCTTCATCCCAGGGATGAAGAATGATCGGAGTGGATTGCCCGGTTTCCAAAATATCCTGGACCGAGACAAATATTTTTGTTCGATATCGATTCTGCACAAACCTCATGCGGGTTTGCCGTCGCCAACTACCAACATCAGGAAGATCGTGATGACCTTGTTTATTGGACGGAGAAAAATGGGTGAAGATGGCGTAAAAAACTACTGGAAAGAAAAAAATCAGGTAAGCATTGATGGCAAGCCCACCAAAATTTTAAAGTAAACTTTGGTTTGGCTTAAAACCAAAACTCCATCCCAGCACCCATACCGAAATCGGAATGGTGCTGGCCCGTCAGGGCAATATTTTTTGACAGAGTGTATTTCCCACCTAATAGCCATTCTTCTTTTGTTTCGGTGTCATATTCGGCCCTGCCAAAAATTCCAAAGCGGCTGGTTAGCTGTAATCCTTGTGCTAGCTCTATACGAAGCTCCCCTCCGCTATCTACCCGTAGTGTGCTTTCAAAATTAAATGGAAGAAGATATCGTATCCCCAAAATCCCACGCTCGTATTTATTGGTAATATTTATTCCAGTGAATACATTGAGGAAACGGTTGAAGTAACGGTCGTAAGCCAGTTCTATGTCATAATCTGTTTCGTTGACCCGTTGCCAACCCACTTGCCATGTCGTGCTTATAATATTTTTGGAGTTACCTAAAGCTGCAACCCCATCTGTCATATGAGATTGAGCCGTTGTAATTGCCTTGGGATACCAAGTGTCCTTATAAAGTTTATGGCGGATTTTTTGGAGATCCATGTCGAGTTCTTTGTCCTCATAACTGACTATACGAGCCATCCCAGATTTAGCATGGTAGAGGATATGACAGTGAAAGAACCAGTCATTGTATTCATTTGCCTCAAACTCTATGATTTGCGTTGCCAAAGGCGGAACATCAATGGTGTGCTTGAGAGGTGAGTAATTGCCCTGACCATTGAGCATGCGAAAGAAATGTCCATGCAGATGCATGGGGTGATGCATCATCGTCTTATTGACAAGTACAAACCGCACATTCTCACCGTGGCGAATTCGTATCGTATTATCCGTTGCAAGCGTTTCCCCATTTATGGACCATATATAACGTTCCATGTCTCCTGTAAGGTTGAGGATGATTTCTTGCGTTGGGTTTTCATTGGGTAATGTGGACTTGTCGACAGAGCGCAGTTGTTTGTAGGGAGTGGAAACACGATTGTTTTTAACCACTATGGATGGCGTTACCTGCATTTTCTTTTTGCTGTAGTCCATAGGCATTGCCATTCTATAGAGATTGGGTTTTTTCAAATCAGGGGCAAAAATACGTTTGCCACTGCCTATAAATATGGATGTGTGCCCGGAACCATCTTGGGCGGTAGCCCGAAACTCATAAGAACCTTTATCAGGTACCGTAACAATGAGGTCATAGGTTTCGGCGATGGCCATGAGAAAACCATCTGACTTTACTGGCTGAACATCCTTCCCATCAGCTGCCACAATTTGAATAGGACCCCCTGAAAACTGTAAATTAAAATAGGTTGCGGTGGCAGCATTGATAAAACGCAGGCGTATCTTTTCCCTAGGCTCCGCCGAGAGATTCGTTTTGACCTTTCCATTGGCTAGAAATGCGTTATAAGCGACATCAGAAATATCCATAGGGGGCATACGCATAAGGCTTCGGCTGATCACACTTGTTAGAGCCTTTTTCTTAATCGCGCCAAAAAGACTTTGCATGGAACCCTTTTTCAAACTGTAATACTCACTACCACTTTTTAATGTACGCAGGACTTCATTTGGATTTTCATCGGTCCAATCGGAAAGAATAATTACCTTATCGTGATCTGTGGGAATTCGCTCCCCTTCTTTTGGGACGATGACGATAGACCCATATACACCTCGTTGTTCTTGCAAGCCAGTATGGGAATGGAACCAATAGGTGCCTGATTGTTTAATGGGGAACTCGAAAATTTTTGTTTCGCCAGGTTCAATGGGTGGATTGGTTACATAAGGAACCCCATCCTGACGGTAAGGTAAAAGAATTCCATGCCAATGGATGGAGGTGGGAACGTCCATCGAATTATGAAAACTGATTTTTGCGGAATCACCTTCTCGAAACCTTAAAGTGGGGCCAGGGATGGACCCATTTAGAGCCATTGCTTTGGTATTTTTCCCGGTCAGGTTAATTGTTTTGTAGTCGATATTAATTTTATATTCGACCCTTTTTGCAAAAACCAAATTCGCACAGAAAAGGAGAAGAAAAATCTGGATCATGATACGTTTTTTCATACTGCTCCATTGGTACAGGTTCAGAGACACAAAAATAGAGCGACTCTTCTGCTAAAAGAAAATGCATATAAGAAATTTTCATTTCCCAAACAGAACAGCAACTGCTCGAAACCAGTTCTTTAATTAAATATTATGTGGAGTAAATGGGAGGCTTAGCTTTTTTGGGGGAGGAGTTTCGGGAGCTACGAAAAGTGAATCATAGGTGTTGTTGAAAGCTGGGTAGCCGTTGCAAACAATGACACCTTCATTTTCCAAAGTGTCGCCGAGAACAGCCTGAGCAGTGCAATTATTGCAACTGACCTTTATGCCACAATCTGCTGAGTCCATATGAGGCAGGGCAGAAGAAGCATTGGAAAATGCGACAACCAGTATTGCCGTTAATATAATAGTTAGAATTCTATTTTGTATTGGAGTTTTCATAAGAATAGCCCTATATCCCCAATATAAGACTTACCGGAGCTTAAATCAATAGAGAAGGAACGAAGCGAATTGGCTATTAAATGCCTAAGCGGTTGGTGAGGATGCGTGTTCCCATGCGGGCTTTGGCGGTGAAGTTCGGCCCACGATCTTAATTTAGTGATCCGCTTCATTTCGGGTGGGACGAGGAATAAAATTTTCATGGGCTTGAACCCTATTTTCCTTTAAAATCAGACTCTTATTTTGCCACAGATTATTTTGAAAGGACGGTCTAGAGTGAAGCCTGTCGTCACAGTAACCAATTTGTTTCCTGAAAAAGCGTTGGAAAAACTAAGTCCTCATTGTGATTTGAGAACCAATCAGACCGACCATTCGCCTTCTGCTTCGGATTTAGAAAAGATAGCCTCCGAAAGCGTTGTTATGGTCACTTACTTATCGGACAAAATTGGTCCGGGCATTATAGATAAGGGGCCAAATTTAAAGCTCATTGCCAATTATGGGGCCGGATTCAATAATATTGACGTGGATTACGCTGCTAATCATGGAATCTGGATCACTAACACTCCCGGAGTTTTGCACGAAACCACCGCCGATCTGACTTGGGCGATGATCTTGGGTGTGGCACGAAACATTGTTCCGGCTGATCGGTTTACCCGCGACAACCGTTTCAAAGGATGGTCTGCAAAAATGTATCTGGGGGGAGATGTTTATGGCAAGACCCTGGGAGTGATCGGTTGTGGTGAGATAGGTTCGGCAGTGGCCCGGCGAGCGTCTGGATTTAATATGAAAGTCCTCTATTGCAATAGAAACCGCATGGCTGCGGAAAAAGAAAATACATTGAATGCGCAATTTGCAACGCTGGAAGATTTACTGCGTCAATCTGATTTTGTGACGGTGCATGCACCGCTCACAGAACAAACAAAATATATGATCGGCAAAGAACAACTATTGATGATGAAACCCACCGCATATTTTATTCATACCGCACGCGGTAAAGTGGTGGATGATGCGGCATTGGTTGAGGTGCTGAAAGACAGCAAAATTGCAGGTGCCGCATTGGATGTTTATGAAAACGAACCGGCTCTTACCGAAGGTATGACAGAACTGGAAAACCTGATGCTGCTACCGCATATTGGCAGTGCAAGTTTTGAAACTCGTGATCGCATGGCGGATATTCTGGTGGATAATGTGTTAGATGTTTTAGGCGGAAAAACTCCGCCTTGCCTGGTGCCGGGGTGGGGGGAATAGCCTCAAACGTTAAACCGAAAATGTACGATATCGCCGTCTTGAACAACATAATCCTTACCTTCGACCCGTAGTTTGCCAGCTTCTTTAATCGCTGCTTCGGTTTTGTGTTTTTCCAAATCTTCCAAGCTATAAACTTCAGCGCGGATAAAACCCTTTTCAAAGTCTGAATGGATGGCTCCTGCCGCCTGTGGGGCTTTTGAGTTTTTTGGAATCGTCCACGCCCGGGTTTCCTTTTCTCCAGCGGTGAAATAAGTGGAGAGTTCCAGCAGTCCATAGCCGGTGGCGATCATACGGTCTAGCCCGGTTTCAGTAAGCCCCATTTCTTCCATAAACATTTGTTGTTCTTCAGGGTCTTCCATTTCCATAATTTCACCTTCGATTTTCCCCGCAAGCGCAACGACTACCGATCCGTCTTGCTCGGCGATGGCTTTTACTTTCTGAACCAGTTCGTTGTCAGTATCCCCAGGGTCCATCACATTGCAGATGTAGAGAACGGGTTTCGCGCTTAAGAGAGTCAGGCTTTTGACAAAATTTTGATCTTCATCAGAGAGTCCGGTTATGGCTCTGGCAGGCTGACCCTTGTTAATGCCTTCGATCAGCTTTTTAAGAACTTCCATTTGCGAACGTGCTTCTTTGTCGCCGGATTTTGCAAGTTTCTCTATTTTGGTTTTTCGTCGATCCAGTGATTCCATATCTGCAATCATCAACTCGGTATTGATCGTGTCTATGTCAGCGGCTGGGTCGATGATGTCACTTACATGAGGGACATTGCTGTCTTCAAAACAACGCACAACATGGGCTATAGCATCGACTTCACGAATATGGCCGAGAAATTTATTGCCCAATCCTTCACCCTTGGATGCTCCTTTGATCAATCCTGCAATGTCAACGAACTCCATCGTTGTGGGAACGATTTTTTTTGTTTGGATATAGCGGGTGATGGTGTCCAGACGTTTATCGGGAACAGGTACGATGCCGCTGTTCGGTTCTATGGTGGTGAAAGCGTAGTTTCCCGATTGCGCCTTCGTGCGTGTCAGTGCGCCGAACAGGGTTGATTTGCCAGCATTTGGCAGGCCGACCAGGCCACAGGTGAATCCCATTTGAAAAATGACTCCTTTAGGTGTTGGTTTTTTGAGATGAAGGAAATGGCTTTAAAAAAAACAGAGCCAAGAATACCAGAAAAGCGTAAGCGGCGATAATTTTAAAAAATTCCTGTGGTGATACAAAACTATAGAGGGTGAGAAAACAAACTGCACCAACACTTCCATAAGCCCCTGTCAATCCGGCCAATTGGCCTGTCAGGCTTTTCTTGACTAAAGGAACAGCAGCAAAACACGCTCCGTTTCCGGCTTTAAAAAAGATGGACCCGATTAAAACAAGAGCGATGGCGTTTGGAAGTTGCCAGGTAGAGTTTATTTCTCCGATAAACCCGTGGGTCACCATACCGCCGAGAACGAGAAGAATGAGTATCTTCTTACGACCGAACCGATCAGAAGCCCAGCCACCACCAGGGCGAGCTACCAGATTCATAAAAGCATAACTGGCTCCCAGCATTCCTGCCACCCCTACTGAAAGGGAGAAAGTCGTTTCCAGAAATTGTGGAAAAATTGAAACGATAGCCAACTCGGAACCGAAGGTAAGAGAATAGACCATGCTCAAAATAGCGATCTGGCTGAATGAATATTTTTCTTCACTGGGGTTTGCCTGTTCAATGCAAGGTAAATTGATTTGCCAGCAACGGAAAACCTGGGTCGCAAAAATTCCGAACAGTCCCGATATCAATAGCCATGATAGTGGAGAAGGAATTAATGTGAAGGGATGCCCAGACAGTTTCCACACAAAAAGTGCAAGAGAACCGTAAATGGGCAATAGGACAAGAGATTGCAAGAACAGGTCTTTTCTGGAATAAACTTTGATGGTGCCGTGTATTGCCATTTCAAAATCATGACTTCTTTCAGGAATGTCCGGGCAAAATCGAAAATAAACATATGCCCAGATAATGCAAAGAACGCCGGAAAAAGCAGTGGCGATTCTCCAGCCGATATCGATGGAAAAAGGCAAAGCAATGAGAGGCAGGGAGAAGGCGGCAGCGGCGGCACCAAAGTTCCCCCAACCCGCATAGATGCCTTGGGCCACACCCATTTTATTATGCGGGAACCATTCTGCGATCATTTTTATGCCCACTACGAATCCGCCGCCGACCACCCCCATCAACAGACGAGTGACCAGCAGGCCTTCAAAACTTTTGCAAAGGGAAAAGGCAATGCAAACCAACCCTGAAAAAAGGAGTAGTCCGCTAAAAACTTTTTGCGGGCCGTATTGATCGGTCAAAGAACCGATGACGATGCGTGCCGGGATGGTGAGAACCACATTGCAAATCATCAAAATATTTACTTCACTTTGCGTCAGCCCCAACTGATGTATGATCGTTGTGTTGAACGGAGCCATGTTGAACCACGCTACAAATGTCAGGAAAAATGCGATCCATGTCAAATGCAGGGTGTGCGACTGCGTTGAAGAGAAGCCTAACATTTATTTTGAAGGGTTACTCAGGGGTGTTGGTCATTAGCTGGTGAGACTTAACCACGCCATTTTTTTCGAAGACGATAATCATATCCTTGATGATATCGGAACCAAAGGAGTTAACGTAGTTATATTCGTAGGTCCATACAGGGTATCCATTTTGGATGCCCTTTTTAAACGGAGGTCCAAACATGGTTTGAATCTCTTTGTGGGTGGTCGTGCCTTTTGCGATGTTGCCGTAAAGGGACTCGTCAAAATTTTTGCCTGCCGTTCCGCATCCTGAAAAAAATATTGCCAGAATCATTGTGGCAAGACCCGTTTGCAAAGAAGGATTAACTTTATGAAGTCGGATTTTTTTCATGAGGTTTCGATATAGTATTTTTCGCAGTGGAGATTTGGATTGACGTTAAAGGCAATCTCAAGATTATTTTGTTTTTCCATTTCTTCCAGTAATCCGCTTTCTTCCTCAAACAACATGTCGTAAATAACAGGGTGAACTTTTATTTCCAGCTTTTTATTGGTGATGTTGTCGTTGCCTCTGCGTTGGATTTCGCGGATGATTTCATAGCAGATGGTTGAAGGGCTTTTAATATAGCCTTTCCCCTCGCAGTAATCGCAGGGATCGCATAAGGTCTGCACCAGACTTTTGCGAACACGTTTGCGGGTCATTTCGACCAAGCCCAGTTCAGAAATTTTCAGGATGCGGGTGTGCGAACGATCGCTCTTCAAAGATTGTTTCAGAGCATTCAATACGATCTCTTTGTTTTCTTCATTAGCCATGTCAATGAAATCTACAATGATGATGCCGCCAATATTTCTAAGGCGCAGTTGGTAGACCACTTCCTTTAAAGCTTCGAGATTGGTTTTAAGAATCGTATCTTCGGGGTCACTATGCCCCACATATTTTCCCGTGTTGACATCAATGGCAATCAGGGCTTCGGTCTGGTCTATTATAATGTAACCTCCAGATTTCAACCAGATGGTGCGCCCCAATGCACGATTGATATCTAATTCGACACCGTAATGATCGAAGATTGGCATTGGGTCTTTATACAATTCGATTTTATCCGATAGATGCGGCAGATAAGTTGTGCAAAACTCCAGGCATTTATTGAAGTCCGATTTCGAGTCAATGACCAGTCTTTCGGTGTCATTGGTAACTAGGTCACGGATGGACCGAAAAATAAGGTTGAGGTCTTCGTAGACCAGATGCGGTGCGCTGATGCCTTCGGATTTTTTTTTCAGATTCTCCCATAGACGGTGCAGAAAACTCACATCCGATTCGAAATCGGATCTCAAGGCATCCTGACCCGCTGTGCGGACAATATAACCTGCGCCTTCGTTGCCAACTTCGCTGATAAGTTGTTTTAAACGTTCTTTTTCGTTTTCATCTTCGATTCGTCGGGAAACACTTATATGATTGATCGTAGGCATATAGACCACATGCCTGCCAGGAAGAGCGATGTAATTGGTGATGCGAGCACCTTTGGTCCCTAAAGGGTTTTTCGTAATTTGTACCAGAATCTCTTGGCCCTCTTGGAGAATATCCTGAATTTTCATATCATGGTTAGGCTGGCCGGATTTTCCTTCAAAAGGCAGGTCTTTGTCTTCTTCTGCAAGGGGTGGCGGTGCGAAAGCATCTTCTTCAAGGCCAAGCATGTCTATTATAGTGATGTCACCTACATGGAGAAATCCGGCTTTCTCAAGGCCGATGTTTACAAAGGCGACCTGCATCCCCGGCAGAATTTTAGTCACTTTGCCTTTGTAAATATTGCCGACAATTTCCTTATGGGCCTTATGTTCGATGAACAATTCGACCAAAAGGTTATTTTCCATCAAGGCAACCCGAATTTCCCGCTGGTTTGAATTGATGAATATTTCAGAAGACATAAGTTTTTCCTGATTGATAACGAAATTGGAGCAATTATAACACGCTAAAAGCCCCAGGGCCTGATAAAACTCCCCTTACAGAGGAGGAAATATAAGCGAACCGTATGTGAAAGGGATTACGATATCTATAGGGCAGATGATGGGTATTGACCTGTTGCTTCCCACGCTAGTGGAGGGTGCGACGCATTTCCACGTTCAACAGCAAGCCAATTGCAAAAAAATTCGTGATGAGAGATGATCCGCCATAACTCACAAATGGCAGGGGTATCCCGGTGATGGGGAAGATGCCTATGGTCATGCCGATATTAAAAATAATATAAAAGGCAATGGAAATGATAAGACCGAGGGAAAGGAAAAAACCAAAACGATCAGCAGCACGAAAGGCGATGTTCAATCCTTTTAATATGATAAACACAAATAAAGAAATAAGAAGGATCACACCAACGAATCCGGTTTCCTCCGCGAAAACGGAAAAAATAAAATCCGTATGTTTTTCCGGGAGAAAGTTGAGTCGACTCTGCGTGCCGGCGAATAATCCTTTGCCCCAAAACCCTCCTGAGCCGATTGCTATTTTAGACTGAATCGAGTGATAACCCGCACCTAAAGGGTCTAGCTCAGGATTAAACAAGGTATACAATCTTGCTTTCTGATAGTCCTTAAGAACAAACCATAGCGTAGGTGCTAAAGCAATCCCGCCGATGAACAGCTTGATCAATGTTGCCCGATTGATTTCGATAGCTACAATGAATGCAAGAAAGATAAACAGAATCATCATGGTGGTACCCAAGTCCGGTTGTACGACGATGAGTCCACCTAATGCAGCGGTTAGCAGGGCAGGGACGATAAGGTCGCACAGGGTATATTGACGCTTTTCCGACTCAAAATATTTTGCGAGGGTGATGATGATAGCAATCTTGGCAAACTCAGAAACCTGAAAGCTTTGCGAACCAATATGTATCCAACGCTTTGATCCCGATACCACGACACCGTTGAGCAAAACATAACCCAGGCCGATAATTGTCAATGCGTATATGAGGTAGGCATAGCGGCTGAACCAGCGATAGTCCAATGCCAGAGCAACTAGCATGGCAATGAGGCCGTAGCCGATCCAGTAAATTTGTTTGATGTATAGTCCGCGAAAAAATTCTTCAGGACGCGCGTGGTTGGCACTATAGATAGCGACTACCCCGATCGCCGATACAAGTAGGATGCTCAGGAAGTACAACCAGTTGAAATTGGATGCCAAACGACGGTCGATCATAATCGAAACTTTACCACAACTAATTGAAAAATAGTCTGTTGTTTTATGCTGAAATGTCGTTTGAGGAAAGTTGAGATTGTTTGGAATTTGAGCTATCTTAGAAAGCAGGAGGCAGCTTATGGAAAATAAGGATCAGAAAAAAAACGCAGATGAAGTTTTCGAAAAAAACGATAAAAGCGAAAAAGAAAAAATGGAAGATCAAAAAAAACAAAATGCCAGGCTGGCCGAGCGTAAAGGGCAACGTCCTGCATTCCCGTTTAACAGAAAAAAGCTTTAGGAATTTTTCAACAATTGACGAATTGCCGACTCGGTCATCTGATAACGCCCTTCCCCAGGGGGTGTGTTGATCCAGTTTTCCAACCCTCTGAATTTCGGTGCTGGGTATAGCACGGGCAATGACAACGAGGCGGTTTCTTTACCAGAGGTTTTTTTGGGACTGAATAAATTCCCGAAAAAGTTATTGTCCATATTAAAATCCTATCAGAGTTTTAATTTTAGTCGTAAAATTTATACGGAACTTACAGCTTGAATCCGTTGAAATGGTTTAAACAATACTCTTGGGAATTAATTATGAAAGATTGCCCCTGTGGTTCTAATTTCCCTTACACCGATTGTTGCGGTCCTTTGATTCGTGGTACAGGTTTTGCCGATACGGCGGAAGACCTGATGCGCTCCCGGTACACCGCTTTTGCACAAAAAAACTGGGAATATCTAGTTTTGACCAGTCATCCCGAAGAAAAAAAAGAAATGGCCCGACTGCAATCATCCTTGATAGATCAAGGTGCCGAATGGAAAAAACTGGAGATAGCAGGCACTCGCAAAGGTGAGAGGGAAGATAACGAAGGTCAGGTCGATTTTATCGCCCACTATATAAAGGATGGAACGCCACAGACCCTGCGTGAATCTTCTCGTTTTTATAAGGTCAACGGACGCTGGGTTTATAGTAGAAAAGACTCCACTCTCCCACCTGTTCCTGCGGCACCCTTGAAAAAACCGAAAACATTTATCCGCAAGGAAGCTAAAGTCGGGCGAAACGATCCTTGCCCCTGTGGAAGCGGTAAAAAATACAAAAAATGTTGCCAACGTGACGCTGGACTCTAAAGGTCAATACCAGTGATACAACGGCATATTAGTGGCGAGCCACCCGGCATGTCATCCTGAGCCTGTCGAAGGATCCATCCACAATCGATCCCCCCTGATAAGGGGGGGCTGGGGGGTTGCCTTTTTTAACACCTCTTGGGAGTGTGGTGCTTCACCCTTCGATAAACTCAGGGTGACAGGTTAGGGACTCAGGGTGACGGGGTGTCCTTCGACAAGCTCAGGATGACAGGGATGTCCTTCGGATTCGCTCAGGACAAACTCCGGGAGTGTGGCGATTCAGACTAATAATATTCCGCCTTTTTGGCAGGTTGTTTTGCTAAAGGTAAATGGTTTTGCGATGCCCTTTTGCTTTACCAGCCTCGGTCTTTTGCTCTGCTTCCTAACCATATATTAATCAATGGTATTTTATTTTGCATACTTTCTAATCAAAGCATCTAAAAGCCTTAATTTACCCTCGTTAGCCCAACCACTCACAAACTTTTCCACAGGTTATTAACAATTTTTGTGGAAAAGAATTTGCACAGCTATCCCCCTCTCTAAATGCCTTGTAGGACAAGGCTATCCACATCAATAGGGTTGGATGGCTCTAGTTTTAAACTTGAAATGTGGGGATAGGCGAGAAACTACCGTTAGCTAGGGTGAATCCTTTGCAAATAAATACAGAATTGCGATGGCCTTTATATGTCGTGAAAATACCCTGCGTCAAAATTCAGACGAACTTTTAATGCTGATTTTAAGCCTTGATATAGGAGAAATACATTTCTGAAATAGGAAGGATTTTTTGACTGTTGATTTTAGTGGATATCCGACTGCCAAGAATTTGATATCAATTTTAGCCTTTAATCCTCGGCACATTCAGCGGGGTACACCCTTGCAAAAAAAATGTGGAAAACTGTTTAATCTCGAATGAGCTGTCAATAAATAAATGACAGATGGAATGGAATTTTGTAAATCATTGAATATAAGCCTCTTATCGTTATTTTGAGAGGGCCATTTTTTATCGTTCTCAATTTCCAGTTTTTAGTCAGCAGGGCGGAATGGAGTTTACTCACAAGTTATTCACAACTTGAAATTTTGTTAAGGCTTGTTTATTTGCTCCTTATTGAACTCGCAAGAGAATAGGTTCCACAGTGAAGAGCCGTCAAAATACTTGCACGGCATATTATTTATGAGATTGGAGGAAGTCTTCCATATCAATAGGAAGGTTGGCGGAAAAAGAAAGCGAAACTCCTGAAACGGGGTGATTCAATTCGAGATGACTGGCGTGAAGAGCCTGTCTGTCCATTTTGAGCGTGCCTGTATTGGGATTTTTACCGCCATAAAGCTTGTCGCCTATAACCGGGTGATGAAGAGATGCCAAATGAACTCTAATCTGATGAGTTCTGCCAGTTTCAGGGCGGATATTTAAATAGGCCCAGTTTTTACAGCGTTGCAAGACTTCATAATGAGTGCAGGCTGGACGACTGTGGTCCCCTCCCGTACCCATTTTTTTACGTTGTGTTTTGTGTCTGCCTACGGGTGAGTCGATTGAACCTTTATCATTTTTTACATTGCCTTTTACAAAGGCTAGATATTCTTTTTTTATTTCGCGATTCTGAAACTGCATTGCGAGAATTTTATGTGCAGTTTCAGATTTTGCGACCAGCATCAGTCCCGATGTTTCCTTATCCAGTCGATGCACAATTCCCGGTCGTTCCACCCCGCCAATTCCAGACAGGTCCTCACAATGGTGGAGCAGGGCATTGACGAGAGTCCCTGTAGAATGGCCCGGTGCCGGGTGCACCACCATACCTGCGGGCTTGTTTACCGCTAGCATATGTTCGTCTTCAAAAATAATGTCTAAAGGAATGTTTTCAGAAGTGGTGTCCAGCATCTCAAGAGGCGGTAGTTGCAGCTCAACTTTCTCTCCGAGTCGCATCTTATATCCTGCTGGACGCGATTTTGCGTTCACCGTCACACAGTTTTCATCAATCAGCTTTTTTAATCGTGAACGACTGATTTCCTGCAGGTTGTCAGATAGAAAAACATCGAGGCGTTTTTTACTCGAAGTTTCATCGACCTCAAACTCATAGTGTTGCATAGAACTCCCATGCCCTCTGGCGAGAGAGCTTTACTATCCTTCGATGAACTCAGGATGACACCTTGAAAGAATTCAGGATGACACTCTGAAAGAATTCAGAATGACATTCTGCAAGAACTCAGGATGAAACCCTGAAAAGCCTCATTTTTGTCATGCTGAGCTTGTCGAAACATGGTTCCTTTTGAGTCCAGCGTCACGCTGGCTATTTTTCCAAAAGGCGGGGCATCAGCTCTACCAGATTGCAGGGCCTGTGCGTACTATCGAGTTGGTGGACAAGTATCTGGTCCCACCCATCTTTACAGGCCCCTGTAGAACCCGGCAAGGCGAACAGAAAAGTACCGTTGGTGACACCGCCTGTACAACGTGACTGTAGTGTAGAGGTTTTGATGTTCTGGTAGCTGAGCATACGAAACAGTTCACCAAACCCAGGAATGGCTTTGTCATACAACTCTTCGAAGGCTTCTGGCGTTATGTCGCGGCCGGTGACACCGGTTCCGCCTGTGGCGATCACAACATCTACTTCCGAACTGGCGATCCATTTCTTTAACTGCACTTGAAGCAAGTCTTTTTCATCCTTGATAATCTTTTTCTCCGCCAGATGGTGTCCGGCATCTTTTATCCGATCAACCAGCACTTGACCCGATTTGTCATCTGCTTCCGTTCTTGTATCAGATACCGTTAATACTGCAATATTCACACATTTTTTTTCATTCACAACCTGATCTCCTGTTTACAAAAAATACCCGCAGAATCCGTTCAAAAAGTACTCTGAATTTAGGTGGATTTAATAAGAATTTTGAAGTTAAATGTTTCAAGTATAGCATAAGCCAAACAGGGAACAAAAATGCCAACAGCAATCGTAACAGGCGGTGCCATCCGTATCGGAAAGGCCATGGCCATTCATCTTGCGGGGAAAGGATTCAACATTGCCCTGCATTACCACAAGTCAGCACCCTCTGCGGTGATTGAAGCAATCAAATCGCAGGGCGTTCAGTGCCGGAGCTACCCTTGTGATTTTTCCAACCTCGAAGAAGCGGAACGATTCATTGAAAAAGTTCTTGCTGACTTCGATGATGTAGAACTCCTCATAAACTCTGCGGCAAACTTCATCCAGGAAAATCTGGAAGAAACTCAAAAAGAGACTCTGACCGATACTCTGCAATTGAATCTGATGTCTCCCTACCTGTTGATGCGTGACTTCAAGCGAAGCATCAATAAAGGGATGATCGTCAACATTCTTGATGAGCGGGTGCGTAAACATATTTCTACTTTCGGCGCTTACTCCGTTAGTAAAGTCGGATTAAAACATTTAACCGAACTGGCAGCAGTGGAATGGGGAGAAACCGTTCGCGTAAACGGCATTGCTCCGGGACTCATCCTGCCACCGCAAGGAGGGCCGCCAGACTATCTGGAAAAAGCCGCTAAAAAAGTACCCACCTGCACTCATGGGAAAATTGAAAACCTCCTTCAAGCTCTCGACTATTTAATGGAAAATCAATTCGTTAATGGCGATACCCTGTTCATCGACGGTGGCGAATCCCTGAACCAGGCGCACGACCAACCGGTGAGTCGCCGGTGGCATTAGATCGCAACGAGTTGGCTTTGCATTTCTAAATAGGAGAAAAAGCAAAGCTTCCTCTTTGAAGCCCTGACATATCGGATGCAAGGCTTGCCTTGCTGTAAGGATTATTTAGCTTCTTTGACAAAATAAAAACGGGTACTCTATATTTAACAAGTTTTTCAAGGAAATATAAAACTGACAGGAGATAAAAATGAAAAAGATGTTTATTGCGATTCCATTGATCCTGATGGGAATGTTGTTTGCTTCGACCGCTCTAGCCCATGAGGGTGAACATGAAGGAGAAAAACAGGGTATGCATGAAGAAGGTAGCGGCGGATCAGCAATGGAAATGGGTCACAAATCCCGTGCGATGGCTCATGAATATAAAGAAGAGCATGGCGAAGATCATTCCAAAGAACATTATGAAAAGAAGTACGGTAAGTACGAGCATGAAAAGAACCACATGAAGGAAGAAGGCAGTAGCATGAAAGACGAAGCCATGAAAATGAAAGAAATGGAACACAAACGCATGGATGAAGGAAACAAAATGTAACCCACTAGCGTGGGAGGCTATAGGTCAGGACGTTTGGTGGCGAATTTCAATAATTCCTCTCCCCTTGAGGGAGAGGATTAAGGTGAGGGGTGATTGAAGAAAACTTCCTTATCTTTCGCTAGAAACCTTAGAAGCAATTCAACCGACTTTGAAATAAAGCTATGGTCCCGCCTGAAAAACCGACAACTTAAAAATTTCAAATTCCGCCTGCAGTTCTTCAAGGAATTCTGTAGCATCTGAATCAGGGAGGCTAAAGGAAATAATTTTTACTCCCCCCTCATCCCAGCCTTCTCCCTCCAGGGGAGAAGGAGTTATTAGGAAGTGGAGACTTTTCACCCTTCAACAAGCTCAGACTTCTCAGAGAGAATTAAATGATCCCCCCTGATAAGGGGGGCTGGGGGGTTGCCTTTTTTAGTCCCCTTGTCCCTCTAGGGGAGAAGGGCGAAGTATCAGAGCAAGGCCATTAATAATTCCTCTCCCCTTGAGGGAGAGGATTAAGGTGAGGGGGTAATTGAAGAAAACTTCCATATCTTTCGCTAGAAACCTTAGAAGCAATTCAACCAATGCTGAAATAAAGTTATGGTCCCGCCTGAAAAACTGACAACTTAAAAATTTCAAATTCCGCCTGCAGTTCTTCAAGAAATCCTGCGGCATCTGAATCAGGGAGGCTAAAGGAAATAATTTTTATCCCCCCTCATCCCAGCCTTCTCCCTCTAGGGGAGAAGGAGTTATTGGGAAGTGGAGACTTTTCGCTCTTCGACAAGTTCAAGCTTCTCAGAGAGAATTAAATGATCCCCCCTGATAAGGGGGGCTGGGGGGTTGCCTTTTTTAGCACCCTTCTCCCTCTAGGGGAGAAGGGTGAAGTATCAGAGCAAGGCCATTAATAATTCCTCTCCCCTTGAGGGAGAGGATTAAGGTGAGGGGTGATTGAAGAAAATTGCCTTATTTCTTATACCCAATCGGGTCTTCAAAACCCGCGTCGTTAAACCCTTTCAAGCGCAAAAGACAACTGTCGCAACTGCCGCAGGAGACACCGTCTTTTGCAGGATTATAACAACTGTGGGTCAGCGAATAATCAACGCCTAATTCAAACCCTTTAAGTATGATTTCGGCTTTCGTAAGTTGGATTAAGGGGGTGTGTATTTTTAATTTTTCTTGGCCTTCCACTCCGGCTTTGGTAGCTAGGTTTGCAAGCTTTTCAAATGCAGCGATGAACTCGGGGCGACAATCGGGATAACCGCTATAGTCCACTGCGTTGACTCCTAAAAAAATATTCTGTGCGTTTTTTACTTCCGCGTATGCTAGACAAAATGAAAGAAAAATAGTATTGCGAGCGGGAACGTAGGTGATGGGGATTTCTGCACTCATTTCTTTTTCATTGCGATGCGTTGGGACATCAATGGAATCGGTCAACGCCGATCCGCCAAATTGTCGCAGGTCAATGGTCATGATCTGGTGATCGACAACGGCGAATTTTTGCGCGATTTCTCTGGCTCGTTCGAGTTCTACCTTATGCCTTTGTCCGTAATCGAAACTGAGGGCGTAGACCTCAAACCCTTCTTTTTGTGCCATTGCCAGAGTGGTGGTGGAGTCCAATCCGCCACTTAGGAGCACTACCGCTTTTTTTTTCATAGGTTAAGGGGCATGGGGGTCGGTAAATGAATTTTAAATATTGCCAGCATCGGGGGGTTATTATATACTAACTCATTTACAATAAAGCCAAAAATTCCTCTGAATTTTTAAGGGTTTAAGCTGATTTTTCATGTTTGAAAATTTATCGGATCGCCTTGAGCGAATCTACAAAAAATTAAAAGGCCGTGGCATATTAAAAGAGGCTGATGTCGATGAAGCGTTGCGCGAAATTCGTGTTGCGTTGATTGAAGCTGATGTCAGTCTGCCGGTGGTAAAAGATTTTCTTGTCCCGGTGCGTGAAAAAGCAGTGGGTTATGAGGTATTGAAAAGTCTGACTCCTGGTCACCAGATGGTTAAAATTGTTAATGATGAATTAACGATTTTAATGGGTGATGCGTTTACGGATATTCAGTTTGCTGCGAAACCTCCGACTATAATTTTGATGGCCGGATTGCAAGGGTCGGGTAAAACCACTACCGTTGGTAAGCTGGCGAAACGGTTTAAGGAAAAGGGTAAAACCTGTCTTTTGGTTCCTGCCGATGTTTATCGTCCGGCGGCAATCGAGCAGTTGCATGTTCTAGGTCGCGACCTGGGTGTTGCGGTCTATGACGGAGGTGATGAAAAAGACCCGATTGCTATTTGTAAAAAGGCTCTGGATGAAGCGATCAACAAGATGAGCCAGGTGGTCATCATCGATACTGCGGGTCGTCAGCAAGTTGATGAAGATTTGATGGACGAGTTGAAGCGTATCAAGGAAACGGTGCAACCTCACGAAGTGTTGTTTGTTGCCGATGCAATGATGGGCCAGCAGGCCGCAGAAATCGCAAAAACGTTTAACGATGCAGTTGGCATCGATGGCGTGGTTTTGACAAAAATGGATGGCGATGCCCGAGGCGGTGCGGCACTTTCTATTAAGTCCATTACTGGCAAACCCATTCGTTTTGTGGGTATGGGAGAAAAGCTGGATGCTCTCGAACCGTTTCATCCTGATCGAATTGTTTCCCGAATCCTTGGCATGGGCGATGTCATGTCGCTGGTCGAAAAGGCGGAAGAGAATTTTGAAAAGGAAGAACAAGAGGAGCTGCAAAAAAAGTTCAAGGCCAACTCTTTTACTCTTGAAGATTTTCGCGACCAGTTAAAGCAAGTTCAGAAGATGGGTTCCATGGAACAGTTGATGGGCATGATACCGGGTGCCGGAAAATTGAAAGGACTCAAGGTAGACAACAACGCTTTCGTGCAGATTGAAGCCATTATCAATTCGATGACGCAGAGAGAAAGGGCCAAGCATAATATTATCAACGCGAGCCGCAAGCGCAGAATCGCTCAGGGCAGTGGAACGCGGGTGAATGACATCAATAAATTGTTAAAACAGTTTGCACAGATGCAAAAGATGATGAAAAAAGTTTCACGAGGTGGCGGGTTTAATTTTGGCAGCCTCATGGGTGGCGGTGGCTTCATGGGTCGCTAGCGAAGAAATAATTTTATTTTACAGGAGTCTTCCCCTATTCTGGGGAGACCGATTTTCACGAAGGAGAAAACATTGGCAGTAGTAATCAGGTTAACTCGACGAGGAGCAAAAAAGAAACCCTTTTACCGAATTGTGGCAGCAGATTCCAGAATGCCGAGAGACGGTCGGTTTCTCGAAATCCTGGGAACATACGATCCCATGATGGAAGAGAATGGTTGTAAAGTGGATGCAGAGAAGGCTGTGGCATGGATTAAGAAAGGTGCGAAGCCTAGCAAAACTGTTGGTTCTCTTTTCAAAAAGGCTGGGGTTGGAATTTAATTCCATTCGTTCTGCTAGACCGCAATTTGCAAAAATATTTTAGATTGAGCTGCTCCTCCCTTTAGTTGGATCGTTTTCCGCAAGCAAAGGAGAGTAGCATGAAGGATATCATATTGATGATTGCGAAGTCGCTGGTAGATAAACCCGATGAAGTGGATGTGATAGAAGTAAAAGGAGATAAAACAACGGTCCCGGAATTGAAGGTTGCTAAAGAAAACCCGGGAAAGTGATTGGTAAGCAGGGAAAAACAGCCCACGCCATCCGCACTATCTTGAACGCAACGGCGACCAAGTTGGAACAACGGGTTGTACTCGAAATTCTTGAATAAATATGGACTGGATTCCGGTAGGCAGAGTAACCCGCACTCATGGTTTGAAAGGGGAATTGAAATTTTTCCCTGCCAATCAGGATGATGTTGCCGTACAAAACGATCAGCAGATTCGTTTAGGTGAAACGACATTCAAGATTAAGTCTGTGCGTGGTGCCAAGTCGCCTTTTATTGTTAAGTTCGAGGGTGTCGATAGCATCGAAGCCGCACAAAGCTTGTCAGGCCAGAAAGTTCTGGTCGCCAGAGAAGATTTTGAGTCGTTGCCCGATGGCGAATATTATCGCTTCGAAATTGAAGGACTAAAAGTATTTGACGATACCGGAAAATATTACGGTGTGGTAGAAGATGTCATAGCGACTGGCAGTAACGATGTCTATGTGGTGCGAGGGGATGGTAAAGAATGGCTGGTTCCTATGATCGATTCGGTGGTGCAAAGTATCGATCTGGAACAAGGTAAACTTATATTTCATTGTGTTGAGGGATTGTTTGAGGACACTCCGGTTTGACATTGTCAGCATTTTTCCGGGGATGTTTGAGTCCCCTTTCGGCGATAGCATTATTGAACGTGCCTGCGAAAAAGGTTTGCTCGATATACGGGTTCACGACCTGCGCGATTATACGCTGAACAAACACCGGAAGGTGGATGACTCACCCTTCGGCGGTGGCGTAGGCATGGTAATGAATGTAGAACCCATTGCCAGGGCTTTGGAATCCATAAAGAAAGAGGTGCCGAAAGCCAGAACGATTTTGCTTTCGCCGGGCGGCAGACCTTTCGGTCAGGAAAAGGCCAGCGAATTGTCTCATCAGGAAAGTTTGATCCTGATTTGCGGTCGTTACGAAGGCATTGATGAGCGGGTGCGATTGCATTTTGCCGATGAGGAAATTTCCATCGGCGATTATGTTCTGACCGGTGGAGAAATTCCGGCAATGGTTCTGGTTGAGGCGGTGTCCCGATTAATACCTGGCGTTTTAGGAGATTCCGCATCCATTGTTGAAGAGTCTTTCTCTGAAGGGATGCTGGAATATCCGCAGTACACGCGACCGAGAGATTATAAAGGATTCAAGGTTCCCGATGTTCTGGTCTCTGGCGATCCTAAAAAAATTCGTTCTTGGCAAAAAGCAGAGGCATTAAAAAAAACAGAAAGCGTTCGTCCCGACCTGTTAGAAAAAATTAAACGGTCGAATTAGAAAATAGAATTTGCAAACAGGTCAGCATTGACAGAGGTATCGAAAGTAAATATTCATCTGGCGTTGGTTCACTTTCCCGTTTATAACAAATCCGGGGAAGTGGTCGTTTCATCCGTAACAACTTTGGATGTTCACGATATATCGCGTGTTTGCAGAACTTATGGAGTGGGAACGTTTTACGTTGTCACGCCACTAAAAACACAGCAGGAGCTGGTGGAGCGGTTGGTTGGTCATTGGTTGAAAGGCCACGGTGCAGAGTACAACCCGACCCGCAAAGAAGCGTTATTGAAAACGGTTGTGAAAAATAACCTTGATGCTGCAGTTAAAGAAATTACCGAACAAAACGGCAAGAAACCCCGCATTGTTGTGACAGGAGCAAAAGAAGCACCCAAAAGTATTGGCTATACGGCGTTAAAAAATGAATTGAAACAGGGAGACCCGACTCTGCTGGTTTTTGGTACGGGGTGGGGATTGGAAAAAAATCTGGTTCAAAATGCAGATCATGCCTTGTTGCCGATTGAAGGCGTTAACGGATTCAACCATCTACCGGTTCGTGGTGCCATTGCGATCATTCTTGATCGTTTGTTGGGCCACCGGGGAACGCCGGTAGATTAATGAAAAGTTTTTAAATAAAGATAATTGAGCACAACCCTGGGAGAGAGGTAAATGAATTTAGTAGATCAAGTTGAAGCCAAGGAAATGAAAAAAGAAGTCACCGATGTTCATATCGGTGACACCGTCAAAGTGCATATGCGCATTGTTGAGGGTGAAAAAGAACGCATTCAGATGATCGAAGGTGTGGTCATTAAGATGCGTGGCGGTGGAGCACGAAAGACTCTGACCGTAAGAAAAATTTCATTCGGCATCGGTGTCGAGCGTATCTTTCCGTTTCATTCTCCTCGAGTCGAAAAAATTGAGGTTGTCAAACGCGCAAAAATCCGCCAGGCCAAGCTGTATTACCTGAGAGAACTGCGTGGTAAGGCTGCAAGACTAAAAGAGCTCAAGCCTGTCCGACCGACAACAAAAGCCAAGAAAACTCCGAAACGAGGTAAAAAAGCCAAAGCTGCTAAAGCCTCTTCCTGATTGGGATTCTGCCTGGTGGGAATATTTTCTGTTGTTATCTTTATTTGTTCCTCCCCCTTTTAAAGGGGGCTGGAGCGAAGACTATTATATATTGCTTCTCCCGTTAGGGAGTGAGGGCTTCTACGGATACGCCGGGTACGGGTTGAGGCTTGCCGGGGGATGGCTCCGGTTGTGGTAAATTAAATGTTTGCCCGAGTCCGTGCTTTATTTTTACATTCTGGTAGTCGTATTTTGCGCGCCCGAGATAATTCCTGAGTCCTTGCATCCGTGTTGCATCCGCAGGGTGAGTGGAAGCCCACTCAGGTGGGGCTTTGTCTCCTTTTACCTGGCTGAACCGCTGCCAGAATTGGAGTGCTTCATTCGGATCGTAACCCGCCCTCGCCATATAGAGTAGGCCGATCTGATCTGCTTCGCTTTCGTGAGAACGACTGAACGGCAAACTAAACCCATAGAGAACACCGACACCAAGAGCAGAAAGAATAATATTTCTTTGTGCATTGTTTTTCATGCTCAAGCCAGCCCCAATCATTGCCCCTTGTAATAATATTTGCTGTGTCATTCTCTGCGCCCCGTGGCGAGCAATGACATGTGCAATTTCATGGCTCATTATGGTGGCCAACCCTGCTTCATTTTTTGCAACCGCAAGAATGCCTGTGTAGATTGCCACTTTGCCACCCGGCAAAGCGAAGGCATTTTTCTTTTCCGATTCGATCAACTTGAATTCCCATTCCAGTTTGGGCATGTCACTCACGGCAACAATTCGCTGTCCCACTCTGCTGACGATCTGATTCAAATGCACGTCTTCCGATTCCTTTTCCTCTTTTAATATCTGATCGTACGATTGCTTCCCTAATAAAATTTCCTGCGACTTGGGGATAAGAATCAAAGCCAGTCGGTTGGAAACAGGTGTCGTGGCGCAAGCAGTGGTAATAAAGACCGCCAAAATGATGAAAAGAAAATAATTTCGCATAGGTTAATTATAAACGGAATTTCATGATTTAAGGTATTTTCATTCTATTGACCAAAAACACTAAAAAGGAATATTTTATCCCCCCCGCCCTTATGAGAGGGGCCGGAGTCATGCTGATCCTGTCGAACCCGTCATCCTGAGCCTGTCGAAGGATATCACCCCCTGAATGGAAAGAGAGGCAGGGATATTTTATCCCCCTCCCTTCATAGGGAGGGGGAGGGTTGGATTGAAGGGTTGAAGTATCCCACATTATTTTGAGTTGCAGATGAATTATAACTTAATTGAAAAACTTATCCAAATTATGTCCCTTGGGTAATGTGCAACAAGCCGTCATTGCGAGCAAAGCGAAGCAATCCAGAACTGGATCGCCACGCCGCTTCGCAGCTCGCGATGACATAGCAGAGATTATTTACTTTTCTTTTGAATTGCTAATTTCATTCATATAAAGTTTCATTATGGTAAATCTCGAACATGTAAAAATTGTCAAGCAGGGCGTTAAGCTTGGAACAAATAAAAAAGGTTCTACCCCTTCTTACCAGGGGGCAGATATCCTTCGACAAGCTCAGGATGAGAAACTTGATAAGTCGTCATTGCGAACGTAGTGAAGCAATCCAGATTCAGCAATACGAATCTTTTAAAAATAGGATGAGCTATAGTAGACGATACTAGAAGGGTATTTTGAATACTGGACAATTTCTAAATCTGGATCGCCACGCCGCTTTGCGGCTCACG
>WASW01076950.1_pt1 | contig 30944 bp, 25 predicted proteins | sample 5698521 | NCBI WGS metagenome assembly WASW01 (sample SAMN11175560, study PRJNA528189) | sponge metagenome | isolation source: marine sponge | host: Leucetta | place: Antarctica: Western Antarctic Peninsula, King George Island | collected 2013-01
CCAAAAGAAGAAATAGATGTTCAAAACCTTCCGAAGCATTCCCCCAAATCGCCCCATATTCAGGCAAAATCGGCAAATCCATATGCTCAGGCGGCTTCTACTGCCAAGGCCAATACTTCCTTCAACGAAACCCTGGCAATGGAACAGGAAGATAAAGTGAGCCTTCTCAAAAAGGAAAAGCCGCCATCAGAACTTCCAAAAAAACCTTCAATTACCCCAGTCACAAAGCCTCAGAAATCCAAAGAGGCCGCGCTTTATCGAGTTGAAGAACCTTCGCTTCCTGAAGAAAAGCCAGAATCTAACGATCAAAAAAAGAGTTTTCCACAAGAATTGGCCGAACCCTTAGAAAATGTAGCAGAGGATTTATTTGCTGATGTTCAAATCACGTTGCCGAGTGAAGAAGCATCTGCTCGTCAAACAGAGTCCTCTCCAATAAATACGACTCAAGATCTTTTTGATGAAGGACTGGGAGCGGCCTTGCAACAAAACGATTCATCTGAAGAGAAAGCAACCGAAGCGGCGGCGCTCTTGAAAATAGCTAGAAATTCCTTTCAAGCGGGGCATGTTTCTGAAGCAAAAGCAGGCTTGGATAACTTTTTTTTGATTCAACGGGAACTGGATGAAGCTCCTGATTGGGAAGTGCAGTATTTATATGCGCGCATTTGTTTGAGATTGGGAGATGCTGTCACTGCAATTGCCAGCTTTTCGGAGATGCTCGAAAAAGGGTTGGATTCAAAACACCCAGATTACCCGAAAATTCTCGAATCCATTACCGCCAGCCTGGAAGAACATCAAATGTTCGAGGAAGGATTGCCGTTTCTTTACGATCTGCTCAATTATTATCGTCACGAACTTGATCGCGCTCAAATGGATGTCACCTATGGACGCATCGAACGAGTGCTTGAAACAATCAACGATGATGAACGATTGATCCGTACTTACAAAAACCACTTAGAAATCAAACGTATTTTAAAAGATCGATTTGGCGAAAGTCGGTTGTTGGATACCATTGGAAATCGCTATTATAAAATGGGAGAAAAAGAACTGTCTCGCAAATACTATGAGGAAAATCTCCACTTAAAAGCTTTGATGAATAAAGTGGACGCTCCCTAGTCCTTTAAAATGTGCAACCAGGAGCCGGAGGCCGTCGGAGCGCAATCCCAAAATTGACGGCGTCGGACTGTAATTCAGCCAGAAAACGACAGCTCCGCACCCGGCGTTCACGAGCCACATAAAATTCGCTGATCCGAGGGGACGTATCCGATTGCAAACGGGCAAATCCGTCAACGGCTGTATAAATATGATTTTCTGCTAAAAATAAATAGCGGGGCTGATGATCTCGACGCCAGCTTTCATAATAAGTCAACGCCCAGCCGATATGTTGATCTCCCGCTTGCAAACGCGAAAGAAACGTAGGAATAAATATTTTATTTGAGGGATCGTTCGATGAATTGGAACAGCTTGCCAATAACTGGGCTCCAAGACAAGCAATACCAACCCAATAGATCACTCTGCCTAATCGTCTCAACATGATAGACCTCTTTCTTCAAAATGAGTCTTTAAAAAAAATCGCTTGTCTCTCTATCGGTCAGTTGCCAAAAAACTTGAAGGATTTTTATGATTACTTCTCATTATAAATCTTATCTTGCCCTGGGATTGCTCCTCTTTCTCCTCGTTTTGCTCAGTGGCTGCGGAACGAGTTGCTCTAGCCCCTTCTGCAATTGGTGCAAAAAACACGATTTCAACCCTCGCCTCTGTCAAAAGTATTTTTAGGTTATTAGCACTCACTGAGATTTAGTGCTATTTTCCCCTTGATTTCTCAAGTCAACCTGCTATATTTTCAGGTTATCAGCACTCACCTTTGTTGAATGCTAATAATAGAATTTACTTTTTTAACAAATCTTAACCTATTAACATGAGGAGCATTATGATTCGTCCATTACAAGACCGAATTATAGTCAAGCGTATTGATGCCGAAGAAAAGACGGTTGGTGGAATTTACATCCCGGACACGGCAAAAGAGAAGCCACAAGAAGGCAAAGTCATTGCCGCAGGCAAAGGCAAACGACTAGACAGTGGCGAGATCCAAGCATTGGATCTCAAAGTAGGAGACCGTATTTTATTCAGTAAATATGGTGGAACCGATGTCAAGATCGATGGAGAAGATTATCTGATCATGCGTGAAGATGATGTTCTTGGAGTCATTGAGGCTTAATTTCCCTGAATCGTTTTTCTATGTATTGACAATAATGATTAATTATTAACGAGGTTACATGGCAGCAAAAGAAATCAAATTGGGTGCAGACAACCGACAAGGTTTATTAGTAGGCGTCGATAAGCTGGCCAATGCAGTGAAAATCACATTGGGTCCCAAGGGGCGGAATGTGTTGATTGAAAAATCTTTCGGCGCACCAGTCATTACTAAAGATGGCGTCACGGTTGCGAAAGAAATCGAGCTGGAAGATAAATTAGAGAACATGGGCGCGCAGATGCTCAAAGAAGTCGCTTCCAAAACGTCGGATAACGCTGGTGATGGCACCACGACCGCGACCGTTTTGGCTCAAGCAATTGTAAAAGATGGAAATCGTAGTTTGGCCGCTGGTGCTAATCCGATGGATCTGAAACGTGGTATTGACAAAGCCGTTGTTGCGGCAACAAAACATTTGGGAGAAATTACCAAAACGGTTTCTGACTCTAAAGAAATCGCTCAGGTTGGCACAATCTCGGCAAATAATGATCCCACCATCGGAACGATCATTTCTGATGCAATGGACAAAGTTGGCAAAGACGGAGTGGTCACAGTAGAAGAAGCAAAAAGTGCTGAGACTTCTTTAGACGTAGTCGAAGGAATGCAGTTTGATCGAGGATACCTTTCTCCTTATTTTGTCACGGATGCCGATCGGATGGAAGTGGTTTTGGAAGACCCTTTTCTGATTTTGGTAGAAAAGAAAGTCAGTAATATGAAAGATTTGCTCCCCTCTTTGGAGCAAATTGCGAAAACCAGCCGCCCTTTTTTGCTGATTGCTGAAGATGTTGAAGGCGAAGCATTGGCCACTCTGGTGGTGAATAAAATTCGTGGTACCCTCAAATGCGCTAGTGTGAAAGCTCCTGGTTTCGGGGATCGCCGTAAAGCGATGCTGGAAGATCTTGCGATCTTGACAGGAGGAACGGTTGTTTCTGAAGATATGGGAATGAAATTGGAAGATTTGACTCTGGAGCAATTGGGTCAGGCAAAATCGGTCACCATTGATAAAGACAACACCACGATCATTGATGGCGGCGGTGATAAAGGCAACATCAAAGCACGGATCAATCAGATTCGTACTCAAATCGATGAGACCAGTTCTGATTATGATCGCGAAAAACTTCAGGAGCGTTTAGCAAAATTGGCTGGTGGAGTGGCAGTGATCAAAGTAGGCGCTGCTAGTGAAATTGAAATGAAAGAGAAGAAAGCTCGTGTGGAAGATGCGTTGCACGCGACTCGCGCTGCTGTTGAGGAAGGGATTGTTCCTGGTGGCGGTATTGCTTTGTTACGCTGTGTTGACAGTGTCTCCAAAGTGGTGGATTCTCTTGAGAATGCTGATCAGAAAGTAGGTGCCCGCATCATCTTACATTCTTTGGAAGCTCCCATTCGCCAAATCGTTGCTAACGCTGGTTTGGAAGGTGCTTTGATTGTCGATAAAGTCAAAGCCACCAAAAGTGCTACCGAAGGTTTTGATGCCGCTTCTGAAACGTTTGTGGACATGGTTGCCAATGGCATCATTGATCCGACAAAAGTTGCACGGGTTGCTTTGGAAAATGCCGCATCAATTGCAGGAATGCTTTTGACGACCGAAGCGGGGATTTTTGAAGTTTCCGCAGATGAGCCACCGGCAATGCCTGGTGGTGGTGGTATGGGTGGTATGGGCGGAATGATGTAATCATTGCTCTTCTATTCAGGAAGAACCCTCTGGGCTGGCTTTCGGCCAGCCCATTTACTCTCCTCACAGAATTTTTTTCTCATTTTCAGAAGCTTCCATCTCCTCTTTGCAGTTGATACAAAACGTGGTCACTGGGCGAATGTCTAGACGAGCGCGGCCAATCACCTCCTCGCATCTTTCACACAGTCCAAACGTTCCCTCTTCAACTCGATCCAGAGCTTCTTCAACTTTCGTTAACAATTTGCGTTCCCGATCTCGAATTCGTAGCACGATGCCACGGTCATTTTCTAAAGTTGCGCGGTCATTTGGATCCGGAAAGAGCGAACCTTCCACCTTCATTTCCTGCATCGTGGAGGAACTTTCCTCTTGTAAATCCGCTTTCATCTCAAGCAACTTATTTTTAAAATGATCTAAATTTTTTGGTTCCATGACGACCTCAATGTGAATATTCACTCCCTTAAAATCGGAAAAAAATGCGTTCATAAATCCGTTTGGCAAAGGCACTGGTGACTTCATCCAGGCCCCGCCCGATAGTGGAGCCTGTCAACCCCTTACTGGCTTCCCCTTTTTCATAAAGCAAAATCCCGCGAGCATTCAAGTCTTTTTCTCTCCAGAGAGCTTTGCTGGCTTTTTTGTTATTCAAGATGACGGTTCCTTCTAAGACCAATTGTAATGCAACCGTTGACCCATCTGCCGAAACCGAAGTTTGTTTGGTATTCAAAGATTTTAATCGAATATCTAGGATCACATCCGCCTCTTCTAAAGAACTGAGGTTGACTGAGGCGTTATTTCGTAATAATTGCCGTAACTGCCGCATCAAACGGGTTTCCAATCCAGCTTGGAAAGTTTGATTTTGAATTGGAATGATTGCCAATCTGGTTCCTCCAGAAGGCAGGCGAGGGTTGGTTCCTTCTAACTGGTAATTACAGGCGCTGATCCCCCCACTCAGAAGCACCATCGCAAAACATATTGAAATGAACGAAAATTTCATACCTTAGTCCGAAAATTTTTTTCAAGTAAGGTTTGATTGGGGTAATTTATAAAATAAAACCAACACCCCCGTATAAGAATACAGCTGCAATCCTGCGGGAACGCTTGCCATTTCGAAACTTCCCAGGAAACCGATAATGGGGAATTCTCCCAGGGTTTCACGAATCGCTTCTGTATCCACATTGGGACGCCCATACAGCACTTCCCCTCGTGCCGCGCAATTGAAATAAATTCCAAAAACGGGGGTCTCAGGATTGCTCGTTTTGAGCCGCTCCAGCATCTCATATAAATCATTTTCTGCCGTCACCGCATTCCGATGCATCAATGAAAGGACTCCCCCTTCTTCAACAAGTTGAGGAACAATCAACCCTTGCCGGGACACATCAATTTCGGCGAGATGTCGGACGACACAAGATTCTCCAGAAAAATCAGGGTTCTCTTTATCCAAAGGAAACGCGATCAAAATCTGTTGAGCCGCAGTCTCAATATTTTGGAAACCCTGATTTGCTGCTAAGGTCGAAAAAACTTCCAACGCCGAATAATTATCGAGAGAAACAATCACGTTTTCTTCAACTTTGGTGATGAATAAAGGCTCCGCAATTGGGGTACACGATTGTGTCACGCCAATGGAGAGTTGTGAAGTCCCTCCCAGACAAAGCCCTGAGACACCATCCGTAAAAGTAGCATGAGGGCCAATTTCAACTGAGCGTTGCCGGGAACCATCATCACAGGCGCCGCCTCCAAATGTTAACGGTTTGGTGGAAACATAATTGAGTGTGTTGATCAGGTTGTACGGCAACTGGCTGTAAGCATCTGGAAACAAAAAAACCACCGGATCAGAAGCCTCAAAAGTTTCGAGAGTTTCTTTTAATTGTTGGGAAACACTGGGATAGTCCCGATCTGCCTGCCGGTGGATAAATGCTTTCGACGGCATGTCAGGAGACGCACCAACCATCACAGCCAACCCTGCACTTCCGATCACTTCCTTTTGCTCTGTCAAAACTCCTGCGCCACTGCACCCGGCCACTTGTTGGCATTGGGTTTCCTGGATTAAAGTTTGTCGGATTTGCTCAGCATGGGGGATATGTATGGTCGATAAAAAGACTAAAACCCAATCTGCTTTTTGCAACTCTGCCCGCTTCAGTGCCTCGCTTGTCGCCTCCAGCGCTGCGGCTCCTGAATTTTCTTGCTGCGATAATCCTACCCCAACCTGTATCACTTGGTTCTCCCCGAAAATATTCCATATTCTTCAATGGAAAAGACATCTCTTGCAAAAGGCAAGAAAGGCCGATCAATGATTGTCTGCTCCATCAGACTTGAGAGAGGCAAGGATCTTGCCAATGCCCTTATACAAAATTTATCCGGAAAATTCAAAGCATGAATCCCCTGCTGGGATAGTATTTTTTGCAATAACATAAAAATTCCAATAAAATAGTTTCCTCTTTTCCGCTATCCTATTATTTTACTTGTCTCTTTTTGCCAATAATGAGAATTTCTTAATCTTCACGATTGAGTAAATCGTCAAGATTTTTCCGCTATTATTCTCAAGTCAGTTCCCACCGTTTCCAATATTTGCGCCCATAGCTCAGTTGGATAGAGCATCGGATTTCTAATCCGAGGGTCGGAGGTTCAAATCCTCCTGGGCGTACCATATTTTGTCAGGAAGCACTCAGATTTTCACATCTCAAAATCTCTCTTTCTAGAGCGTCTTCAAGATTGATATTTCTAATATCTCAGTATTTTCAGGAAGTCGAAAGTGGCTGTTTTTTTATAAAAATAGTTCAGAAACGAGAAGAGTTCAGAGTGAAATTCTCTTCTCCATCAGAGTGAAATTCTCTTCTCCAAATGACATCCGAATATATAATAATTGATGGCCCGCTGTATTTATTGAGTGAACAAACATTTTGGCAACTCCTTCAATGTCGTGCAGCCAAGCTGTCCCATGGTTGTTTGTAACTCAGCCTTGAGCACATTTATAACATGATCCCCTCCTTGCCAGTCAAGCGCCGCCACCGCAAAAAGGAAAGGACGACCCAGCAGCACAAAATCAGCTCCCAAGGCTAGCATTCGGGCGATATCGAGGCCGGAGCGAATGCCGCCATCCGCAATTAGAGTCGCTTCAGGCCCAACAGCGTCCCGGATTCTTGGGAGGAGGGATACGGACGATGGCGCGGCATCGAGTTGGCGGCCACCGTGATTGGAAATGACCAGACCATCCGCTCCTAAATCAAGATAAACCTTCGCCTCTTCAGGATCAAGCACGCCCTTAGCCAGTAATTTGCCAGGCCACAACGCTCGAATTTCCTCAAAGCGTGAGGCCGTAATATGCAACCCCAGTCGTTCTTCAATATATTTGGTGGACTCTACGATGGATCGACCGACATTCCGTGAGTGGCCATCTTGATGGTAAGGTTGCAGATTTACGAATTGCGGCACGCCTGCCCGCAGCATCCGCAGTGACCAGTGCGGATGCGTGACCATCTGCCAGGCTGTTTTCATGTCGAAACTCGGTGGCACCGACAATCCGTTGCGGATATCGTGATCCCTGCGTGTTTTATAAGGCACATCGACCGTCACCAAAATGGTGTCGTAACCCGCTTCTTCACAACGGCGCAATAAGTCTTTGCGTGTCTCTAAATCTTGAGGCGTATAAAGCTGAAACCAAGCATTATCACCAGCAATCTTTCGGATGTTTTCCAAGCTAGTAGTGCCGACCGTGCTCAAAGTGTAGGGGATATTGTGAGTCTTCGCCGCTTCTGCCAGAATGGATTCGGACTTGGGCCAAATCAGTCCAGAAAGTCCTAGTGGAGCCACTCCAAACGGGGCGTTGTAATCGTGACCCAGCACTTGGCAGTGAAGGCTCGGCTGGTCGGCATCTGCGAGGTAACGGGGCAGCAGCTCAACATCATTCAGAGCCTGCCGATTTTTCTGAACGGAAACGCCATTGCCGATGCCGTTTATCAGATAATCGCACATAAAACCAGGAATACGTCTCATGGCCGCCGCTTCCATATCAGCGACACAAGGGTATTGTTTTTCAATAGTCATGCTGAAATTCGTATAGGGTCGGTGAATATTCATTGAAATCGCGGCGCTGTTTACTCCGACATCGCCAGCGAGTGTGTGCTGATTTTAAACGGGTTTTTCATCTCATTTTTCGTATCACTTCCCTATCAGCCTCTAACTCAAAGCAGGGATTGCCGCCTGACAGGAGAGGGAGATGCCTAGTGAATCTCAGTCATCCCCTTCCAGGCTTCACGCATTTTCTTCATGTTGAACCCAGGCTGTTGGGCTGCGGTGATGAGGATCCGTTCTTTTGCGGCAATTTTCTTCGCTTCTTCAATCACAGCACCCGCCGCTTTGCTGGGAATGACCACGGCACCGTGCATATCTGCGTGAATCAGATTCTCCTCCTCGACCTCCATGCCATGAATCGTGACCGGTGTCCCCCAATCGACCACATGAACCCAGGCATGTGAAGGGTTGATCATCCCTGCCAACATCTGAAAATTTTCCTGAGAATCCGGAATGTCTCGGATACAACCATTGGTGACGACCCCAAGGCAGCCAAGGCCATAATGCACGTTGCTATTCACTTCTCCCCAAAAGGCTCCATACCCTGGATTCTCATCTAAATCCTGGATCACGACGACACTGGGCAAGGGGCCGCCCTCCGCAATATAACTATAATAGCCATCCCCATCCATCGGTTTCGCAGGTTTGTGGGTCGCTCGAATTCTAACAGTACGCGCATAACCCACCACCGAGGGCAATTCCGGGTGAGCGCAGACAAGCGGGCGCACATTGAAGCCTCTCGCACGTCGATTTGGGTCAACAACCTCAAGAGCATTGCACACCGTTGGGGTGTCTAATGCCGCCAGATCTTTTAGGATTTTTTTGCTTATTTTTGGCATTTACTTCTCCGTTAAGATTGCAATTTGCTTTCGTGAATTTGATTCTTCGCTGGCAGGCCATTCTTCTTGCCTTCCGACAGATAGGCTAAACATTGCTTGAACATAAGTTAAATATCAAGGAAAATTTCTCCAGAAGAGAATTTCTCTTCAACTCAATGGTTATCTACTTTTAAGATTCTGTTTGAAATAGGTTGAGCTTCCGCCAGGTGCAGTAAGTCGCAAAAGGCATCAAGATCTCTGAGGTTCGGACATTAGCAAAGATGCTGGGGAGACTTCTTTTTTAGGAGGAGTGGCGGTCCAGAAACAGAGACTGCCGGCAAATGCCGTGACGGCAATCAAGCTGAAGGCCATTTCGTAATTGCCGTATTTGTCCACGAGGAATCCTGCTAGAATCGGTCCTCCCATCATGCCGAGCATTACCACCAACGAGGAGATCCCGATGATTTTACCAAAGGAGTGTGAGCCAAAATAATCGGCTCGAATCGCGACCATGAGAGGCCCCCGGATGCCCCACGCCATCCCGTGCAACACCACAAACAGTCCCACCATGAAGGCGTTGCTCGCATAAGCCAAGATGGCCAACCCCACGCCATGAGAAACCATACATCCCATGCAGAGATAGCGTTTGTTGAAACGATCTCCGAGTGTTCCTCCGACAAACTGCCCGACAAACTGAAACCCTGTCATTGCGCCAAAGACAACCCCGGCGGAGGTTAAAGAATAGCCAAGGCCATTGGTGAGGTGTGGGATACAATGGACGAGGATGGCCCCCACGGTGAACAACGCGAAGCCATGTCCTGCGGAAATAAGCCAAAATGAACGAGTTCTCAAGGCTTCCTGCCAGGTGAGTTGAACCGGTTTTTTCGATTGCCCCGCCTGGCCTGTCTCATTTTCATCAGGAGCGATCCCGTCGGGGTGTTCTCCAATTTGAGAGGGGCGATGGAGGATCATTTGGGCCAAAGGGATGCCCATCACCAGAATCAAAATCCCGGAAAAAACCGCCACTGTCCGCCAGCCATAACGTTCCAGCCCAAAAACCAAGAGAGGAACGCAAAGCCCGCCGACGGAAAACCCCATCTGAGCAAAGGCGATGGCAAAAGCACGATAACGGTCAAACCAGTTGACAATGCCGACCATTAGCGTGAAGAATCCGCCCAGGCTTGCACCGAGCGCAATCAGGAAGAAGGAAAGGTAATAAGTGGCGATGGAATCGATTTGGCTGAACCAAAGAAAGCCAAGACCGAACAAGAGGAGGCCAATCGTTAAGATGATCCGAGGGCCGAAGCGGTCCACCATCCAACCTTGGAATGGGCCGAGAATCCCCGATTCAACGCGTGTCAGCGCAAACGCACCAGACAGGATCGTCATGCTCCAGTTAAACTCGTCATGCAGCAAAACGGTGTAGGCTCCGTAGGATTGAACCCAAAGAACGCCTCCCAACCACTGAATTCCGAAGGCCGCACAGACGATCCACCAGCCATAGAAAACCTTCCCTTGGGGGCGAAACCGCTGATTCAAGTGTTTCCCCAGAGAACGAAATTTTTGCTTCATTTGAATTGATTGTAATAAAAGAGGTGGGGGTTGTTTGAAAACTGTTAGTATCCTGTGTCAAGCGTGATAATGCAAGAATAATCAACCGAAGGGGATTCTGAAATCGCTCTCAGAAACATTTTGAAATTGATTTTTAAAGCAAAGAAAGCTCGTGCCAAACTTCGTTGAATTCGGATTGGAGGAGGGTGTAGCGGAGAGCGGGACTGGCATTGTTGACGGCGAGTTGCATGGCATTTTCCATCCCGATAATCACGACCAATTGTTTGCCACGAGTCATTGCCGTATAGAGCAGATTGCGTTGCAGCATCACATAGTGGTGAGTCGTCAGGGGGAGGATTACAGCAGGGTATTCACTGCCTTGAGATTTGTGAACCGAGATGGCATATGCCAGATTGAGCTGATCCAATTCATCAGCGTCATACTCGACTTTGCCACTGTCAAAACGCACCAGCAAGGCTCTCGATTTTTCATCGCAGGCCTCAATGATGCCAACATCGCCATTGAAGACTTCTTTTTCGTATGAATTTTGTTGCTGAATGACTTTATCTCCCACTTTGAATTGCTGCTCCTTGTATTCCAAAAACTGAGCGGAAGGGTTCATACTTTTTTGAAGTTGTTGGTTGAGATTGATCGAACCCGTGATCCCGCGGTGCATCGGTGTGAGGACTTGGATTTCGGTTTTTGGATCAAAATTGAAGCGTTTTGGAATACGCTCTGTGGTCATGGTGATGATTTTTTCCACCACTTTGACGGGGTCGGATTCTGGAATGAAATAAAAATCTAGCAACTCATTCGAATTCGAGGGGCCGATCATCGGATAAACGCCTTTACGAACGTTGTGGGCATTGACCGTGATCAAGCTGTCGGCGGCTTGACGAAAAATTTTTTCGAGGCGCACGACTGGGATGATCTCAGAAAGAATCAAATTGAGCAAAACCACACCTGGCCCAACGGACGGAAGTTGATCAACATCTCCGACCAAAATCACGCGCGCTTCAGAGCGAATGGCATCCAGGAGCGCCGCCATCAAAACAGTGTCGATCATGGAAATTTCATCGATGATCACCAGCTCGCTATCAATGGGGTTATCCCGGTCATGCTCAAAACCCAACCGTGACGCACCAAGGAGGCGATGAATCGTAGAAGCCGGGCGATGATTGGCTTCTGATAAGCGTTTTGCCGCTCTTCCTGTCGGGGCGGCCAGAGAAATATGGGGGATATCTTTGTGGACTAATTCTAAAATGAAACGAATAATAGTGGTTTTTCCGGTTCCTGGCCCGCCGGTAATGATCATCACTTTGTGTTCCAATGCCGCCAGAACAGCTTCTTTTTGAACGGAGTCCAAAGCCACCCCAAGTTTTTTTTCAATGCCCGCAATCAGCGGCTCTGGATTGCTGAATTCGGTATAGGCTTCGCTTTTGAGAATGCGGGAAAGATCTTCAGCAATGCGCCGTTCAGCATAATAAAGTCGGGGATCGGCAATCATTTCCTGAACAGAAGTGTCTTGGGACGCTGACAAAACTTCTTTTGATTTGAGCAAACGATCTTTCAACAATTGTTGGACCGCCTCTTCGACAATGGTTTTTTCAATCCCCAACTCCCCGGTGGTTTTTTCAATCAATGCGTATCGGGGATAACAAGTGTGTCCATTGAGCGAGAGTTGCGTGAGGATATACAAAACCCCGGCAGTCGCGCGTTTTGGTGAATTTTCGTCAAAACCCAAGTTACGGGCGATCTGGTCAGCAATTTGAAATCCGATGCCGTGGATTTCCGTCAGTTGGTAGGGATTGCTTTTGAGGACAGGGATCGCATTCAAGCCAAAATGTTGAAAAATTTTGAGTGCCTGTGCCGAAGAACTGCCGACTTCATGCAAGAACGTTAAAACATCGCGCTCGCTTTTTTTCTCTTCCCAAACTTTTAAAAGCTGTTTCAATTGCCTTTTATTGAACTTGGGGATTTTGAGCAATTCTTGCGGAGATTCGTCAATGATTTTGAACGTGTCTTCTCCGAATTCTAGGACAATCCGAGCGGCAGTTTTTTTGCCAATGCCCGGAATATCAGACGTGAGATAGCGTTCGATACCAAGACGAGATTTGGGCAGGACGGGAGCAAATTCTTTGACAGCGAATTGTTTGCCATACGTTTTGTGGACTTCCCATTTTCCCTTGATTTCAATGATGGATTGCTCTGAGACATTAAAAATAATGCCTTTGATGGTGATCGGATCAAGGGAATTTTCGACTAAAAAGCTCGCAATCAAAAACCCGGTTTCCGGCTGTTCATAAACAATCCGATCAATGGTTCCGATCAGGGTAACTTCATCTTGAGACACAAGTACCTCTCAGCATGAATTTTCCTTCTACCCCTGCTGATTGGGGGTATAAAACGGGGAGCGCAACATTTGCAGCAAATCAAAACGCCATTGCCCCTTTTCCCAAAGCAAGAGAAAAGTTTGACGTTTCTCAAAGGCAAGCCCCCCTTTGGTTTTATGACTAAATTTGATCCCTGCATCGACATAAATCAAGGTGCGGTAGCGGAACGAAATTTCAAACGGAGGCTTTTGTACCAAACCGACAGGAACCCAATCCAATTGAACCATCCGAACCGCAAATTGTTCGGGAGTCAAATATTCACGAGCTTGTTGTTTTCCCAATTTATACAATTCAAAATACTGCTCTTCTGCCCACATTCTGAAAAAGTTGTTAAAGGCTTGATCGACTTTGGCACGAATTTTTTCGATTTCAAAAGAAGTCGGTTGCGTCGGTAATTCATCACGAAGGCGATCTTGATCCGAAAGAGACCAAAACCCTTTTGAAGCATTTTCTGGTTTTTGCTCCGTTCCGGTGGCGTCTCCGGCTGGTTCTTGCGCAAAAAGTGGGGCTGAGACAAAACCACCAAGCATCATCATAGCGACTAAAAAAATCCATGACTTGAACCCGCTCCCCATCAAATCACCAAGTTTCTTTTGAAATAAATCCATAAAGCGTCCATAGCTAAAGCGACATGCGCATTCATCATAATCCGTTCACGGGTTTGGATCACTTTTTGATAAGCGAGTCTGATTTGTTGAGGATGAAAGCGTTGCAAACAGAGCTGAAGCTGCTCCATCCGATCTTGATTGAATAGAGATCCTTCCTGCAAATCATACGCCAGCCATTCTAAATCTCGAAACCAATACTCTAAAAAATCAAGCATGTAGCTCCACTGTTTTTCTTTGACGGGTCCCAACTTTCCAATCGCCCTGAAAATGGCTTCCATCCCTTCTGTCGAAAGGGTTGTTAAACAATCAATGACGGTCTCTCGCATGGCTTGCAGCAAATCCACTTTCTCAATCCAATCCAGCGGCACCCGCCCCATCGCAAAACTAGCAAGGAACGAAATTTGTTCCTCAGTGAGATCGGGTTGGCTTTGCAAAATCTCCCGCACATGCGCTTTCTTCAATAACTGAAACCGAATAATTTGACAGCGAGAAACCAGCGTTTCCAAGAGTTGAGGGGCATGCTCCGCAGAAAGAATGATCAGGGTTTGCGGAGGCGGTTCTTCTAAAGTTTTGAGGAAGGCATTGGCCGATTCCTTGTTCATCCTCTCAGCACTTTCAATTCCCAAAATCCGGTAATTTCCGGTTGCGGAACGGAGATGGAGCCACTTGAGCGCTTCTTTGATTTGATCAATTTTAATGAATTTTCCATCAGGAGCGATCATTGAAAAATCAGGAAAACTTTGATGAGCGATTTGCATGCAAGCGTCACACCGCAAACAAGCATCGTTTCCGCCTTGCAAGCAATTGAGCCTTTGTGCCAGCGCCACCATGGTTTTCTGTTTACCGATATGGTGCAAACCCGTGAATAAATAGGCTGAGGGCAGGCGTTGATGGTGAATCGATTTTTTCAATAAAGCAATGGCGTGCTCTTGGCCAAGAATTTCAGAAAATGCCATAAAAAGCTATCTCATGTTTATTTTGCTCTCAAATCTTTGAGCGCTGGGAAAAAAGATTCATAAAAATAAGTATACAATTTGAGATCGATTCCCGTCCCAGAGGCGCTTTCTTTTTCAACAAACTCCGCAATGGTTTCTGGAGCCACTGAAAAGACTTCAATGAATTCTTCCGGATCGGGATGCGGTTCTGGCATTTGATTGCTTGCCAGCGTTTCATCAATTTCCAGGAAAGAAAAATAACACGCTTCTGACAACATGCCAGGAGATGAGAATAAACGGGGAGTTGTGTGCAGGACACGGCCCGTGTATCCGGTTTCCTCTTTCAGCTCCCGAACCGCCGCTTGTTCGGGAGCTTCACCAGATTCAATCAAGCCCGCCGGGAATTCAAGAATGTAGTTGTCAATGGCAGGACGGAATTGTTTAATAAGAATGTAATGCCCTGAGGAGGCGAGACGCGGGATAATGATCACCGCCTCAGAATGCTGTTTACGATGCACACAATCCCATGAACGGATAGCGCCGCTCTCATCCTGGTAAGAAATTTCGACAGAATCCAGCCATTGACTGGAATGCACAACCGTTTCCGCAAGTACATGGCTTTTTGTCCGGTTTTTTTCAGTCATAATCCTGGTATCATCAGCTTGAAGTTTTCACACCTGAGCGAAGGGATTCTCGGAATTATTGGAACTTCCTCGATTTTTAAGCGTTTTCACAGAAAAGAAGTCTATCTATTGTTGAAACCGAATTCAAGTTGGAAGGGAGGTTTCTTTGTTCAGGTCGCCAATTGTCGAATTTTTTCCAGCAAACCTGAGCGAGTGCTCCAAACGGAAAGCACTCTCCCCCGTTGTGGCAAGTTATCGCTTGCTTGAATGAGTGAATAGGTTTAATCTTTTTACGAATGGTCGCCCCATAGAAATGAGCGGCAGTGAGCATTTTAACTCGTGCCATTGGCTCCCCGTGGAATGCAGACCCGAATGGCGTACCAGCAGAAAGTCCCGCTTCTGTTTTGAGTTCTTTTGGTTTAAAAGCAGGAGTATTTTTTATTAACTTGTTGATCATATTTTCATTTGAAAAACAATCACAACTGAGGAGACGTTATGAAACGAATGATTCTTTTCACAATCATGAGTATTTTACTTGGTTTCTCCCTACTGCAAGCAGCACCAATGGAAATTTTAGTCTGGGCGCAGGGGGGTGACAACGACCGTTATCGCACGGAAGGCATTGCTTTGGCAGCAGTGGTTCTCAATCAAGAATTGAAAATCGAAGGAAGAGATATTCAAATTACCGTGAAAGGTCAACAATTTGCGGGAGACAATTCCTGGCAAAAATTAAAACAAGCGTTTGCTTTAGCGGTAGAAGCCGGAAAAGGCCCTCAACTGATTGTCGGAGGCCATGAAGACATTCCTGTCTGGGGCAAATCAGGATTGATCAAACCGGTTGAAGAATTGATCGACCTTGAGACTTGGCCCTTCAATGATGTTTATGAGACGCTCTGGGATGTGACTAAATGGAACGGAAAAATCTGGGGAATCCCTCAAGATGCGGAGTCTCGTCCTTTTTTCGCTTGGATTCCTCATATGAAAGCGATTGGCTACAGCGATGCTCAAATTGCGGCTTTACCTGCAAAAATCAAACGTGGCGAATACACGCTTTATGATGTTTTGGAAGACGCGAAAAAAATGCAAGACAAGGGTCTCGTTAAAAAAGGCTATGGCTGGTATCCCCGTGTTTCCAAAGGGGGCGATTATTGGCAGTTTTATATTTCATTTGGTGGAAAATTGACCGATGCCTCAGGCAATTTGGTGCTCGATACGAAGGCTTTAGAAAAATATTACCAGTTCTTCAACGATGCTGTTTTCAAATATGGAGTGACGCGCAAAAATCATATTGGGACGGACTGGAGCCAATGGTATAATGAAGTCGCCAATGGAAAAGCCGGGTTGTGGCACGGTGGTACTTGGCATTATGCACGCTATACTGGGAGAGAAGGATTGGATGATTTTTTTGGAAAAGTGTCTTTCAGTTTGATTCCAGCTGGCGATAAATCAGGAAAGGCAAACACACTGACCCATCCCTTGGTCTACTTAGTCAGTAAAACGACTAGCGAAGAACAAGCTGAGATGGCGGCGCGTTTGGTCGGTATTGTGACAGAACCTCGTTACAATACCCTGCACGCGATTGCTTCCGCCCATCTCGGAATAACTAAATCTCAAGTCAATGTGGAAATGTACGCCAATGACCAATGGGCTGTGGAAGCCACTTCCCTGCTTCAGGATGCCTTCCATTTGCCCAATCACACCGATTTCGCGCAAATGGATACCATTGTCTGGAACGGTTTGTCCGCCTCATGGAGTGGTGATGATCCTAAAACTGCCGTCGCAACTGTGGTGAAAGAGATCAAAGCGACCATGGGCGATAAAGTCACAATTAGGTAGTTTTCCTCCCTTCTTGCGTTATCAGAGAGTGGGCGCTGGCTACGCTTTAGTAACGCAGGAAGTTTTTCCGGTATGAATGTATGAACGAATCTTGCCGATTGGTATGAAGTCCTCTATTTGAAAGAAATTTTCACCACCTCGCCATTGAACAAATCTATGGAAACAACGCCCCGAGTTCAGAAAAGCGCCTCTCTCAAATCCAGTTTTAAAATCCCGCTCGCTTTTTGGATGCTCCTGCCTGCTTTTTTAGCCATTCTGCTATTTTTCTTCCTGCCTGTGATCATGACGTTTGCGATCAGCTTCACCAATATGGGGTCTGAGACAGGCATTACAGGGAATCGCTATGTTTTTTCTCAAGACCGCTTGGAAGCGTTAAAGGAAAAACAGTTGGAAGCGGGCCTCCTCTCCCAATTATCAAGTAAACGTTATGCCCTTTCCCGACAAGCTCTTGAACGTCTCAAATCTTCCAGATTAAAACCGAAAATCGTTCAGGAAATTGAAAAAAAACTTTCGGGAAAAACATTCACTTCCGAGACAGCCTTGAATCGGGCTTTGAAAAAATTAAAAAACAGACCGCGCTCTTTTAATGACAGAAAACTGGTTGCCAAAGCGATGTTTCAAAGTATCGCGGATCGTGAATTTTCAAACAGTAAAGATCTTGAAATCGCCCTGAAAAAATTGGCCATTGAAGTCTCTCCGCAGCAATTGGAACTCATTTTGGAGGTGACGAATAGCAGTTGGCATTGGACTCTGAATAATTATCAGGAATTATTCGCGGGTCAGTTTACAGGATTGATTGCCCTCAATACGATCTTTTATGTGGTCGGGACTTTGCTTTTTTTTAATATCGGGTTAGCGCTCCTGATTGCGCTGTTGACCTTTTATATCCCGGAGAGATCCTCAAAATTTTTCCGTGCAATTTGGCTGATTCCGCGCATCAGCCCATCGGCTTTATACATCCTGATTTGGTCATGGCTGGGTTCAAATGTAGGATTTATCAGTTATGTCGCTAGTTTTGCGGGAGTGGAACCCAACAATTGGATTCCTGAATTTCCCTGGGCGTTTGTCTTCCTCACGAATGGTTTTGTGGGGGCCAGCATGGGCATGATTATTTTTTCTAGTGCCATGCAAGTGATTCCTAAATCGTTGCTCTGGGCCTCAATCATAGATGGAGCCAACAAATGGGATCAAATCAAACGAATCATTCTCCCTCAATTGAAATGGCCGATCCTTTTCATCACTAGCTATCAAACTCTCAGCCTGCTCACGTCTTTTGAATACATTCAATTATTAACCAATGGCGGCCCCGGTTTCTTCAAAACGGAAGTCTGGTCACTTTACGCCTTCCATCAAGCATTATTCAATTATTTTGGAAACTTTCGCTATGGATTTGGCGCTTCTTTGGCAGTCGTGTTGGTCATCATTGGCGTCACCGTCTCAGCCTTGTATTTGAAATACTTTCGCTTCAATGATCTGGTGCAAGAACCTCTAATTGAGAGCTAATCATGGAAAAAGAGAAAAATTGGGGTTTCACGTTTTTTTTGATTTTCTTATCGTTTCCTATTTTTATCTTATATTTCTTTTTGTTGCTGGATACCCTCACGGTCACAACCTCAGGGAGTATTTGGCCGGAATCCTTTACGTTTCATAACTGGAGATTCCTCACAGAAACCATTGTGGGTCATCCTTCAATCTGGCAATCCACCTGGAACACGTTTCTCTTTGCTGCTTCGACCAGTATTTTAGTGCTCATTTTCTCCGCCACAGCCGGTTATAGCTTGTCTCGGCTCCAATTTCCTTTCAGAAAAACGCTCCTGGGCGGGGTCTTGTTGCTCCATGCTTTTCCCAGTGTGACGTTGCTGATCTCGATCTTCATTATGCTCAGGGTGATGGGGCTTTATGATACATTGATCGGAGTGATCCTCGTCAAAGCTTCTCTCGAAATGCCGTTTGGTATCTGGATTATGAAAGGATTTTATGACACGGTTCCTTGGGAAATCGAAATGGCGGGGGTCCAAGATGGGGCTTCTCGGTTTAAGGTTTGGTACAAACTGGTGCTTCCTCAGATCAAACCGGGTTTGGCAGCGCTTGCGATTTTCTCTTTTATGGCTGGCTGGGGGGAATACCTCTTGCCTTTTATCCTCGCACCAAGCGCCGAGGTGCGGACGTTATCGGTTTTTCTGGTTGGCTTGATTGATGATAATAATCTAGGCTCAGATTATGGTTTGTTTAAAGCAGTCGGCCTCTTTTACATTATTCCTGTTTTGATCTTTTATCTGTTCACTCAAGATAAATTAATGAATATTTATGGTGGAGGTTCAAAAGGTTAGTCATGAAAATTGTCTTGGATAAATTTTGCAAATTTTTTGGTCCGATTGAAGTGATCAAGGAGATGGATCTGGAAATCAAGAGCGGAGAAATGATTGCCTTGCTTGGGCCTTCCGGATGTGGAAAAACGACCACCTTGTTTGCCATCTGTGGCATTCATAAAATCACTGATGGAAACATCCTCTTTGGAGATCGCGTGATCAATCGTGTCCCTGCCCAGAAACGGAACGTCGGGGTGGTGTTCCAAAACTATGCCTTGTACCCTCATCTGTCGATTTACGACAACATCGCTTTTCCCCTACAGATTCGCAAAATGGGTAAACGTGAAATTGACAAGCTGGTGAAAGAATATGCGGAGATGGTCAATATTGAACAATTAATGGATCGCAAACCTGGACAACTATCAGGAGGACAGCAGCAACGTGTCGCCTTAGTCCGCGCCCTGGTTCGCAAACCGGATGTGTTGCTGATGGATGAACCCTTGGCCAATCTGGATGCAACCTTACGTTTGAGAATGCGCAGTGAAATTCGACGCATTCAGCAGGATACCGGTATCACAGCCATTCTGGTGACTCATGATCAAGTAGAGGCAATGAGCATGTGTGATCGGATTGCCATCATGAATGATGGCAAGATTCAACAAATTTCAAACCCTGACGAGATGTATGCTCATCCAAAAAACACTTTTGTTGCCGGATTTGTCGGAAACCCGCCGATCAGCTTTTATGATGGTGTGCTCCAAAAGAAGAATTTTGTTGGAGCGACAATAACGTTTGAACTGAGTGAAATGCTCCTGAACAAAGAGATCCGAGAAGGGCAAAAATTGAAAATTGGAATCCGCCCTGAATTTGTACAGCCAGATTTTGGAGACGAGGTGCGGGGAAAAGTCTCATTCATCGAGCCTCAGGGAAGAGAGACGCTCTATGATATTGAACTAGAGGATGGGCAGGTGCTTCGTTCCATCCAAGTCGGCAAACAACAGTATCAAATAGGAGAGAGGATTCAGTGGGGACTCGATCATCCCAATCTGCTTATTTTCAATGAAAATGGAGAAAACATTTTTTATCAAGCGACTTAAAATTTTTCATCGTTAGGTTTATATGGAAATTGTTGTGCATCGAGGAGCAAATAAGGTTGCTCCTGAAAATACTAAAGCCGCTGCTGAAGCTTGCCTTGCTTTAGTGGCTGATTTTGTAGAAATTGATGTCCGCCTGAGCAAAGACGGAATCCCTTTTACTCTTCATGATAGTTCGGTAGATCGGACAACTAATGGCAGTGGCGAGATCAACGATTTCACTTCGGATCAGATCGAGATTTTAGATGCGGGCAGTTGGTTTGACGCTCAATTTGCTGGTGAGAAAATCCCTCGATTGGAAACTTATTCCGCTGGATCAAAGGCAAATGCCAGGTTTTTCTCGATATGAAAGACCCCCTATTTGAAGGCAAAGCCTTAAAAGAATTTTCTGATCTGATTTATGATTTAGAGATGGAAAAGGAATGCTTTTTCGGCTTTCAAAGTACAACCGCATACTCACCCAAAGCCAAGGAATTATCTGAGATTGCTCCAGATCTGTTGCTGAAAATCAATGCAGATACTCTTGATGAAGTGCGCGAGGCGCAACGGAATTATAAGGCGGCAATTGTGGAAACTTCGATTCGTAAATTCACGGATGAATACAAAACTCTTTGCCGTGAATTGCGATTAAAGACAATGATCTGGGAGCCTCGTTGGAATGTTGATTTATTTGAAAAAACAATCCAATCGGGTGCTGATATGATCAATCTCGATGATCCGCATTTATTCCTTCAAATCAAAAAACAAATCGAAGACAGCGAGTCCAGATAAAGCAGAGAGTTCAAGGCAAAAAAAGATTGGGAAAATTAAACCAGAATGAATCATGACCGCTTTAATTGGGAGTTATCCTAAATCTGAATTGTTTTTCCTGCCAGCACTTGATCCCTGAAAAATCTCCTTGAAAATCAAGCAAACTGTTGGTAAACATCAGTGGTCTCAAAAAACCATTTTCTCCCAATCATGTTAATTTCAAATAGCTCCAATCAAAAAAGATTATGAATCCGAATAATTCTATTACCATCACCCTCAAAATCAATGGGGAAAATCACACGCTTGCGGTCAAACCTCAACGCTTGCTGTTGGATTGCCTCCGCTACGATCTCGGTTTGACCGGATCGAAAGAAGCCTGTGGTATCGGCGTCTGCGGGGTTTGCACGGTGATGATTGATGGCAAGATCGTCAGTGCTTGTTTGAAATTTGCGGTTCAAGCCGACGGCAAAGAAATCACGACGATTGAAGGGCTGGCAAATGGGGATCAGCTGGACGCGGTGCAACAGGCATTCATCGACAATGGAGGCTTTCAATGCGGCATCTGCACTCCGGGTATGGTGATGAGCGCCAAAGCCCTATTGACCGAAAATCCGAACCCCAGCGAAGCACAAATCAAAGAATGGATGTCAGGCAGCCTGTGCCGGTGTACGGGTTATTCTGGCATCCTCAACTCCATCAAAGCTGCTGCTGAAATGCTAAAAACAGAGCCATCCGCATGAACCCTTTTATCTACCTGACCCCAACCTCAATCAATGAAGCGTTAGGGATGCTCTCCGAACATGGGGACGATGCCAAAATTATCGCTGGTGGAACTGCGCTCATTACGATGATGAAACAAAGACTTTTGATGCCGGAAGTTTTGATTAGCCTGGATCGGATTGAGGAATGCAGAAAAGTCGCTGTTGTCAATCATGAATTGCGAATCGGCGGGTTGATGAGCCATCAGGAGATCTTGACCCATCCCTTGATCTCAGAACATTTTCCGGCATTGGTCGAAACCTTGAAAGAGGTTTCCAATACCCGAATCAGGAATGTGGCCACTCTGGGGGGAGCCTTGGCCCACGCTGATCCAAATCAGGACAGCCTCGTCATTTTGTTGGCACTCAATGCTCGTGTCGATTTACGAAAAAATGAGGATACCCGTACCCTGCCTCTGTCGGATTTTTTTGTGGATTATTATGAAACAGAATTGGAGCCGGAGGAAATCATCACGGAAATCAGCATCCCTTTGCCACACCCCAAAACAGGGAGCGCCTTTAAAAAATTTCTGCCTCGAAGCCTTGAGGATTATGGCGTGGTGAGCGTCGCGGCGAGCCTCACGGAAAGCGAGGGCGTTTGCCAAACTTGCCAAATTGCGTTGGGTTGCGTCGCAGACACTCCTGTGCGAGCAACAGCGGCGGAGGCATTTCTCATCGGGAAATCTCTGTCAGAAGCACGGATTCTTCAGGCGGCGGAAGCTTCAAAAGAAGTCACCGACCCTGTTTCTGATTCACGAGGGAGTGGCAGTTATAAGAAAAAAATGGCAGGCGTTTTTGTTAAACGGGTCTTGATGGAAGCATGGAATCGGTTATGAAATTTAATTACGAAACCAATTTAGCGGTGGCACGGGAACACCTCTGGGATTTCTTGATGACTGTGGACAATATCGCTGTCTGCCTCGATGGGGTCGATTCGGTCAAAGAACTGGATTCGGATCATTACGAAGGTACCCTGAAAGTCAAGCTGGGGCCGGTCTCTTTTTCCTTCGATTGCTCCGTCACTGTAGAAATTCGAGATAAAGACAACTGGCATGGAGCCATCAAAACAGATGCCAAGGACAAACGCCTCGGAGGGGGATTTTTTTCCAAACTGACGATGGATTTGGTGGCATTGTCCTCCAGTGAAACTCAACTCAGTTTAGAATTGGAATCGACCATCTTTGGTAAAATTGGTGAGTATGGGCAACCGCTTATCCGCAAACGCATTGATCGGATGCTCGCTGGTTTTATAAAAAAACTCCAAGAAAAGATTTGTTAAAAACTGCAAAACGAAGGAACCCTATGACGACGCTCTCTCCTTATAATACGATTGGTACTTTGGTTGGGCGGGCAGAAGGGCCAGCCAAAGCGACAGGCCGCGCGCTCTATCCAGCAGATGTCAAACTGCCGGGGACATTGGTGGGAAAATGCTTGAGAAGCCCTTATCCTTATGCGCACATTGTCTCGATTGATGCCTCTGCGGCAAAAAAAGTGGCTGGCGTACATGCCGTTCTTACCAGTGCTGATCTTCCTGACACTCTCGTTGGCCGGATGCTTTGTGATCTCCCGATTTTGGCCAAAGAGATTGTCCGTTTTGCGGGGCAGAAAGTGGCGGCTGTTGCGGCTGAAGATTTGGATGCCGCTGATGAAGCTCTGAGTTTGATCGAAGTGGAATACGAATCTTTGGAACCGATTCTTGATCCGTTGGATGCCCTCAAAGCAGAAGCGACCGTGCTTCATCCAAATTATGCTGACTATAAAGGGGTGACTGAAGAGCCAAAGGAAGGCCCCAATGTGGCCGCACAAAAAATCTGGAGCAAAGGAGATGTCGAGGCCGGATTCGCAAAAGCGGATTTTGTCTTTGAACACCATTTCCGAACGCAACACCAACATCAAGGGTACATGGAGCCTCATGCCAACACCTTGATGATTGATGAAGAGGGGCGGGTGCAGGTTTGGGTCAACAGCAAAATGCCTTTTCAAATGCGGAAGGTCATTGCTGATGGAGTCGGTTTGACGGAAGATAAAGTTCGGGTCAACCCCTCCGTTATTGGCGGGGATTTTGGGGGGAAGGGAGGATTCATGGACACCCACGTCGCTTATTATCTCGCTAAACAGGCTCAACGTCCGATTCGGATGGTGATGAATTACACGGAAGAATTGACGGCGGCCAACCCCCGACATCCGGCGACAATGACCTTCAAAACGGGGGTGATGAAAGAGGGGACAATTGTTGCGCGAGAAGCCAGACTTGTTTTCAACAGCGGAGCCTATAGTGCCCTGCGGGCCAATGGTGGCACTGTCTTTTTTGGCCCTCGCTGTCTCGGCCCCTACCGCATCGCGCATTCAAAAATAAATTCATTGATTGCCTACACGAACATGATTCCTTGCGGGAGCATGCGTTCTCCAGGAGATCCGCAATCCTATTTTGCCGGGGAAGCGCAAATGGATCTCATTGCTCATGAGTTGGGAATGGATCCGTATGAATTCAGAAAGAAAAACATTCTCCATGACGGCGAAGAAACCCCCTTGGGCGCTCATTGGGACAAAGTTGTTCTTGACAAAATCTTGGATCGCTGTGTCCAAGAAGCCGGAATGCAGGAAGAACGACCCACCAAGCCTGGGAAAAAAATTGGTCGGGGAATGGCCATTTGTGAACGCCCTACCGGCACTGGCACCACGACGGCTAAAGTCAGTATTGACACGGCTGGACATGTCACTTTAGAAACACCATTACGGGATCAGGGCACCGGTCTCTACACCATCCTCGCTCAAATTGTGGGAAAAGAATTGGGCGTGCCTTACAACGAAATCACGCTGGAAACCTGGGATACGGATGCCATCGCATTTGATGGCGGCGTTGGCGGCGCAAAAGTCAGCAACATCGGCGGCAATGCGGCGATGGGAGCCGCAAAAAATGTCAAGGATACCCTGACGGGATTGGCGGCGAATAAATTTGGTTGGTCTCCTGATGAAATCGAATTCAAGGAACAGCAAATCATTCATGGAAAATCCCGCATTTCACTAGCAGAGCTAGTCCAACATTACGGAGGCCGTGTCGAATCAACCTATGAATTTGAAGGGCCATCCAATGCCAATGGGACGGTGTTTTCTGCCCAGGCCGCGGAAGTGGAAATTGACGTTGAGACGGGAGCGATTCAACTCAATCAAATCACCACCGTTCACGATATTGGGACGATCCTTCATCCAGCCAGCCATCAAGGGCAAATCGACGGGAGCATCATGCAAGGCATCGGCGCGGCTTTGATGGAAGGCTTGCAATTTGATGGCGGGCAAGTGATCAATGCCAATTTAGGCGATTACAAACTCCCGACAATGGCCGATGTTCCTCCGATCAAAACGATCCATGTCAAAGATGAAAACGAAGGCCCCATCCCTTATGGCGGCAAAGCGATTGGAGAACAAGCCATCAGCTGTATCGCTCCTGCCATTGTTAATGCGATCCTCGATGCCACCGGCATCAGCATGACCCAACTCCCTGTCACCTCTGAAGCCATGCTCGAACAATTGGAGAAACAGGCTGAGAAGAGTTGATTTTGTTTCTATCAAAAATAATTAAAAACCGACACCTTCATCCCATGACCCTTGATGCCAGGATTCTATTTATATTCGGGAAACCGTCAGGAACAATTGCTGGAAGCATTGGCCAAAGTCATTCGTCAACCGTTGCAACATCCTTTGCGGGCTGAGGCCATCGTGGTTCAGCATCTTGGGATGCAACGTTGGGTTTCGCTGGGGCTGGCAAAACACAACGGCATTGAAGCCAATACTGAGTTTTTGCTTCCCAATAAATTATTGGAAAAGGCTTTCAAACAAGGAATTCCGGACTATCAATCTACGGAAACATTGGAACCGGATCAGCTCGCTTGGATTCTTTTTGAGATTCTTCAAAATCAACAAAACACCCCTCGATTCGCCCAATTGTCGGACTACTTGAAAGAGAGCGATCCTCTCAAAATCTGGCAACTCGCTAAGCGGATTGCCGATTTATTTGACCAGTATGGGATGTTCCGCCCTGAGATGATTTTGAAATGGGAAGCTGGAGCAACCGAAAACTGGCAAGCTCTTCTCTGGAGAGCGATCCCTGCAACTATGCGTCAACGATATAAACCTTTCCTACGAAATACTTTCCTGACGCAAGCAAAAACCGCTTTTTCAAAAGAAAATGATTTCCCAGAAAGGATTTCAGTATTCGGGATTTCGGCTCTCCCTCCGCTCTCTGTAGAAATTTTGACAGCCCTTGCCCATCACACAGATATCCACTTCTTTTTCCTGGCACCCACCGAAATTGCCCAAGCAACCGAGCAATCAGAAATTTCAGGAATGGATTCTGAAAATACGCTCCTGGCCTCTTTAGGAAAACATGGGAAAAACTTTTTTCAACTGATGCACGACCGTGGGCTTTTTGAGCAACAAAAAAATTTAAAAGATTCTGGGAAAAACCACTTCAATTTATCATCGAAAAATTCATTGCTAGCGGAGATCCAAAACGATATTTTGCAACGCTCAAATCCGTTTGAAGAGCACGGGAAACGAAAAAAAGTCGTTGAAGCAGATCACTCTATTCAGATTCATTCCTGCCACAGTCGGATGCGGGAAGTGGAGGTTCTGCATGATCAATTGCTGCACATGATGGATCAAGATCCCGACCTCAAACCTGGTGATATTCTAGTGATGACTCCGCAGATTGATGACTATGTTCCCTTCATCCAATCGGTCTTTTCCAGTGAAATCAATGGTCGTATCTTTCCTTTCAGTATCGCGGATCGGGGCAGTCGCGAGGAAAGCAAAATCATTCAATATCTCTTCCGCTTGTTGGAGATGATCCAGAGCCGTTTTACAGTGACAGAGGTGCTCGAACTATTGGAATCTGAAGCAATCCGAGCACGGTTTCAATTGAGTTCAACGGATTTGGAACTGATTCAGAAATGGATCGGAAGGAGCAATATTCGTTGGGGGATTGATGAGGCATTTCGGAAAATACATGAAACCCCCGCCACTCGTGAAAATACTTGGCAATTCGGGATTGATCGCATTTTGACCGGATACGCGATGCCAGGGAATGGTGAAATTTTATTTGAAGAGGTGCTCCCTTTTGATGATATCGAAGGCAATGACAGCCTAGTTTTTGGTCGATTTCTGGAGTTTTTTGATCGTCTGACGGCCTTGGTGGGCGACGGGAATTTTTCACTGAAACAAGACCGGACTTTGAAAGAATGGGTCGGATATCTACGGCAACTGATCAATGCCTTTTTTGAGAAAGCAGAAGAATGGGAATCTGAATTGACGCTGTTATGGCAAGTAGGCGAGGATCTGGAAAAGATCGCAGAAACGTCTCAGCTTGAATGCCGGATCGACGTGGCAGTGCTCACTGATTATCTGGAAGAGAAGCTCGATCATGAAATGAAAAAAATGGGATTTTTAGGGTATGGAACGACCTTTTGCTCAATGCTTCCGATGCGCAGTATCCCTTTTCAAGTGATTGTTTTGTTGGGCATGAACGAGACCGCTTTTCCCAGGCTCAGGCACCCTCTCAGTTTTGATCTGATGGCTCGAAAGAAGGAGCTGGGAGACCGTTCATTGAAAGATGAAGATCGTTATTTTTTCTTGGAAACCATCCTTTGTTGCAGAAAGACGCTCTACATCAGCTACCTCGGTCAGGAGATCCGAAATAATACCACGCTCCTGCCTTCAACCCTCGTCAGCGAGTTGATTGAGTACATTGAACAAAACTACGATTTAACGCGTGAAAAACTCGTCATTCCGCATAAGTTGCAAGCATTCAATCCGCTTTATTTTCAAAAGGAAGGCCGCTTGTTCAGTTATTCGGAGGACAACTGGCAGGCCGCAAAAGAATTGACCGGGCAGGCATCGAGAAGTGCCCATTCCTTTGAAATCCTCTTGCCCGATCCAATGTTGGAAACCGCATCAGGAGCGGATTCGAGAAAATCCTGGTTAGAAGTTGATATTGAACAATTGGTGAGATTCTTTGGCAATCCTGCCCAATTTATTTTCAATCAAAGACTGGGAGTCCGTCTCGGTGATTTTGAAGAACTCCCGAAAGATGAGGAACCTTTTTCTATTGATGCCTTGAGCAAATACGCCATCCAATCTGAGCAATTAGAATACATTCTGGATGAACGGCCCCCTGGCTTGCTGCGAAAAATCGCCAAAGCCCGCGGGGATCTTCCTCTTGGTCATGCCGGAGAATTTGCTTGGAATGAAATCAATCGAGAGTCTTATCAGTTCGCTAAATCCTTGCGCGATGACCTCAATGCCGAATCACTGGAACCCTTGCAATATGATCTGCATCTGGAGAATGTCCATTTGCGAGGAACCATCGCTGGGATTCGCGCCAATGGTCTGGTGCGTTATCGTCCGGCGAGGATTAAAATTAAAGACCGTCTTCAGATTTGGCTGGATCAATTGCTTCTGCATCTGCAATCTCCAAAAAATTTTCCTCTGCAAGCAATCTTAATCGGGAAAGGGGCGCCGAACAAACCGAGCGAACGTTTGATTTCTGAAAGGATTGAAACCCCTCAGCGATACCTCTCAGAATTACTGACTTTCTACAAAAAAGGACTGCAAGAACCGCTCGCTTTTTTCCCAGAATCTGCCAACGCCTACATGAAAGAATGGGTCAAAGGCAATGCAGACAAAGCCCGCGATAAAGCAAGAGCGGCTTGGTATGGCGATTACAATCCGGGAGAAATTGAAAAAAACGCTTATTTTAAACGGTGCTTTGCCCATTTGGATTTGATTGAAGAAATGGATTTTGAGCAAAATACCTTGACCATCCTGGAGCCTCTATTTGCTCATCAAAAAGACGATAAATAGTTTTTTCATTAAACATTAAGAGGGTGATGGCACAGCTTGGCAATCATCTAAAGAATGGTGAGGTATGAAAGCAGAGTTTGATTTGGCGAACAGCTCCATTGAGGGAGTCAATTTGATTGAAGCCAGTGCGGGAACGGGCAAAACCTATACGATTGTGGGGATTTATTTGCGGCTTCTTTTGGAAAAACTGATCCCTGTGGAAAAAATCCTGGTGGTGACTTTTACAGAGGCCGCCACTTCGGAATTGAAGGAACGGGTTGCCAAGATGATTCGGAATGCGCTGACCGCATTTCAGACGGGTCGCGCCGAAGATGAGTTCCTGCAATCTCTCCTAGAAAAACACACGGATCACCAACAAGCTCGCCAGCGCCTGCAAGAGGCACTTCATTTTTTTGATGAATCTTCCATCTTCACCATTCACGGCTTCTGCCAGAAAATGTTAACGGATTATGCCTTTGAAGCCCGCGCTCAATTTGATCCTGAGTTACTTCCCAATCAAGACCCTCTGATTGAAGAACTCGCCATGGATTATTGGCGAGATTTGATTTACAATGCTTCTCGTGAATACAGTCGCTTGTTGCTCAGACACTATCCCAGCCCGACTCACTTGGGGAAAGAATTCAAAAAAATTATTGCTCGCCCGGAAATCCATTTCCTTCCCAAAATCCCTGAAAGCGCCTCTCAATTATTTGAACAGATCACCGCGCTTTACCCAGTCATGAAAGCAACCTGGCAAGAGTCGCAAAATGCCATCGCCACCCTGCTGGAAGACGATAAAATCTGGAGAAAAAATAATCTCGAAGATTACCTTTCCAAAGCAGAATTCTATTTTGAAAACGATGATCCTTTTGAAAACTCGAAAGTTCTCGAAAAATTCACGACCACCACCCTCCAAAGCCGAGCCAAAGAAAAAGTAGCCCCGACACATCTATTTTTTGAGCAGTGTGAGACCTTTCTCAAATTGCGACAATCCATCCCTCATGCAATCCTCTTGGCATTTTTCGCCTGGGCCAAAACGCAACTGAAACAACGAAAAGAAGCCTTGAATCAACGTTCCTATGATGATTTGCTCCAGCATCTTTATCAGGTGTTGGTGGGGGCGGAAGGGGAAGAATTGGCCCAAAAGATCCGTGAGCGGTTTTCAGTGGCCTTGATTGATGAATTTCAAGACACCGACCCGATTCAGTATGGCATCTTCCAAGCGGTTTTCAGCAACCATGATTTGTTTTTTATCGGAGATCCGAAACAGTCCATTTACAATTTCCGGGGAGCCGATATTTTTGCGTACCTGCAAGCACAAAAAGACGCTGAAACGCAATTCACTTTGGAAACCAACTGGCGTTCTGACTTGAAGTTGGTGGCGGCGGTCAACACCATTTTTTCTGGAATCGAGCAACCGTTTGTGAATGCAGACATCGCCTTTCTCAATTCCAAAGGAGCACCAGGAAAGGAAGAGGGATCTTTACAGATTGCGGGGGAACCCTCGATTCCGTTACATCTCTGGTTGCTCGAATATCAAAAATCCACCAATACCGAAGCGGCACAACAACAGATTGCCGAAGCCACCGCCTCTGAAATCACGCGTCTCTTAAATCTAGGCATCCAAGGAAAAGCGACCCTCAAAAATGGTGCGGAGCGGAAACCGGTCAAACCAGGGGATATTGCCGTTCTCACCCGAACCCACAAACAAGCAGAACGCATCCGAAATGCTCTCTGGCAAAGGCAAGTCCCTTGTGTCTTGAAAACTCAGATCAATATTTTTCAGACCGAGGAATTTAAAGAAGTTTTGACCCTCGCTCAGGCAATTTCGGAATACAGCAACCCTTCTCAAGTCAAGGCGGCCTTGTTGACTGATATGATGGGATATGATGGCACTGAGGTTTTCAAAACCATGCAGCAGGATTTGCAGTGGGAACAGGTGATCAATCGCTTTTTTGAATACCATCAACTCTGGAAACAGAAAGGGTTTTATCAAATGATGCGAGTGGTGCTCAGGGAGGAAAAAACCCGGACCCGCCTGCTTTCCTGGCAGGATGGAGAACGGCGGTTGACCAATGTGCTTCAGGTGATGGAATTGTTTCATCAGGAAGAAAGCGGCAATAAATTGGGCATGGCTGGATTGTTGCGCTGGGCGCAGTTCATTAGCAAAGAATTGCCAGAATCTCAGGAAGAATACTTGATCCGCTTGGAAACCGACGATGATGCTTTGAAAATCTTAACGATTCATGTCAGCAAGGGTTTGGAGTTTCCGATTGTATTTTGCCCCTTCATTTGGGATAGCATCACGATGAGGGACACTTTTTTCCACGATCAGAAACAACGATTGACCTGGGATTTGGAAAAACAGGAAGCTCACAAAGAGCAAGCAAAAAAAGAGGGATTGGCGGAAGATATCCGTTTGGTTTATGTTGCTTTGACCAGAGCTA
>WASW01033800.1_pt1 | contig 30895 bp, 30 predicted proteins | sample 5698521 | NCBI WGS metagenome assembly WASW01 (sample SAMN11175560, study PRJNA528189) | sponge metagenome | isolation source: marine sponge | host: Leucetta | place: Antarctica: Western Antarctic Peninsula, King George Island | collected 2013-01
ATCGTTCCTAGGGCATACTGCTTTGCCTCAGTTTCAGTTGAAAATTCCATATTCCAATACTCTTAGTGCTTAACGCTTGAATTTAGCGGCGGTATTTAGCCAGCCGCTGGAATGCCTTGTTAGCCATTTTCTTTTTCATCCATTATCTCAATTATTTTTTTAATTTCTTTGACCACTTCAGGAAGATCTTGTTTGAGAACTTCCCAAACAATATCAAAGTTTACTCCAAAATAATCATGGATCAATTTATCTCTCATTCCAGCAAGGCTTTTCCAAGGTATTATTGGATATTTTTTCCGAAAATCATTGGATAAGTTCTTAGTCGCTTCTCCAATAATTTCTATGTTGCGAATCGTCGCATCTTGAGTTTTCAAATCTTCTAAAAATTCATCATATTCAATATTTTTTGTATATTCAGCTATTCTGTATGATGCTTCAAGGATATCCTGCAAGCATTCCTGGATCCGCCCTATTAGACATAAACAACACTTTCTTTTATTGTTTGTGCTACTTTTGGATTACGAATACTTTTAATTCCTGCTGGAGTTAAAATATCTATTTTTTTCCCTAATAAATTTTCAAGAAAATCAGAAACTTCAAGAAACTTCAAACCAACCGGCTCTTTAAATTCGACAATAATATCTATGTCACTATTTTCATTTGGAGTTCCTTTAAGATAAGAACCAAAGATCCCAATCCTTTGTAAACCATAATTCGATGATAGATAGGATTCGTTATCTTGTAATTTTCTTATAATTTCACCTTTTGTCGTTTTCATTTGCCTCCAATGTATGATTTATTGTGGTTAGTGCTAAATTTAGCGGTTTTTAGGGACAAATGACTTTTATTCTTTGTCATCAAGTCCATTAATCATATCATCTTTTGAATTTTTTCATGGTTTTCATACCAAGATTTATAGTTTTTTTCTTGATCCATATTTTTTAAAGTCTCTAACGTTTTGATTTATCTGAAGAACAAGTTGGCTCGTCCAGTCGTTTTTGATATTCCTTTTCCTCTTCATCATCCAAAATAATTCGATAACGCTCTCCTTCTAGATCATCAAATTGACCGTTTTTTAAGGCCCAGAGGTAGGCTCCTAAACCAAATAATCCTAACACGAGTGAAACCCCTAACATCATTGGTAGAATATCCATTGATCCCAATCAAAATGGGTTATTTTAAATGTCAAACAGAATGTGTGAAACGGAGACGTAAGGCATTTCCAACCACTAATAAAGAAGAGAGGGACATCGATGCTGCTGCAACGACTGGAATCACTAACCCCATCATTGCCAAGGGAACGGCAATCGCATTATAAATTAAAGAAATATAAAAATTCTGTTTGATGAAATAATAGGTTTTCTGTCCGATTTCAATCGTTTGGACAATAGACTGTAAATCATTTTTTAATACCAGCACATCAGAAACATGGATGGCTGTCTCGGTTCCAGATCCCATCGCAATGCCAATATCGGCCTGTGCCAGTGCTAACGTATCATTGATCCCATCTCCCACCATGATCACCGTTTTTCCCTGCTCATGGAGCGATTTCACATAGGTTTCTTTTTCCATAGGATTGACAGATGCGTGTACTTGTTCAAGATTGATATGACAGATGCGAGCCACTTCGGTCGCTGTTTTAAGATGGTCTCCAGTCAGTAAATGCACGGTTAATCCCATTTCCTGCATCGCTTTAATCGCAACAGAACTCCCTGTTTTAATAGGATCTTCAATGGCAAAAATGGCAGCCAATCGTTCATCTATGCTAAAGAGAAATACTGATTTTCCTTCGGTTTCTAATGTTTCCAAATAAGTTTGCTGGTGTGCTTCAAAATGAATGGCATGTTTTCGAATCAAATCCGCATTTCCTCCCCAGAGTTTTTTCGTTTGGAATTCTGCGTGAATGCCTTGTCCAGGAATTTCTTCAAAATGATCGAGAGCCATTCTTTGACATTGATCGGGGTGAGACTCTTCCAACCAGGTTTTGACAGCCTGGGAGATCGGGTGTCTGGAAAGTGCCACTAAATTGAATAATAAAGGCCGTTCCATTATCTCACTTAAAAGATGAACCGTGACCTTTGGGCAACCTTGAGTAATGGTGCCTGTTTTATCCAAGATGACATCCGTCACTTTGGCAGCCAGTTCCATTTGAGAACCCGATTTCAATAATACTTTCTGCTGAGCTAACACTGAAATTCCAGCCAGGTTCGCCACAGGAGTTGCCAATACCAAAGCACACGGACAGCCAATAATCATGACCGCAACAGCATTCATCAAAGCCTGTTCAAAATCATGGCTGATGCCCCACCAGACTCCCAAAGTTGCGGCTGAAATGATCACGATTGCCAAGATAAAATGTCGAGATATCCGGTCTGCTAAAATTTGAACATAGGGTTTATCGGCAATGACTTCTTCAACTTGCTGAATGATTTTGGAAAGAACCGATGACGGAAAATCTTGAGTAGCCTGATACAATAAAGACCCTTCTTGATTCAGACTGCCAGCATAAATTGAGGCGCCTTTGTTTTTTAAGATCGGAAATGGCTCACCCGTTAAGTGAGATTCATCAACAGAAGAATTCCCGGAGAGCACTGTGCCATCAATGGCAATTTTTTCTCCAGGCAAGACTTCAATCACCATCCCTATTTCGATTTCTTCAATGGCCACCATTTTTCGTTGATGTCCCTCAACCACACGAGCCGCAATTGGCATTAACTCCACAAAAGCATCACTCGTATCATGGATCCGGCGAGTGGCTTTTGCTTCCAGAAATTTGCCTCCTAAAATGAAGGTTATAAACATGGCGACTGCTTCAAAATAGGACTCTCCAGACCGCATCATGGCCGCATAAAGACTGTACCCATAAATGACACTACTCCCAAAAGCCACCTGAAAATCACTATTTAAAACCCGATGTTTGACTCCGAACCAGGCTCCTTCAAAAAAACGGGAGCCACTATAAAACAAAACGGGAGTGACTAAAACAAATTCGGCTAAATTGAAGAGATCTTTAAAACGTTGTTCCATTCCTGAAAAGTACCCGGCATATTGAGCAACGGCGATCCACATGGCATTCATGGTACAAAAGATGGCAACAATCAACCGATGGTGGGTTTTTAGCGTTTCTTGATAGAATTGAGTTCTTTGCTGGTGAGGTTCATAAGGGTGAGCTTTATAACCGACTGAGCTAATTTTACTGAAAATCGCCTCTAAGTTGATTTGGCGAGGATCCCACACGACCTTTGCTTTATGTGTGGTATAATTCAGACTGACAGAGTCGATGCCTACTGCTGGTTTCAAAACAGATTCAATGAGAAAGATACAAGCCGCACAATGGATTCCTTCAATGACGAGTCGTATTTCAAATAAATGACCTTGTTCTCGAATGTAACGTTTTTTGAAGGATTCAGATTGAAGTAAGGAAGATTCATCTGCGGGGCCGCTCTCTACGGGGCGGCCTTCCACACAACAAGGGGGAACATTGCTGACGGTTTCATCTGCTGAGCTTTTCAAAGGGAAACCTCAATTAACCGATTGACTGTTAACGCTTTTACCTGAATTTCTAAATTAAATACCCAGGTCCCTGGCAGGTTCAAGTTCACGTTTTGTATCCGATAATATCCGTTGTCATATTCGAGCAGTCCGATTGGAATATCATGTTTACTGGTGGCTCTTCGAGTGATCAGTAAATCAATTTTGGCGTTAGAAATAGGGTTTTGAGCAGAATCCAAGAATTGGAAAGACAGGGCATTTGGCCCTTTTTTTGGTTGTGATTCAAGCAAGATTTTATAACCCTGGCGGTCGAATGTATCCGACATGGTCAGGATCTGATTGATATTTTGGTTAATATAATCGTAATTCTGTCGATACTGGTTATCTAACTCGACAGGATGGTCTTGTGCAATTTTCACTGTCCATGCACAGGCGGCAAGAATGATGATGAATAAGAGGATGATTGCGGTAGGCCAAACGTTGAATTCACTCTGGTTCATAGAACTCGAAGATTATTTCAAATTGACAAGATAAGCAGCTAGGTTTTTCATGTCATCATCAGACAAGGCCAGTGTCATGCTTCGCATTTGACTTCCATACAAATCTTGTTCATTGCTCCCTCGTATTCCTGCTTTAAAATTCTTTAATTGTCGAATCAAATACCACGTTTGTTGACCTGCTATTCGAGGAGCATTTAATAATTTGTTTCCCGCACCATCAACACCATGACAAGCCACGCACACGCCATATGTTGCTTTTCCTGCTTCTACATTTCCTGCCCCCATCGTTTCTACAACCACGCTAGCAACGGGATCCTTTTCTTTTTCACTCACCTTTTCAACAAGAGGAGCGGTTAGAACTTCAACTTGATCCGATGAAACTTCTTCTTTTTTAGGGGGATTCTGAACGATTTTTTTAATGACTGGTTGCTTGTTTTCAATTGAATAGGAATTGCTGGCATTTTCTTTTTGAGTTTTGATGGCGAGCGCTCCCAAACCGACCAGAATCGCGACCAATGTTCCCACCAAAACGATGAACCCGCCAACACCATTGATTCCAAACATTTATTTCTCCAACAAAGAATTTTGTTTTTCTCCAGAAATCTCATTGGCCACATAATGTGCAACAGCTTTGTATTGCCAATCATTCATCGTCCCTTCTTCTTCAAAACTTGGCATTCGTCCAATATGACCATTTTTCCCTTTTCGGATAATTTCTTCAATGTAATCAACGGATCCATATTGAGTCAAATTAGTAGCAAAATTAGGAATCAGAGGTTTGCCTTGAGGGCCATGACAGGCAGTACAAGTTATAAATAATTGTTGCCCTTTTTTCGGATCTCCTTGAGCGGGTGTTTTGCCAGAGAGGGTCAGAGCATAAGCCGCCACATCAACGGTTCCCTTCTCTCCCAGGGTTTGATAATAAGTAGATGGCATAAAAGGTTGTGTTTTTCTCAACCCTTTCGATCCGTTTTTGATGACATATAAGATATGTTTCTCAGTGCCAAATTCCTGTAAATTGGCCGCCTGCCCCTTCATTCCATCACCGGAGGTGCCATGACAGGCCGCACACTTCACCTTGAATAACCGACTGCCGATTTCATTTAATTTTGCTCCATCATTTCGATCAACAATCGCCTTCTGAGTGCGATTGAAACTGGCGACTCGATCATTGTATTGTTTGATCTGATTCCATGAATTAATTGGAAAGCCGATAAAGACATACCAAAGCCCAAAAAATATGGCTCCCGCTTCAATAAAATGCATCATCGCTGGAACGGCATTGGTCTTTTCCCTAATGCCATCTACAATATATCCCTGATCTCCAATGTCTTCATTTTTTCCATATTTGAGCCCATTGATCAGTAGATAAATGACATACCCCATCACAGCAAGGATGACTCCAGAAATGAGTATCGTCAAACGGCCTTCTTCGTTATTTGCAAATAAATGATCTAGCATGAGAAATTCTTTAAGGAACAGGTTATGAAGAATCCTTATTCAATTCTATCGGATCATCAGAAAACAAGATATATTTGGATTTTTCTATATTTTCTCTTCGTTTTTTTGAACCATATAAATAAATCCAAAAGCCATAGAGTAAAACAAAAAGGCAGATCACATAAATGAGATAAAACCATTGTCTCCAATCCATATCATTCTCTTATTTCAGATGGTTAAGATAAGCAATGAGAGCCACTACTGCTTTAATTTCTTGTGCTTCATATGCCTGCTTGACCGCTTTAGTCCGCATCACCGCTAAGATTGGTTTGGCTTCTTCTAAAGCAAGAGCCTTGGCTTCTGCAAGAGTCCCCGTTTTAGGCATATCTGGTTGATCATAAGGAACGCCAAACATGGTTTTGACAGTAACCGCTTCGGCATAAGCTGTCTCAAGATCGACTCCTTCTTCAAATAACCAAGGGAAATTAGGCATCACACTACCTGGACTGGTTAAGGTAGCCTTTTGAAAATGAAGTTCATGCCAAACGGTATTTCGGTAATTGCCCACTCGATGCAAGTCAGGCCCGGTCCGTTTTGATCCCCATAAAAATGGGCGATCATAGGCATATTCACCGGATAAGGAATAACGGCCATAACGATCCGTTTCTGCCTTGAAAGGGCGGATTAATTGAGAGTGACAAGTATTGCAACCTTCTCTAATATAAATTTGACGGCCTGCTAGTTGCAAAACAGTGTAGGGTTTCAAACCGTTAATTGGCCGACTGCTTTCTGCAAATGAGGGGATGATTTCAACAATTCCTCCCACTGAGATAACCGTAAAAATACCGATTGCGAAAAAGAAAGGATTTTTCTGAAGCCAATGAAATGTTTTGTTAAACATGTCTTCTCCAATGGAGTAAAAACTAAGCTCTCCTGGTGATTGGTTGGGGAGCACCAGCAATCGTTTTAAAAATATTGTAACTCATGAGCAACATTCCCGTGAGAAAAAGTGTTCCTCCAATCCCTCGAACCGCCCAAAAAGGAACCATCGTGTGCACGGTTTCCAAGAAGGAATAGACTAAATTGCCATACTCATCAGTGGCTCGCCACATCAAACTTTGGGTAATTCCTCCGATCCACATACTGACCACATAGAGAACAATGCCCGCTGTTTGAAACCAGAATTGATAAAGTGCCAACTTGACTGAGTACAAAGCCGTGTTCCACATGCGAGGAATGATATAATAGAGGGCGGCTGTTATACTGAAAACAACCCAACCCAAAGCACCGCCATGCACATGGCCAATCACCCAATCTGTAAAATGGGCAATCGCATTGACCGATTTGGAAGCCTGCATTGAACCTTCAAATGTGGCCAAACCATAAAAAACTAGCGCAAAAATTGAGAATCGCAAAAAGGGGTCTGTTTTGACCTGCTCCCATTTTCCATTAACGGTTAAGATCAAATTGATCATCGATCCCCAAGATGGAATAATCAGAGCCATCGAAAATACCATTCCTAAAGTTTGAACCCAATCCGGTAGCGTCGAATACATCATATGATGAGGCCCTGCCCAAAGATAGACAAAAATCAATCCCCAGAAAGTCCAGAGAGTCAATTTATAAGAATAAACGGGTTGGTTCGCTTGTTTAGGAATGATGTAATAATTGATGCCGACAATGGGAACCGTCAATACAAACGCCACCGCATTGTGTCCAAACCACCATTGGACATTCGCATCATTTGTTCCGGCATACATTGAAACCGCGTGCATCCATTGGCCAACACCGGCCACAAAGTAAGTCGGAACCGCTAGATTATTGAAGAGATACAACATCCCGACACCAAAAAAAGTGGCGAGGAAATACCAGATCGTGATGTACATTGTTTTTTCTCGACGAGCACCACACATGGCAAACACATGCATTCCCCAAGACAACCACATCACTACGACTAAAATATCGATGGGCCATTGTAGCTCAGCATACTCTTTAGAAGACGAAAACCCCAACGGCAGAGTGATGACGGCAAGAACAATAATGAGATTGTAAAGAATGAGATGGAATTTTGCTAATCGGGGCAAGACCAGTCTGACTTTCAAAACTCTCTGGGACATGTAATACCAACAAGAAAACATTCCAGATAAAGTAAATCCATAAAGAACCGCATTGGTATGAAGAGGCCTCAATCTTCCGAAACTCAGCCAAGCCGTATTAAAGTTTAAGACAGGAAAAACCAGTTGAAAGGCGATAAATACTCCAATCAACATTCCTGCGGTTCCCCAAACCATCGCTGAAATGGCAAAACCTTTCGCCACTGAATAGTCATAGGTTTGTTCGTTGCTGGCTTCCTTCAAGATGGGTCTCCTTTTGGAAAGGTGATAATGAGAGAACTCTATGACGCTTTATTCAGTAACAATTCAGTTCGAGCATTCATTGTCTATCAAGATTCTGGCAGGTCCTGAAATGAAAATACTCATCAATCCAATTCTATTTCAAGGCGGCTCGTTTTTCAAGTCTAAGGTAAGGATCTTCTTCGACAACTCTATCCAATTTTCTGTTGAAAATTAGAGTTGTCAAATGATTCTTTTTCTCCTCCATCTCTTCTTGAGTGAGTCATTCATTAGACGTATTGTCAGCAAGATTGGTGGACAATATAATGCGGAGTTGAGAAGTTTTTGAGTGAAACGAAGAACGAGCGCGGGGAAAAAATATTTCTCCAATTAGCATTTAGGAAGTCACGCCCAACGAATTGTTAGGTGCTTTTCGCATCATATTTTAATGAGCCAATCACACAAAGAAACAACTTGCTCTTCATTTGTCAAGTTAGCCACGTTTGATAGAGTATGATTATTGAGTTGCTGATATATTTCTTTAGCCATCGCATTCTCGATGGCTGCATCTATAAAAAATGTCTGAGGGTGGCAATTTTTATCTGAGAAAGCCTTTCTTATTCTACCAAGAGCGGAGTTTGCTGTTTTCCAATGCTCATCTGCTCCTGCGGGATCAATCCCTCCTTTTAGCTCCCCCAAAGCAAGATATTTTTCTGGTTTGTGGTGTGCCGAATCTTTGTTTCTCCCAAATATTATTTCATTTGATGAGCAATTGAATAGGCAGAGATCTACATTCTTTTGAACGGTTGGTACGGTTAAGTTGTAAATCAATGTTCGTTCATTTCCGTGAGACATCCAACGCAACCCTTTAACCCGTTTCTCTATTTCTGGCTCAGATTTTGGGTGCATCCAATTTTTACTCTTTGAATCAAGATACTCAAAATTTACTCCGCTGACTGAGCATGTAGATATGAAAATTCTCGTAAATCGCCACTCGCCCAATGCCCCTGCTAAATTTCTCATGCTACCACCAAGAGAATCACCTCTTATAAGTAAGAATCGATAAACCAATTCATCTATAAATGACTTACCTGAAGGTTCCAGGAAGTTTTCAATTAACCTTTGAATTGCTTCTTGTTTATCTCTTTCTCGCAGATGATTCTTTGCTTTGTCAGAAATTCCTGCGGCTGTGAGTAATGAATTTTGTATTTCATTTATCTGCAATAGCTTCTTTGGTGTTTTTGCCCTTGATGCAAACACTTTAAGCGCTTTAGCTTCTTCAACAAAAGGCGTTGCTTTTCTATTTTTCTCTAGTGCTAAGGAAATAAATCCTGCCCGTGTCTCCTCATAAGGAGTCACCAAACTTTTGTACGATTTCAGATGGTTATTGAACGGCACTTATTGATCCTTTTTCCAGACATAGACACATTTTCTTAACGCTTCTCGTCCATGCTTCCCCATTTGTTGAGAGCTATTCCCTTTGCCTTGAGGTAAAACAAGGATATTTTCTATTTGAAACCCCATTGCTTCCGCGATTTTTGAAAGGATTAAATCTACAGATATTGGAGCTCCCGCGTATCTAACATTGTCGTTCACCATGAACATTGTGCCGCCTTTATCCAAAATCCGGTAACATTCTTGGATCACACAAGCCATTTCATAAAAATAGCCTCTCACCATGCGAGCAATTCCATTGTTATTGAGTTCTTTTTTAATTTTTTTATAATCCAAATAATCTAATATCTGCTGTAATAAAGGGAAATCATCACAGATGCCGATAGCTGTTTGCCATTCGTGATTGAGGAGGATAAGCTCTTTTGCTTTATTTTCTACCGTGCAACTCAACAGGGATTGTCGTAAGCTCGCTAATTCAATTTCATTGACTCCAAGTAGTGCATGTTCTAAGGCGTAAGTGCGTGTATAGTCGTAACGATTGCAGTAGGGGGGTGATGTAATTATCCCCGAATAAGTTTCTAGTTTAGGAAGAACATCTAAACATGAGCCTTTTAATAAACTAACGTCACCTGCTTGAATATCCTCTTGCATAAATGAGAACAGATCATTATTACTATCGCCAAGGTTTATGTCATTTTTTATTTCGGTTAATTTTTTTACAATAGCCTCATCGAATGATAAAATTTTTCCTTTGTCAAAAGTGTTTTTACCATTTCTGCGTCCAGATCGGTAATCCCATCGAAGGAACTGCCCATCTTTCCTTGTATAGCTGATTGATTCTAGGACGCATAGCAGTGCAAATAATAAGATTTCTTTTGTGTCTGAGTGTTCATGCTCCAGGTCGTTTAAATACCTTCCTATTGTGTGATGTGTTTGTGGGGAATACGCGCCATCAGTTATACGAAGGACTTCAAAATCTTTAATTTCACCTTCGCTGTTCCAGGGCTTTTGAACTAACCACTTTTCTAATCCAGCAGTAATCGATTGTTGATTGACACCTCTCGCGAGAACATTTGCTTTTATGATTTTTTGCCCAACCGGCAATACCTCAATACCTTCGGAATGATAACCTAACGACGAGCAGGCGAATAAAGCGGTTCCAGCACCAGCAAACGGATCAAGTATTTTACTTTTTATTACATTATATCTGTTGAAAAGATATTCTACCAAGTCAGCAGAAAAGGCTTCTTTGTATTTGTACCACCTATAGTAGGTGCGGGTTTTATTCGCTTGGAAGCTGACAAGTTTTCTCGTCAAAGCATCATCAATGACAAGTGCCTTGGCAAAGTATTCAGTTAAGGAATGGTCCAGTTCCTCTATTTGCTTCAAAAAAATATCGTCTTTTGTATCTTCGGTTCTTTTGCTTTCTGGGAGAGTATCAATTTGCATTTTTCAAATATTTCCTTTTCATAATGACGGTTTCTTTTGGTGCATAACGCAGAGTTGAGAAGTTTTTGAGTGAAGCGAAGAATGAGCGCAGGGAAAAATATTTCTCCAACGACTTGTTGTGACGAAGACTACCAAAATACAGCGATGATGAAATGACTTAATACGACCAATCACGTCCTGTTAGCATTTAGAAAGTCACCCTCGGCAGTCAATTATTCGCTACCCTGGAAGTCACGCCAGCAACTGAAAGAGAGGCATAACGTCAGGAATGAGATGCTTGAAACCCAACACTGAATTTTGAAAAGAAGATGCACTTGAAACCAACCCTGTTTTTTTGAGAAAAATGCAGGATTTCAAGTCATTTCAATTCTTTTGTTAGTCAAATGTTTTCCATTCGTCTATTGCCAGGTTTCTGTACTCACGATCATTTATAAAGTCATCAAAATCAGAACTCCCGACAGAAGGGAATTCACTGTTAATTTCTGCTGAAAGAGTTTCAAGGAGTTTGCTCCCTAAAATCTTGGAATAGTCACCTTTTAAGGCTCTATTGTACCAATCCAATAGATTTTCGATTGTAACAATTGATTGTATTCTGTTTTTCCATCCTATTTGAGTTAATAGAGATGCAATAATTTCGCTGTCAGCATCCTTGCATACAATCACGATTTTATGTGCTGTGATATTTGATACTATATCTTCTGCAAGCGCAGTATTTAATGATAAATGTTTCACTTGAATAACTGAGCCAAAATTGGCAAATATATCCAACCCTCGATCAGCAGCATTTGTCACTCCAACTCTGTAAAAATGGGCATCTAGTGATAACCTTGGTGCTGTGGGGGAAATTCCTAATACTTTCTCAGTGAATTCGTGAAATTCCAATAGCAGATCTTTTGCTGAATCTTCAAAATGAATATCAACCTTTACACAAGCTGTTGTCACTAATGTTTCAAAAAGTGAATACACAATTATTTCAAAGATTTTGTCTAAACTTCTTTTCAAACCAGCTTGTTCCCAAAAAATAGCAATGAACTCTTGAAGAGAAAAATTTTCGGATGTTTTAAGTAAGCAATATCCTAGTGCATTTTCTAACTGAAGATGTTTTTCAGCAAATGCCTTGTATATAAATGCTTCGACGACACCTCCGTTTTTACGATTTTCTTTACCAAGAACTTTTAAAATTCTTGGAGGAATGGCATTTTCTTCAAAAAGATTATCTTGAAATCTTGCACTTGATGTACTTGTGCGACCAAGAAATTTGATACAAATTTCATCACGCCACCCTTTAGACTTTGTACGGTATGTTTCTAATTGACCAAGATCAATATCACGAACAACCCGATCTCTATATAAAATTTCAGCAATTTGAATTGGTTTATAAAGATGAACTCTTGACTTATTAATTACCTTTTCAAGAGATTTCTTTGCTTCAGAAAGACTAGGAGGCATTTTCAAACTCAAATAAGTTTTGCTGGACTACTCGCTTTTTTTTCTTTTTATCTTTTATTGCTTTAAGCATCTCTTTTGCGATTGCTTTTATGACAGGTACAGAGACACTATTTCCTGTTTGTTTTCTAACTTGAGTATCTGGAACAGCTATCTTGAATTCCTCTGGAAACCCCTGAAGTCTCAATAGTTCTCTCATTGTTGGTCTTCTAACGCCATTCACAAGAAGATAATTGTATGATGCCCCTGCTCGCAAAGCACAGGAATATTCGAGAGCAGAAATATTCCCACTTTTGTTTTCATGCCAAATCGATGGTATTGGTGGAATCCCTTTGGCCTTTTCTATTCTTTTTTGTCTTATTTCTTTTGAGGCAAAATATTTTTTATCAACCTCACTATCATCTTCCAATATGTCTTCTAGTTTTGCTAATTTTTCATTTGGGGGTGGAAAAGAAAATTCTATGTCTTCCAGAAAACCAACAATAAATGTTCTTTCACGCTTCTGAGGAACGCCAAAATTCAATGAATTAAGAACGGTATGATGAACGTAATACCCTAATTTTTCTAAGTGTTCAATTATGATTTCAAAAGTCCTACCATTATTATGTGATTTTAAATTCTTTACATTTTCTAACATGAAAGCATATGGTTGATTGACACTTAAAATTTGTTCTATATTAAAAAATAATGTTCCTCTTGTATCAGAAAATCCTCTTTGATCTCCACAAATGCTAAATGCCTGACACGGAAAGCCTCCAAGAAGAATTTCATGATCTGGTATTTCTTTGGCATTTATTTTTGTTATATCACCATCTGGTTTTTCTCCAAAATTAGCCTCATAAGTCAGTTGAGAATATTTATCCCATTCGGAAGAATAAACACACGTTCCCCCCGCATTTTCAAACCCTAATCTAATTCCTCCAATCCCAGCAAAGAGGTCAATAAACCTAAAATTTTCCCAATCCATGAATTCCCTTTTGTATTAACTTGAAGTATCTTTTGTTATACAAACTCAATACATGAAAAATATAAAGTAAAGTTATGCGATTCACAACTTGAAAGAAGAGAAGAAATGAAGTTATGGGACTTTTTTTTGACTAACGATAACCTAACTGTTTTTTGAGTGAAACGAAGAATGAGCGCAGGGGAAAAATATTTATCGAGATAAGAATGTCTTCACGGTTGGCTGGCTCAAGCACTCAAACTGACATTGGTGTAACAGTATTTCAACCACTGAGTAAAAAAAGCATTGCGATGCCCCACCCAGCGATTGACCGGATTTTCTGGATCAAAATTAGCAGAGGAAAGGACGTCATCGCTATTTTGGGAATGTTCAATTTCTTTGATCAATTTATGAACATTGTATTCCGGGTGCCCGTTGTGCATGATGAACCGGTGATCCGGAGTTTCAAAAATGACATAACCACTTTCTTGACCGTGGGCCAGCAAGTTGATCCGTTTTTCGTCTTTTGCCTGTTCCAAAACGTGATCTTCAATCCCCGCTAAACGGTTTTGTGGACACCAGAATGAATCATCCAGTTCGCCAGTAATTTCGTGAAACGGATAAATATGCTCGACTTGAAAGACCCCAAAATGCCTTTGCGGGTAATACATTTTTTCGATGCCTTCGAGATAGGCCAAAGCCAGCGCCCCCCAACCAATGCCCAGCGTGCTCGGACATGTCATTTTTGAATCCAGCAGAATTTCACGAATTTCATCCCAATCTTTGACCGCTTCAAAAGGGATTTGTTCAATCAAGGCGCCGTTCACAATCAAACCATCCAAAGGCCCATCTTTAGTGGCCTCCTCATAGGTGACATACAATTCCTGCAAATGATCGCCAGTGAGTGTTTCCGGATACGACCGTAATTTTAGCCAAATGGGCTCAACTTGGATAATGGACAATCCGAAGGGATGGAGAATATTCACTTCAAAGGTTTCATCAACCGGCAAGGCATGCAGGACGCCAATCCGCATGGGGCGAATATCCTGACGAACCGCATCTTCCCGGCGAATGCAAGTCACACGATTCGCTTCTAGAATGGAATGGATGTGGTAATTCTCTGGGAGTATAATGGTCATAAAGACTTTCAACGATAAAGTTTTTCAAAAATAAAATAAAGAGACGACACGATAAACTCAGTGGCCTCATTCACAGTCGAGTTTCCAGATCGCCGCAATGCAATTTAATGAGGTCAAGAGAATCAGGTGAGTATTATAGGGAGAGTTCAAATCTTTGCAAGATGTTCCAGCCTTCAAGGCATTCCAGTGAAATGAAGGCTTGCTTGTCAGCATCATTGCTCAGTTGAAATTTCGATACGTTTCTCTGAAACATGAGGACGAGATTGTGGCCTCTGATGGCACAAAAAAGAGGAAAATTAACCTTCGTATTCAACCAACTCGAAGATGTCTTTGACAATCAGCGTGCCTTCATTTTCCAAAGTTTTCACTGCGTCGCTATACGAGGGTCCGTCGTGAAAATTTCTTTTTTTTCAGGCTTGAGTGTCCAATAGTCAAACGTTAGGAATCGAGGATTTGATCCACCGTGCCTTTCACTGTAAAAACTTTAGTATGATCAAAATTAAATGTTCTATGTTTGAAATTTCCGGAAGGCAATTGTTCGTATTTTTCCAGATAATAATCACTGTGAGCACTGATATATTTGAGGGCTTCGGTCAATGCGTCAACATGCGCTTCTGTGGAATAAATACCAAAGCTCGCCCGCACCATCCCGCGGTGCATTTCTGCCAGTTTATCGAGTTCTTCGTCTGAGAGGTGCTCCGCTTCTTCGATCAAAGTCTGAGTGATCATCTCGCGGACGTAGGGATGCGCGCAAAAACAATGATTCCGCACCGCAATATTGAAATAATCATTCAAGGCTGAAGCAACCAAGGCATGATCCAGCGTTTTGAGGTTGAAGGACACGGCTCCGGTGCGCTGGCATTCCGTACAATCGGTTTCTCCATAAATAACCAAATCATCAACGGCTTTTAATTTATCGAGCGCATAAGTGATCAAGCGGCATTCTTCCTCTGCAATTAAATCCATCCCGACTTTTTTCAACGCATACAAAGAGGCCGCCAGCCCAATCGCTCCAACGATATTCGGGGTGCCGGCTTCTTCACGATCCGGAAATTTTTCTGTGATGATATAGCGATCAATCGCCACATCTTCCACCACGCCCCCACCGATTTCTTGAGGTTCCACCCCCGCGAATAAATCTTTACGTGTCACAACCACCCCCGGAGAACCGGGAGCATAAATCTTGTGGCCAGAAAAAACGACAATATCCAGATCTTGTGCCGGGTTGTCGTTGCCACTCATTTGGATTGGCAAATGAGCGGCCATCTGAGCCGCATCAATCACCACGAAAGCCCCATGCCGATGAGCCATTTCTGCCACTTCTTTGATCGGATTGATGATCCCTGTCACATTGGAAACTCCGGTAATGGCCACATAATTGACTCTGCCCGCATATTCTTCCAAGGCTTCTTCCAGGCGTTCAAGATTGACACAACCAACGGAATTCGTAGACATGGCAGCCGGGATATGAACGACTTCTTGAAACTGCTTGCGATGAGGGAGGTCATTGGAATGGTGTTCCATCACCGTTGTGATCACCACATCGCGCTGTGGATTCTTTTCTGCCAGCGCCCGTGCGATGCGATTGAGGCCGCTGGTAGCGCCACTTCCGGCAAAAAACGCCGTATAGATTTCAGGATCAGCTTGCACAAAATCCAAGACCATCCGATGCGCCCAATTGTATTCTTCTGTGGAAAGCTTCGCGCCGAAATGTGAATCGCTATGAGTATTGGAATAATAAGGCTGATACTTTTCCAAAACCTCATGCACGATTTTGAGTTGCAAGGTGCTCGCGGTACTGTCCAGATAAATACGTTTGGTGCGCTCCCCCGTCGCCAATGTATAATAGGTGTCCAAATTGACGGCTTCACTGCTCAGCTTTTTTAAAATCAGGAGACGTTGTTCGATGTCCTTTGAATTTTCCATGAGTAAGAATCTCCTTGTCTTGAAATTGAAGTTTAATCGTATTTGGAGTCTCTGCTGTGAAGGCATAAGCGACTCCGTGGTAAATCGTTTGAGAACGCAATGCAGGCGCTGTCCCCGCATCCCACCAATCGAATCGGCATTTCCTGGTCTCTAAACAGTCGTGGCGGGTGCTAATGAGTCTTTTTCACTAAAAATAAATATTGTGAACCTTCTTCAACTGCGGAGAGCAGTTCATGTCTGGTTTGCTTGGCCCAGGCTTCCATATCCGACATCACCCCTGGATCGGTGGAGATCATTTGCAAAACTTCTCCCACCTGCATACTTTTTAAGGCATTGCTTGTTTTCACAATCGGCATCGGGCACATCACCCCTGAGCAATCCAGCGTTTGTTTGATTTCATAATCCGCCATCGCAGTCTCCTAAATTCAGCAGGTTTATCATGATTCTATTGGTGTTTTTAAGAGGTTTCTTTTTAGGAATTTTTTTCCTGATTAAAATAGATAAACTATTGAATTTATAAATTTTTAAAAAAATAATTCTATAAAAGAATTGATATATAAATCCTGATATGTTGTCAATCTTTTTCTTTTAAATTTGGAGAAGATCGGTGGCAGTTTTTAACAAGGAGGAACATCACAGCGCATTGACTTTGAAATGAATTGCTGATAGCGTTTTTTCTTGGTGGAATCAGGCATCACAAGGGTGTTTCGTGGTCTATTCCCAGCCGCTTTCAAAACATTATTTTTTATTTTAAATCTCAAGAACGAGGAGAAATTTCTATGAATTTACGACTTTATTTAGCGCTGGCCTTGGCAATTTTGAGCGTGTCGGTCAGTGCTCCGGTGCAAGCAGGAGAAAAAATTGTGCTAGGCGCATTGCGATTCACCTCTCATTCCGCCGCCTATATTGCCTATGAACGTGGTTATTTTGCTCAAGAGGGACTCGATGTGGAATTTAAGTTTTTCCAGGCCGCTCAACCAGTCGCGGTGGCCATCGCATCGGGCGATGTCGATTTCGGAGTGACGGCGTTGACAGGTGGTTTTTTCAACCTCGCGTCTAAGGGCGTGCTCAAGGTGATTGGCGGGGTTTGGCATGAACAGAAAGGGCTGAAAGGCTCGGCTATTCTGGTTTCCAACAAAGCCTATGACGCGGGTTTCACCTCAGTCGATCAATTTCCAGGGAAATCGTTGGGCATCACCCAGATCGGATCCTCCTTCCATTACATGGCCGCTCGTGTTGCCGAAGCAAAAGGGTTCCCTCTCAAAGCAATCAAACTCAAACCACTCCAAAAAGTGGGGGCGATTATTGGTGCCTTGAAATCGGGTCAAATCGATGCCTTCATTATCGCTCCACATATTGCCAAAGGGCTGGTCGATTCAGGCGCTGCCAAGCAAATTGGTTGGCTCTATGACTACGCCCCCTATCAAGTGACGGCGGCATTCACTTCGACAAAAAATACCGAAGAAAAACCCGATCTCGTCCAGCGCTTCATGAGAGCATACGGGCAAGGGATTGCTGATTTTCGCAAAGTCATGCTCGATCAGGACAAAGATCCTGCCGCAACCGAGGAAATGACAAAGTTGATTCACAAATATGTTTACACCAGCCGTCCTTATGAAAAAGCGGCCCCTTCCATCAAAAACGGGGCGATCAATTTGAGTGCCAATGCCGCTCTGAATGTGGGAGATGTCGCAAAGCAATTATCCTGGTTTCAGGCACAGAAATTCGTCCCCGACAATTTCGATTATAAAGCGATTGTTGATACACGCTTTGTAAAAGTTTACAATGTTCCGAAATAACAGCATGCTTTGCACGGTTAGCCGCAAGAATTGAGAGGAAGTTCGAGCGGCTCTCGTTTCCTCTGTTGATCGGATGTTTATGAATTTGCACCTAAAAGGAATCTCCCACCGATACCAAGCTCTTCCCGTCTTGGAAGGGATTGATCTCCAGATTGAAAGCGGTCGCATTGTTTGTATTATTGGCCCTTCAGGTTGCGGTAAATCCACTCTCTTGCGTTTGCTTGGAGGGCTGGAACAGCCGACGGAAGGGCTTGTTCTTCAAGAAGGAGAACCGCCGGAAAATTCACTCAATCCGTTGACCTATATATTTCAAGATTTTGCGCTCCTTCCCTGGAGGACGGTTGCGGGAAATATCTCGCTGGTTCTGGAAGATCATGGCATCAAGAGAAACGTGAGGGAGGAGATCATTCAGGATGTGCTCAAACGGACGAAATTGACCGATTTCATTGATGCGTTTCCTCGGCAGTTGTCCGGAGGAATGAAACAACGGGTTGCCATCGCACGAGCACTGGCCGTCAATCCGGCGGTGATGTTGATGGACGAACCCCTCTCGGCTCTTGACAGTCAAACCCGCGAACTTCTGATGGATGACTTGGTGAACCTTTGGCAGCGTGAACCATTCACGGCGGTTTATGTCACTCATAACCTCGCCGAAGCAGTCCAACTCGGCAACAAAATTGTGGTTCTGTCTCGCCGTCCTGGTCGGATTCGTGAAATCGTCGAAATTGAATCCTTGATCACCGAACGGAAAGCGAGCGATCCCGATCTCCAGAAAAAAACGGATTATCTCTGGAACCTCATGCGTGAAGAAGCGCAAGCGGCGGATTTGGAATTGGCCGATGTCTAATCCCCAGCCAAGTGGAAAAACCCCTCTCAATCAAACCCGTGTGCCCTATCGTGGAGGAGGGTTCAATCCTCAAGCAGTGGGGCTTGTGGGGCCGCTGGTTTTTGTTGTCATCCTGCTCCTCTGGGAATTAGGCTCGCAAGCGGGCTGGATCAGTTCTCTGATTTTACCAGCCCCTTCGGCGGCGGCAGGCGCATTGTGGGAACTCCTGGAAACTGGCCAGCTTTGGCGGCATCTCCGCACCTCCCTGCAACGCTTACTGCTGGGGTGGACTCTCGGCAGTTTGGTGGGCATCGGGATTGGGTTTTCGATTGGCTTGTTTTCCATAGCACGAGCCGGTTTGATCCCACTGGTTTCCGCCATTTTTCCTATTCCCAAAATCGCTCTGCTGCCTCTTTTCATTATCTGGTTTGGCATCGGTGAAGAATCGAAGGTCGCCATCATCTTCTTCGGCACCTTATTCCCCACCATCATCGCGGCTTATGGCGGGGTGGACGGAGTGGATCGCGGCTTGATCAAAATGGGGCAATCTTTCAGTTTATCGTGGTGGTCGATTGTTACAAAAATTATCCTCCCAGGAGCGATGCCTGCCATCCTCTCCGGTTTTCGTATCTCCGCCTCAATTGCGATCATTCTCCTGGTTGCGGCTGAGATGATTGGAGCCGAATACGGCATCGGGGCTTATGTCTTGTTGGCGGGAAATCTGATGGCAACCGACCAACTCCTTGCTGGCATTGCGATCCTCTCCACGATGGGCCTCACGGTTTCCTTTCTGATCGGGCGGTGCGAAAAATATCTACTAAAGTGGCGGAATTAAAAAATGAGTATTGCGCCAAGTGCGACCATCACGCCAGGCGATTGTTTTACGGACAATGATTGACTTAGGAGTGGATTCATTTTAAATTCAAATAAATAGGTATTTTTTAAAGAAGGCGGCTCGCCATTAAAGATTTAATCATGAGGAGGTATCAAAATGAGTAGTACAGAATTAGTGATTGACGCTCGGGATATTCGATTTGTCATGAATGAATGGTTAGAGGTGGAAAAACTGAGCAAATTTCCTCGTTATGCGGATTTTGATCAAGAAACCATCACGCTCTTACTAGAAGAAGGCCATAAGTTTGCTGTAGAGGTGATCAGCCCGACTCGTGCGGAATCAGACCGAGAAGGGTGTCGCGTCGTTGAGGGTCGCGTTAAGGTTCCGGCTTGTCTCCAGAAACCTTATGAGCAAGCGTATGAATTGGGCTGGGCCTCGATCGGCTCCAACCCTCAATATGGAGGGCAAGGAGCACCGCGGACAATACAAATTGCGATCAGTGAAGGAATGGCTGGGGGCAATATGGGGTTGGCGATGTATTTTGCGCTAACGGAAGGGGCGATGGAATTGATCGAGTCTTTTGGTACGGAACCCCTCAAAGAGCAATACATTGCTAAAATGGTGAGTGGCGAATTCACAGGCACCATGTGTTTGAGCGAACCCCATGCCGGATCAGACGTGGGGGCGGGGCACACCAGTGCTGAACGGACAGAGGAGGGGCATTATAAAATCAAAGGGACGAAAACCTGGATTTCATCTGGAGACAATGATTTGGGAAAAAACGTGATCCATGCGCTTTTGGCACGAATCAAAGGAGCGCCGGGAGGAACCAAAGGGTTGAGTCTCTTTTTGGTTCCGATGTTTCGCCTCAATCAGGATGGGAGTGTCGGAGAAAGCAATGATGTCGCTTTAGCTTCCATTGAGGAGAAAATGGGAATCCATTGCAGTGCGACGGCTGTTTTAAATTTTGGCGAAAACGACGACTGTTATGGTTATCTCCTCGGAGCGGAGGAACAGGGGATGGCTTGCATGTTCCAGATGATGAACGGGGCTCGTATTGGTGTGGGGACAACAGCGGTGGCCGTTGCTAGTGCCGCTTATCAAAATGCACTGGCTTATGCCAAAGAACGCGTGCAAGGCCCGCACATCAATCAAATAAGAGATGCTGAAACCGCCCGTGTGCCGATCATTGAACACCCGGATGTCCGGCTCAATCTGATGGCAATGAAATCGCGAGTTGAAGCGTTACGCGCTCTGATTTATGCGGCGGGGAAGTATTTCGATATTTTGCGTGGAACTGACGATGAAACGGAAAAAAAGGCCGCTGACGATATGTTACAACTCCTCACACCGATGTGCAAAGGCTGGGGAGCCGAAGTGGGCTTGGATGTCGTCCGTACGGGGATTCAAATTCTCGGAGGCGTGGGCTACACACAAGATTTTCCAATGGAACAACTCTATCGGGATTTGCGGATCACTGCCATTTATGAAGGCACGACGGGGATTCAAGCCCTCGATCTGCTCGGACGTAAAATGACGATGCGAAACGGGGCACTCTTCATGAATTTATTAGGACAATTCAATAGCCTTTCCGAAACTCATAAAACGCACCCCCTCCTTGGAAAAATCGTTCAAAAATGGGCAAAGTCCGGTGAAAAGGTCGCAGGAGCGGCCATGACTCTCCAAACGATCCTTAGCCAACGAGGGATGGAAGGGGCGGCTCTCTATGCCACGCCATTCATGATGCACCTTTCCGGGGTCACTGCCGGATACTTTCTCCTTGAACAAAGCCTCGTTGCGGTCAGCAAATTGGAGGCGATCAAACAGGAAAATAATGTCGAAGAAGCGAATTATCCGCAATTTTTGCAGGAAAATTCAGACGCCTTATTTTATGATAACAAAATCAAAACAGCCCAATTTTATGTCAATGTGGTGTTGCCCACTTTTGAAGCCTTGACACAGCCGCTTCAAAATCAATGTTTTGAAGCCTTAGATATCACCTTGTAGTTCTGATGATCAGAGCTTTTGTCACAAAACATCTGCTAGCGATCCATCGAATTGACGGCGTAGCATATCCAAAGTTTCGGCGGATCCCATCCGGCGAATGCGCCCTTGATCGCCAAAAACATTCAGTTTACGTTCGTAGGTTTTTTCTTTGGTCGCCAAGGCGATATAGACGACTCCGACGGATTTTTCTCCTTCTGCGTCTTCAAGAAATTCCAGCGCTGTTGTTGCCAAACCGTAAGTGGCTCCGCTTTGCAAACGAATCGCGGTGGCCATCGCCGCGGCGACCGGAGCGGAAATGGAGCCATGCTCCGCAACGAGACTTTCTTCAACACCGATGGTGCTCAAAGAGGTATCTGGTTTGAGCAGTACGGCCTTATTCAACCAAGTTTCCCAATTGGGAAGGGCACTGCAAGTAGCGGCAAGGTGCCCACCAGTGCTGATTTCTGCGAGCGCGATTTGTTCATTCCGTGTTTGCAACTCTCGCGCAATCACCTCAATCAAACTCCCTCCAGGGGCTTCCAGTCCTTCGATTACAAAAATCGAACTACCGATTTTTCCGGCAATATTCTGAACCATCTGCTGAGTCTCTTCTTCGGGAAAATCACTGGGAAAGCGCAACTTGATCTGGTTTTCTGGGTGCATCGTCCGATAACTGAGAGTCACGTTAGGGTGGTTGAAAGAGCCAATCTTCTCTTGCAGAGCCGATTCCCCAATCCCGACAGTGCGCAGAGTCACCAATCGTCCTGGTTTCAGATGGAATCGTTCGGACAAGAGAGGTTCGACGCGGTGGGGGATCATTTGTTTCATTTCACGAGGCACGCCGGGAAGGAATGCGAGCCAGCTATTGTTCTGTTCGATGACAAATCCGGGAGCGGTTCCCCAATCGTTGTCCAAGCAGATTGCGCTTTTAGGGAGATAGGCTTGTTTGCGATTGATCTCCGGCATGATTCGATTCAGGCGTTTATAAAAATGCTCAATCCGTTCCAGAGATTTTGTGTCCAGCTCTAAGGGAAGATCGAATGCTTGAGAGACGGCCTGGGCCGTCAAATCGTCTTCAGTCGGTCCCAAGCCACCGGTACAGATGCAAACCGAAGAACGTGCCGACGCCTCACGAACCAAATCTCGAATGTCCTCAAGACGATCACCGACGGCGGTGTGACGGAGGAGGGTGAATCCCAATCCAGTCAAACGTTCGGCGATCCAGTTGGCGTTGGTATCCACGGTTTGGCCAGTGACGACTTCATCACCTTGGGAAAGAATTTCGGCAGTTGGGGAAATAGTTGTCATGATTGAATATCCAATTTAAGTTAGATGAGCGGTTGATCAGCTGTCCGGTTTGAGGAGAGAAGGGATCATCTTGACCAGGTAATTTTTGAGCGGTTCTGGCAAGTCAGCAGAATATTTATTGCGGGCGACAATCAGATAAAGCAAAATCAGACCACGCCACTGCCAGAGTTGCGGATCGGTCAATTTGTAATACGGATCATTGCCAGCATAAATCACCGCAGAATCAGTGACCAATTGAGTACCTTTGAGCAAAACCTTGAAATAACTGGTAGGGCGGGTTTCGATCCAACGGGGTTTTGGTTGGTTGTAATCAAAATAAGTCTTGCCAAACTGGATGATGAAAGGCCGTCCTTTTGGAATTTTAGCGGTTTCATTTTGCCTCTTCAACAGCATGGAAAAGGGCAGTTGGCTCTTCAGCATCACAATCCATTCCCGATTGCGCTCTTGTGTTTCGACTAAGTGCCATTCCCCTTCGCTCCAGGAATAAACCCCAATCCCTTCTTTTTGGATGTCAAAAGCATTGAGAGGATCTGTTCTTTGCAGCAATTGTGTCGCAAAGCGATTGAATTCTTCCAAAACTTCTGGGTGAGGCTCAAAAAAGTTTTCAAAAAAATCATGTTTGTCAGAAACATATTCTTCCAATTTGGGAAGAAAATACGGCGCACTGCACTCTGTCACGAGTTCCGTATGATTGGCCAGATACAACAATTCTTTCAAGTATTTTAAGCACAACTGTTCAAAAAGTGTGCGTTGCAGAGGTTGGGCCGGTGCCGGTGCGGAGGAGAGGGAGCGACCATTTTGAGATTCCTGAGCCAATGGCGGGGCAATCGGCACATTTTCCATCTCCCGCAACATTTGAATGGTTGAGGCTGATGGAGAAGAAAAATCGGCTTCTTTCTCAAAGGGATTTTCTGTTTCACTAATGACTTCTAAAAGAACCGGAGGGGGCGAATCTTGGGAGAGGGTCGCTCTTTGAGAAAGCTGGCGCATTGTCAACTGGATCAAATATTCCATGGTTCGAAAGTTGACACTTGCCAGGCGAATCATGAGATCTGCTCCAGAAGGCACTTCGATTTGCTCCAAAATTTGATGCAGCCATTTGGCGCAATCATTCTCTTCAGCTTCTTGAAGAAGGTGGTTCAAAAAATAGCGATTTTTTAAAATCAGATAGATCCGATATTCAGGAGAGAAGAGCAAATTTAGGCGATCATTGAAAAAAGAATTCGCGTAAGCGTGGTCAAATTTTTTTCTTTTTCCAAAAGCCGTGAGCATCTGTTTGACGATCTCCGCTTGGAACAAATTTTCGGGAGGACAAGAGAAGATGTGGGATAAATGGTTTTTCAGTCGGGTTGCGTAAGCGTGGAGTGCCTTTCTTTCGATTGGGGTCGCTGTCAAATTTTCTAGACTGGGGATCACTCTCAGCGAGTGGAGGCTTTTTTTGAGAGATTTCAAGCTTATTTTTTGAATTTCTTGATCAGGATCATAGTTTGCGATCAATTTTAAAAGACTGGGAGCATCATACAATTGTAAGGCGTGTGTTAAGGCTTTTTGAGCAGAGGTCTCACGGTGTGAAGAAAGAGGCAGAGCGGATTGCTCTTTTAAAAAACGTTCAATCGTCTCATCAAGCCGATGGCTGAATTGTGCCACAAACGTGAAAGGGGATTCATTGAGGGGTCGTTGCAGAGAGCGGATGTGTTCGATCCAGGTGATTTGCCGCACAGTTACGTTATTGCCAAGCTGTTATCATCGATCCCATTGCAAAAGAGCGCAATAACCATTTCAAATTTTAGGGAGAGAGGCTACCGGATGCAGGAGTTCAATAGAATTTGACTCCTTTTTTATAGTCAATTATAGTGCTTTTTCGCCAAAATACACACATTCGCCGACAAAAAAAATGATCATTGAGCCTAGAAAAGTATTGAACTTTTCTGCATTTGTCAACTGAGAAACGCACTTGATGCTGATGATCACTTTTACAATCTCGGCAAGCGACGGACGGCTACCGGACCACGGCCTCTTTCTTCCCGATTTCTTGCCAAAAAGTTGGACGAACCAGCTCATTATTGACGGATTGCAATGCAACTCTTATTGGCATTTGATTCATTTAAAGAATCATTGAGCAGTCTCGAGGCTGCGCGCTCTTTTCAAAAAGGCTTTGAAAAAATCCTTCCCGAAACCGACATAAAAACGATTCTACTCTCAGATGGCGGAGAAGGATTTGTCACGGCCCTGACTTATCAACGAGGGGAATTGCGCCGTCAAAAAGTGACGGGGCCGCTTGGCATTCCTGTTGAAGCGTCTTATGGCTTGATGTCTGAAGGCCAATCTGCCGTGATTGAAATGGCCTCGGCGTCCGGTTTGGAGTTGGTGCCTGTCGATCAGAGAAACCCGTTAAAAACCACCAGCTATGGCATTGGAGAATTGATCAAATCAGCTCTGGAGCAAGGGATAAAACAGCTTTATCTCGGAATTGGTGGCAGCGCAACAGTCGATGGCGGACTGGGCATGGCTCAGGCGTTAGGGGTTGAATTTTTTGATCACTCCGGAAAACGATTGGAACATGCCTTGAGGGGCGAGGATCTTTCAAAAATTGAGCGAATGTCTCTGCAAAACATCTCTCCTTTTGTGAGGCAAACCGAAGTTGTTGTTGCCTGCGATGTGAACAATCCTTGGAGCGGCCCTCAAGGAGCCGCTCGTATTTTTGGCCCACAAAAAGGCGCGACCCCAGAGATGATTGAACAACTCGAAAGAGGGATGCAAAATTTAGCGACTGTGATTCAGAAAGATTTAGGGCATGAGATCGCCTCCCTGCCTGGGGGAGGAGCCGCTGGGGGATTGGGAGGGATGTTGTCGGCGCTTTTGGGGGCAACCCTTCAGAGTGGCATTGAGATTGTTTTGGAAAATGTCGGCTTTGCTGATTTCGCAAAAAAAGCGGATTTGATCATCACGGGGGAAGGTCGAGTGGATTCTCAAACAATGGGAGGGAAGACCATTTCCGGCGTGACAAAGGTGGCTCAGAGTTACGAGGTTCCGATAGTCGTGATTGGAGGGAGCATTAGCGATCAAGATTTGCCTCTTTTGTATGAAGCGGGAATTGATGTGATCCTCTCTTTGGTCTCAAATCCTATTTCTGTGGAGGAAGCGATTCAAAATGGCGCAGAGTTGATGCAACAAACGGGGGAAAGGGTCGCTCGCTTGATGCGTTGTTTGCCCAGAATGGCATGAGGGGGGATTGCCGGAGAGTGGCGAAACCGAAGGGAGGAAGCGCATTCCTCCCTGAAATGTGTCGAATCAATCAGATTCGTCTTCGGCGAGAAAGATTTCATATTGCTCTGGACTGAGCAGAGCCGCTTTTTCGTCCATATTGGCCGCTTCGATGCGCATGATCCAACCGGTGCCATAACAATCATCATTGATCATTTCCGGTTCATTGTCCAAAGCGTCATTGATTTCGATGACTTTTCCTGACATAGGCATGGCCAAAGAAGAAACCGCTTTGACGGATTCGATTGTGCCAAATTCATCACCTGCGTCAACTTCGTCATCCAGGCTAGGCAATTCAACGTAGACAATATCGCCTAACGAATGCTGGGCATGATCGCTGATCCCCACAACACATTCCGTGCCATCGATCCGTACCCATTCGTGATCTTTACTATACAACAAACCGGAGGCTATTTCCCTCATTTCTTCTCCTTTGATATGAAGAGGTGTTCCCGCTGACAGGCACCTCAAATTCGTGATTCATGATTCCAAACTCTAAGCCATTCCCGATTGGGAATGCCTTCTAATTATGCGATTGATAAAAAATGTCAATCCTTTGCTGAAAGAATTTGCGTTTTCTGTGTTTAAAATGAGAGTTGAGCAAAAAATGAAGCCATTTTACTCAAATTTGAAAACATGGCACTAAAATTGAGACAAAATCCGTTTTAAGTAAAAATCTCATGGAATCCACCGCAATTTGTCTGATTGGATTGGCAGTCTTAGCTTTAGTAGGACTTCAAAATTCACTCATACTCGCCTTCCGTCATAAAATATTTGCCAAACGAAACACGCCTTGCAGTCAGGTGCTTCATTCCTCATACGCCTTGATTGGAAAAATTCCGGTCGCGTATTTTGCCGTGTTATTTTATGGGGGAATCTTAGGGCAGTTGTTACAAATGATCCAACAAGAACGTATCGTTTGGGTCTGGATTGCAAGCGAGGTTGCCTTAGCGGTTTTGATCTCCTGTTATTATGCCTATCTCCTTTTTTACAAACTACGATTGATCTGCGTGGCTTGCCTGCGCCTTTACCTGATCAATGCCTTGATGGCCGTCGTCCTGTTAGGGTATCACTGGTTTGCTTGAAGTCGTCGAAATGTTATTCGACCCCATCGACATGGTCATTATAAGCGAGGTATCCCAAGCCTAAACCCGCCACCGCAAAAATCAAGTTGAGTCCTCCAAAAATATAAGCCACCAGGAGAAAACCACCGATCACCACGCCTTTGACCATCTTATTGGTTTTATATTTCTGAATCAGTTCTTCTTTACTGTTAAAATCTATCATAGCCATTTTTTATCCTTTTTTTGATAATTTCAAATCGATTCAAACTTCTTAAATCTTGATCATGCTGAGCAAATTTCTCAGGGTTTTGAAAAGCAAATTTGATTGATAACCCCGCTCAAAAAATAACAGAGTTATCAGGAAAAAACAAACTTCTTGAAGCAATCAAATGAAGATGCAAATTACGCGTCAATGCCGCTTCCAAATCTTATTTAAAAATCGCATCAAGAGATTTATGTTTATGGCAACGTTTACAGTTGTCATGCAATTCTCCCAATTTGTTTCGTTGAAAATATTTATCCACATGAGGATACATGATTCCACAAGATTCGCAGGTTCGATAGCTCATTTTCGCCTCTTTTTTTTTCTTGCTTGAAATGGCCCCTCATCACGCAAAGGAGCACGATTCGCCTCAAGCAAGAAATGCACATTTTGTGCTATGGTCTCGCGAGCAAAGATTTTCTTCCTGCCGTACTCGTATTCGTTTGCGTAAAACCATTCTCAATCAACACCCTACCAAACCGCTATTACAAACATCGCAACTTACAAATATGCTACAGCAACAACTGATAGTGCCTAACGCCATCAACCTCATTCTCATTCAAAGAGACAAAGCCGACACCTTCAAAAATCTTTTGACTTGCCACATTCACGCTTTTTATTTCAGCCTCAATATTTTTCTGATTTGGATACAACTTTGAAAAATACTGTAAAGCCTTTGCTAAGCACTCTTTCGCCATCCCTTTGCCACGCATTAAAGGTGAGATATTGATAGATACCGCAACACCATCTTCTTCAATGTCAAAACGCACAACACCGACTTTGATTTTTGACTCACTCTCGCTGATCGCTGCTATAAGCAAAAGCCTTTTATCATTGTTTAACGTAGCCTCAAACCACTTAGTATGCCTACTCCATTCAACTTTTTCGGAACTATGAAACATTTGCCGTGTGTGCTCATCATTACGCCACTCAAATATTTCTCTGCTATCGCACTCTTCAGCCAAACGCACAATGATAGACATAAAATCTCGATAAAAACAGCGGTTTATATATTTAGGTTTACTCCCATCCCAAGGTTGCGGGGGGGGGGGGGTTGTAAAACTATGAAAAACGACTACCGCCAAAGACATAGAAATTTCATACAAATATAAAAAAAGGTTTAATTTCTTACAAACCTCGCAACTTCAACTCCCTAATTTTTACAATTGAGCAACAAAATAAGTTCCCCTACTGTTAGCGTCATAACCCTTATTTCCAACCACAAATCCATATTCCAAGTACTTTAGCCCAAAAAACGCTAATATTCCGTCTAAGTCTGTAAAGTACTCTCTACCATATTTTTGCGTATCAGAATCATATATAGTTAGAAGATGAATCAAATACACGGGCACATTTTTCTGATTTCTGATTTCCGCAGTATTTCTCTTATACTCTTTCAACCCTTCAATAAATTCTTTTAACTTTGGTAAGATGTACCAAGTAATCTCCGTCATCAAAAAAACATTAGTTTGATGTTTGGCATAAACATCAAACTCCAACAAATCCCCAACTTCGAAATCGCAATTTGGATGTAATAATCTTGCTTTATTAACGGCAGTTTCTGAAATATCTACACCAAAACAATCAAGCCCCTCATTTACCAAATCTTTTGTTATATAGCCAAAGCCACAGCCTATCTCGCAAGCCTTTGATAAATTATTTTGAAGTGCGATTCTTTTTACCCAATTCTTTGCGGTAACTCTTCTACTATCAAAAACATGATCGTCAATGCTTTGAAGCCACGGATCTTCGAAATTCTGATACATTTCTTCAAATTCGCCGATAAATTTTCCGTCTTTAATGGCGTAGTCTTGATAACGCTTTACCATAACTCTTTCCTTCCATTTTTGACATTCTTTTATTTACAGAATATGTTCTGCCATTGTCGCAGAATTGTGTAATTTTTTTAAACTAAAAAAACGATAAAAGCAATGGCTTAAATCGTAAAAATCACTCCCATCCGAAGGTTGCGGGAGGTTTGTGAGTGATGTCGTAAAAAACGGCATCAATCCCTGGCAACTCAAGAATCTGCTGGGCCAGTGGATTGATAATATTCCAGTCGATTTTAGCAAACTGAGCCGTCATGACATCCTCTGAGCAAACGGGGCGTAGCACAATACAATTGCCAGAGTTTGCGACTGAAAGCGGTAAAATAATGACCAATAACTGAAAAATTTTTCGCATCAGTTGATGGTCAATCAAGGCCTGAGTCGCGAGAACGTCTACTTCCTGGAGCAGTGCCAACCGAGCTTGTGTACAATAGGCTTTCCGGCTTTTCAAAGGCGGCAACGTTGCTGGAGCCAAAAGCGTCACGACCCGATTGATCGCCCTGATTTCATTGGTGATTTTAATCGAAGTTTGTTCCAAATGATCCCAATCTTGCCTTCCGATCAAAACAGCCGGTTGGGCATAGGTTCGTTGATCCCCCTGAACTCCGACAGAACGCACAGCAAGGAGATCCGTTTGATAGTCCGCTGCGGGAACAATCTCTTGCAACGTTTTGCGGAGCAACGAGGTGTTTTCAAAAATCTCATCCCCATGCGCGCAAAGCACATTGATCGAAAGCCCTGGCCCTGGAAAAGGGTGTCGCCACACAATCGAATCCGGCATTTGCAGAATTTCTCCAACTTTGCGGACTTCGTCTTTGTATAAATCTTTCAAAGGCTCGACCACATGCCCTTGTGCCATCAGATCCTTGATTTGCTGAACCCGATTATGATGGGATTTGATCAGATGCGAATGTTCTGTGCCGCCAGATTCGATAATATCAGGATAAAGCGTGCCCTGCCCAAGCATCCAATCGGCAGGATTGAGATTGAGTTCTTGGAGAAATTGATTGCGGACATGAATAAATGCCGCTCCGACGCGATGGCGTTTTTCTTGGGGATCGACCTGGCCTGCCACCGCGTTTAGAAAATCGTCGCTGGCATCCCGAAATCGAATATTGTCATATCCCAATTGTTCATAACGCTCCAAAATAGCGCCGGCTTCATTTTTTCGGAGAAAGCCATTATTGATGAATAATCCTAAAACTCGCTCTTTCCCTAAAGCCTTATTCAGCAAGGTAAATGCGACCGAAGAATCCACGCCCCCACTGAGAAACATCAAGACTTTTCGAGAGGCGACGGTTTTTTGAATCGCTTGAATTGCTTCCTGAATAAAATGTTCCATGGACCAACCAGCCTGCGTGTCACACTGCTTGATAAAATTGCTTAAAATCTGGATCCCTGCCAGCGAATCGTTCACTTCAGGATGGAATTGCAGGGTATAGATGGGGCGTTTCCGGTGTTGCATGGCGACAATCGGACAATGAATACTCCGAGCAATGGTTTCAAAATCAGACGGACTCCTCGTCACACTGTCTTGATGGCTCATCCATACTTGCGTGGGAAAGGAAATTCCTTGCCACAGAGGAGAATTGGCCGTCATTTCCACCAAGGCTTTCCCAAACTCCCCTTGTCCTGTATTTTGAATCTCCCCCCCATAAT
>WASW01023234.1_pt1 | contig 30861 bp, 30 predicted proteins | sample 5698521 | NCBI WGS metagenome assembly WASW01 (sample SAMN11175560, study PRJNA528189) | sponge metagenome | isolation source: marine sponge | host: Leucetta | place: Antarctica: Western Antarctic Peninsula, King George Island | collected 2013-01
GGGGCTGGGGGGTTGCCTTTTTTAGCACCTCCGGGGACGCGATGCTTCGCCCTTCGATAAACTCAGGGTGACGGCTCAGCATGACCACAAACAATGAGCAAAGAGATCACGAAAACTATTTAAATAGCGGAATGAACGGAATCATTACCAAACCCCTTGGAGATAAAAAAGTCGTTACACAAATTCGTGAAATCATTGAAAAGTTTTTGGACTCATCCCAATAAACCGATATTTTTTTTCAAACCGCAACAATAGCTTCCTTTTGGAAATAAACCGTAACCACAAGTTTATCCCCCGCATTGACAGACCCCACCTGAGTAAATTTCAGTCCCAATCGGTCACTATTGGAAAATGTTATTGTTCTCCCAAGGGAAGTTTTTTCAAACTGGCTCCCATCGGTCAAAACCACTTCATTATTTTGTATCGTTGAATTTTTAATAATATCAATCATCAGGTTTTGTCCGGTCGGAGGGATAAGTGCAAAAATACCTATAGCCCGAACCGAAATAGTTTCTTGGGGAATGAATCCATCAAAAAAAACCGTTCCATCGACAGCAGCATCGTGAACGGTAACGGTAAAGCATAATAAGTTGCCCAAGTCATCGACGGCGTTTGAAAAATCTGAATATGCATTCTCCCAATTTAGATCTCCCGGATCGGGTATTGCCAGTTTCAAGTTTGCTGTGAAAGTATTAGCCATTCATTATCTCCAAGGTTTTAATATCCAAAATCATCTTATACATTGTCAATTTCTTTCAACCCCTGCAAATCCACTTGTCCCAAAAACCTGCAAACCAAATCCTTCATTTCCAACAACTCCTCCCATTTGCCTCGCAACTATTTTTACAGAATCCATTCTCCGTTCAATACCCGAACCCACCACTCGTCCCGACCCTAGAACAAGAGCGTGAACTTTATCAAGCTCATTTATCGGAGGATTGACTTCAAGGATATCCCCTTTTTCAATTTCCATATTATCCAAAAGCAATCCTATCTCATAAACATCTCGAGGCTCTTTCAACTCTTGCAAATAAAAATTCCCAATATCCACAGCCATCGGTTGATTGCGAATCCAGTTAAAATCAAACTCTCCTGGTTTTTCTTTTATGCCGAACTTATTTTGCGATTCTAAATCAACTAAACTCTCCACTGCCTGATAGTCATCTCCCGTCCATTTGCGGTTATATTTCAGGTCCAGCTTATTCACGACATTATTAATGGGATTTCGTGTAACTTTAAATTCAACCACACCATTTGGGTCAATCAAAACCATATTGCCTGGAATCTTTTTATTCACAACGGTAGCTGTTGTGGATAAATTCAAAGGACGAAAAAGAATTTTTGCCTTCCCTAAATCCCAATAAAAATAAGCTCGGCATTCTTTTCCCCATCTTTGCCATAAATCTAAATAAGAAATTTTTTCATTCACAATACCCCCCAACAAATAACCCGAATTCTCAAATGAAGTCCCAGCTTGGCTCATTGAAGCACCATCAATAATAGAAGAACCCAAACTCAAACCCTTAAGAATGGACCATTTATAAATATGATCTGGACGTTCTATCAAGGAATCGACAACTCCTGTAATACTCCCTCCTGAATCATCTTTTACTCCTTTAATTTGAGCGGATACTTCATCGGTGAACTCAATCCGCCGTCGCGCATATTCCACTTCATAGGCCAGATGAACAACGAATGCCGTACGTCCATCGCTCGATCCATTGTATTGAATCTGACTTTCGCGATCTTCAAACCAGTTCCAGTCGCCGTTCACATGGGAGGTGATGTCAAACAAATCAACAACGCTCCGTGTCGCTTTTTCTGCTGTGGAATTAACGATAGGATTGGAGGAATGTGGCGTAAGTTCTCCTGTTTTGGAACTCGAAATATTAGTAGGCTGAGTTGAAACCGAATTGGGCGTTGTCATGGTAACCACTCGTGTTGCAGATCGAATATACATATTGATATTTCTTGTGTTGTGGTTGATATTGATAACATTACAATCGTTATTGATATTACCGCCTGTGCTGTAGGTCTGCTTTCTTCCGCTCATATTCCAAAGCAAATATCCAAACCTCGAATTACATTGTGAAGTGGCGGTCACCGCTTTGTAGGGACCCCCCACTACCGTACCTGCCCACTCAAAAGCTATTCCATATTCTACTGTTGCCCAGGTGCCGGGACCAGGGTCGGGAAAAGTGATTTTATGCGTTTGCCCTGCAGTTAAGAAAATGAGCATCCCTCCCGCGCCAGACAACGCACTTTGAGTGATTTTTGGTGGCAACGCCTCGGTATGCTGATGTTTAGGGTCCCTAATCGGAAAACCAAGTGTATCCAGGTGGGTGTGGGTGATGTCCGTGGTGCCACTTGCAACCACAATGTCATCCACCGCAGGGGCAGATAAAGTCCCCACCTGCCCCACCCCTGTAATATGTGCTGTCAAGCTATCGTTAGGCAGTTTTTCTTCAACAAAATGTTCCACCCTCAAAAATACTTTTCCAATTTCTCCAATATTAGGGAGGTTGTCGGTTTGCTTTAATGAAAGAATATTGTTGCTCTGGTTAATTTTTGCGTAATGGGTCGGACTATTAGGAATGGTGGCGTTTGTCGGGCCCACAGCATTGTTCCCAGCACCTATCTGATCATTTTGGGCTTGAAGAAATTTAGTATCAATGGAATCGGATTTTTTAGGTTTAGAGCTGAACACCACCTCGCCCTGAATAATACTTGTTGAATAATCTGAAGAGTCCGCAAGATGCCCGCCTACCTTCACATTACTGATTTGTTGAATGGGGTATGTCGGGTCGCTGAACAAATACCGATGGTCCAAAACCTTTTCCAAGACCGCATCGTCTGCATAATGAAATTCGTTTATGCCGTTGCAATCCAAAAACTGGGTGGAGTTGATGCTTGTGTAGTCCACTTCATCATCATTAACAATCAGCGTCCCTGCCGATGGAAATTTTTCAGTGGAAGCAACCGTTAAAATCGTTCCGCCAGGCACAGCTACAGAAGTCAACACCGTCTGCTGTGATTTTCTTACCAATATACCAGGAGCATCCTCAACGGTACCCATCACAATAGGCTTGGTTTTTCCTATGGAATCTTCCGGCGCATCTGGGTAATCCTCAAGCTTGAGAGTATTTCCTAATATGCCAGAACCATAGCTTTCCGATATATCTACCAAATCAAAAGAGCAAGTGGACTCATCGTAAGCGATGGGATCACCCATACGAGCGACAAAAATTTCAGCAAAATCAGAACCAACCAGTCCCTCTCCTGCAAACCATTGATAGATTTTGATCGTTGCCGCTTCAGGCGGACGGTTACGAAAAAGATATGAAAACCGTTTCCCGTTACTGAATAAATCCACGGGAATATTTACAACTTCAACGGAGAGACTGCTACCCGAGTTGGCAGTCAAACGATCTGCGGAAACGAGCCTGTCTATATTGCCCATGTCCTTGACCAACGGGTACCAATCGTTCCCGTCAATATTGATACCGCTGCGATCTGTCAAGTGCAGAGTAAGTGCAGGCAATCCATTCATTTCCGGCCAATCCATTTGCAAGAGATTTACTGGCGCATTCGCTTTTTTGTTCCGTGCGTTGGTGAACCCTGTCGTAAAATCAGTTCTCATCAAATTACCTTAATTAAAGGATTTCAAACGATGGCGTTACGGCCCAACTCCATAAACTCCAATTTGTCATCAATGGCCATTTGCTGGCAACGAATCCTTTCAGCTATTTCATCTTTTACACGCTGGTTTAAAATCGTCATTAGTTTTTCTTTCCAGTCTTTTCGTTGACGAAGTTGTAAATAAAATTCTGACCGAATAGGAACCGATGTAAAAAAAGCAAGTGTTCCGTCTTTATAAAAAACTCGTACCGGGAACATTTGTCGTTGTCCAATTTCTTGAATTTCTTCCGCATCCACTTCAAGCGAAAAATCTTCCAACTTGCAAGTACTCCAATCAATCATCACCTTCTCCTGTCACTCATTGTTTGCGTAATTCAATCGATCCCGAATATTTTCTGAAAATAACCAGTTGGAAATCGAAAAGGTTCATCCACCGAACCGTATGTAAAGCTCCGGTTCTATCTTCATATTGAAAACTGTTAAACGATTTTTTAATCGCTTCAAAAAAAGCCAAAGCCGCATCTCGGTCCGTCTGGCTGACACGACTGAAGGAAAGCGAAAACGTTTCTTGTTTATTTCCTTTTTCCTGGACATAAAGCGTACCGCCAGAAGTAACCGAAGTGATCTGTTCAGGAAAATCCACAGGTTCAATCGCCGGGTGGTCCGGCAATGTAGCAGGCACCCATTGCGATGTGGCCTCGGCTTTAGTCGGAAAATAAAAACCAAAACTCATAAACAAACTCCAAATTTATAATTTTTAAGCACTCCTAACCTTCTCCCCTGGGAGGGAGAAGGTTAGGATGAGGGGGCGTAATAATATTTCGCATCCTTACTTTTAAATACTCATGCAAAAAGAAAAAACTTATAACTCTGCACGTCATCGCGAGTAACCAAGGGGAACGTGGCGATCCAGATTATCCAGTAGACATCTGGATTGCTTCACTGCGTTCGCAATGACGAGAAACAAGACATTTGCCTATTGCAATTTGCCAACTAAAATTCTTTTAATACCTGCAAGGTTTAAGTGCATTGACCTATTGCCTCCGGGCGTTGCCCGGCTATCGAGACATTCTTCTGTCGAGGCGGTGCAATTCGTCTTGAATCTTCATGGCAAACTGGCGAAAGTCTTGCCGCTTCATGTTTGAGGGATTAAAAGAGTCGGGCATATTCATATTGATACTTACACGCTGAATGGTCATTCCACCCGAATTGCCGCGCCGCCGCTCTTCCGCTTCGGTTTTGGTGAGAACCGTTTCGTCTTTATGGATCATCGCCAGCATATCGCGGGGAACACGGTCAATACCTGTAGAAAATGAAGCAGAAGTATCGAATCCACTCGGATTAACGGAAGAACCCTCAAAACCATCGCCTGAATCACCCGACCCGCTGGAACTATCCGAAGAATCACTATCACTGTCATCAGAACTGGAAAAGCCCGATGATCCGGAAGAACCGATACTCGAACTTATTTTTTTAATATTTATGATCTGAGTGATAGGGGTCTTATAAATTGCTTCCAGCTCTTTGCGAATCTTTAGCGCATCTTCCGTTGCCTGGTCAATAAGCTGCAAGGTAACAAAAATATCGAGGCCAGCAAAAATCTGCTTTATAAGCCGTCTTTTTTCTTCCAGTTCCTGCAACGGGCATAAAATTTCAATTGAAATAGGGGAAGTCCTACCTAAATCAGCAATCTCATCAACAGATTTTTTTACGTCTCCCAAATATTCATTCACCGGTTGACCGCCTACAAGCCATTCACGCAAATCTTTCCCCGCCCACCAAGTTGCATAAAATGCAGTCAATGTTACTCCAACCAATGCCAGTTTGATGCTTAAGGTTGCAGCAACAGCGATACCAAGCACTAAACCCCCTGTAATTTGAACTTGTCCTAAAGCATTAAGTTCATCAATATCTTTCTTCAAATTTTCAAAAGCTTCTTGAAAGGGGGTGTCAAAAATTGGTTTAAAACTTTTTATTTGTTGCTGAACTTCTTTTACAGATTTTTCGTAGCTATACAAAGCCCGATTTGCCGATTTTGTAAACTGATCATCAAATTTAATTACGATTTGTGTGTTTACCGTTGTCGAGACCATAATTCTATTCCTAAAATAACTACTATTTTAATATGTCCAATAAATATGTTAAAGTCCCTTAACCAAATCCTTTGGAGCGGTGATAATGCATCTGGTTCCTTGTTTAGAATGCGGAAAACCCATCAGCAATGAGGTGTTTGCCTGCCCGCATTGCAAGATGCCGACTCAAACTGGAATTAAAAAGAATGCAGAAATGGGTAATGCTGAATTTTCCATCCAAGCACCCCTGTTCCCATGCATAGCTTGTAAAAAAGAAGTAGAAGAAACCAGCATTATTTGCCCCTATTGTGGAACCAGAGCTCCAAAAAGAATATTACTAACCTCATGTAGAATCTGCGGGGAGGAAGTCGGAAAATCTGCACCCAGTTGCCCGCATTGCAAAAGCCTGACACCAAATAAAGCAAAACTTTTTCGAAAAAATCTTATAGGTTATCTTTCATTAATTCTAAGTTTCTTTTTATTTTTTACTATATTTAATGAGAGTTACTTCTCAAATGAAAAAGAGTTTTTTGAAATCATTATTTTGTTTGGGATATTTTTTCTCTTTCATTGGTCCCGCTGTAAAGATTTAAAAGATTTATCCGGTTAAATCATTTTTTATTACAAACCGGAAGAAAGACAAAATGCCATTAATTCCATGCAAAGAATGCGGAAAAGAAATCAGCGATAAAGCCGTGACCTGCCCCAACTGCGGGATACCCATTCCGAAGGTGAAATACACCCGGGAACAATTTAAGGGACCAAATTTTAAGCCCCTTCCCGTTTTCTGTAGAAAGTGCCGTACCTCAATAAAATATACACAGAGGTTTTGTGATACCTGCGGAACCTATTTCCCCTGTCATGAAAGTAATATATTTCTATATATAATTTTTTCAGTTTTGTTTTTCACATGTGCTTTTTTAATTATTAACCGGTAACCAAGATTGTAAAAAGTATTTTAGTTTTTGAAAAAATTATTATTGTCCAAAAATAATGCCATTAATTCCATGCAAAGAATGCGGAAAAGAAATCAGCGATAAAGCTGTGACCTGCCCTAATTGTGGAATTCCTATTCCGAAAGAAATAGGTAAGAATAAAGAAAATGATATAACTCCGTATGAGGGTCTAAAGTTCAAATCATATCCGACTTATTGTAGAAAATGTCGTACCCGCATAAAAAGGGAACAAAAATTTTGTCAAACATGTGGTACATATTTTCCATGCCATGAAAATAATACACTTGTATTCCTTATACTTTTAACCGGGTTTGTTGGATGTTTATTAGTTATACTTTTTGATCAATAGTCGCAAACAAAATAACCCTCTCACTGGTTGAGGTAAACTTTGGCCCGCTTTCCAAGTGGCCTATAAAGAGGTAAGCAGAATTTTTTAGAGGCATTCCATTTGCGTTCATTGCGGCACATGGTTCTCTTGCACAGAAGCAAATAAATTACATGCATTCGTTATAATGATGATCCTGATTGCTATAGCTCTGAATAAAATATGATTGTCTTCTTCCTTTCTTAAACAAAAAAGAGTTTAGCCAGGTGGCCTTAATTCCATGCAAAGAATGCGGAAAAGAAATCAGAGAAAAAGCCACCTGACCCAACTCCCAAAAGATGAAACTAATTTTGAAGCTTCTCTAAATAAGCCAAGGCTTTCCAATCAATAATATCGAGATCATTCTTGGCAAACGGATAGCCGCCCTTTTTAAGTAAAAGCATACTTTCAAGATAGTTCACCCAATTTCGGAAACCCTCAGGATAACGAGATAGAATTTTTCGTGCAGGGTGGTTTTCAATATTCCATTCGGGGTTTTCTGTTTCTTCATAAACCCGATTTAAAAACTTCTGGTACGCTACTTCCAGTTCCGGTACATTATCCTGAAAGTAGCTGATCAGTTTTTTAAAACGGCGTTTTCCATTTTTGCACTGACCCCTTCAAAAACAACAGCCGCCGCGTGCTTGAAAGACGGCAACACATATTTCTTCCAGTCGGGGGTCTCAGGGGTTAAAGGTTTTTCTTCTCCACTTTGAGCATCTGTAAAAACGGCCTCGCCAAAATTGCCCTCTTTATCTTTAACTTTAATATCGAGCAATAATTGGTCAATAAATTCAATGCGTGCTGATGAAGACTGATCTTCCATTACGCCACCGCCCGCTCCAAACTTAAAACGGGACTTTAAAAAATGGCAAAATTCCTCAGAGGAAGTACTCCTCAGCACCAGCACCACTTTTACTTCTCCATAAGGGATTTCTATATTTGTAACACCTGGGTTCAAATTAACCTTCACTTTGGTATCTCCTTTTATTAGCTTAAATAAGCGGTCTGCTCATTGATGATTTTTACAATCACGGAACCATAGGTTGTATCTTCCAGCACCTGAAATTCGGCATTGACAGTTACAATTTCACCATCCCTATCCTTTTTTGCTTCTTTATAAACAACTTTAGGGAAAATAATATCGCAGGAAAAATTGTATGACCCCGACCCACCCGCAATAACGGCTCCAGTGATGGGAATATTTATCACATATTCACTGCCATTGATCAGTCCTGTTTTATGAATGTCGTCCTGCATTTCAAATACTGCGGACAAACTCTGATTGAATTTATCGCCACGCTCCACCCGAGATACATAACTGCTGCTGTCCCCCATTTCATAAATGGTTTGTGCCTGGTTATCGATAGTCCATTCAAACGATTGCAAATCTCCTTTGAGCGAAGCAGGCGAACCGCCTACAGCCAGGTCGCCAGCAACAACAGACCCGGAAAGCGATCCGCCACGAGTAAAATTAACATCGCCATAACGCAGATAAGATTCTCCCACAACAGTGGGTTTGGAATCTGAATTGGATTCTTCTTTTCCCATACCCCCGAACTGTGTTTCCAATTTTACAAAGTCCCCACGTTCTCCGCTGATTTTTACCGATTTCCCGAACAATCCGCTAAAACGTTTTGCGGCGATTCCGTCATACTCAACCATTGTCAATGAAGGCAATATAATGTTGACTAAATCGCGCTCGATATAGTGCCGATGGACGGGTGGGTCATTAATACTGTCTGGCTGATCTGTGGTTACTTTACCCATAACCATCGACAGGAAATGAGCCATGTTGTGTGGCATGGCTCGCTGTTGATGGCTGCCGTCGAGCTTCCAATTTAGAATTTCCTGCATCGCCGGTTCATTGAGTCCGGTTATTTCATTTTCATCGGTTTGTACTACATTCGGTTGGACATCGGTGATCGGTCCTTCAAAATTGAACGCGGTTGCCAGGGCCGCCGGAGTTCCGTAAGCTAATTCTTTTGCCGTAGAAAATCCGCGCCACCCTGTGGTGATTCGTTTGGTTGCCATAAAATTGTCCTCAAGCCGCAAGATCAGTCCGCCCTTGCATTTATTATTATTGAATTAATGAACGACCTCGTTGCAAGCGAACGAGGTATCCTAATGAACCTTTATTTTAAAAGGCGTGTCAAGCCACGGGGAATTAAACCCACTGGTGGGATTAAAAAGAAGTGGTCAGTTCAATTTGCGCCGTGGAAGTAGAAATAAAATAATAGTATTCCCCCTTTTTAAATTGTTCCTCGGTGGTATTGACACTTTGCACAAAAGCATCGATGCCTAGATTATTGGCAGAACTTTTTTGTTTTTCCAAAACCCGTTCAACATTCTGCACAAGAGTATGATGCGCAGTCATTCCAGATTGTGCGCTCCGTTGCCGTGTCACCGCCACCACTTGCGCAGGAACGGTTTCTCTTATTTCATTGGTCGTTTGCAATTCCTGCTGTTTACCTTCTGAATTAGGAACAATGGCAATAGCCGGAAGATCATCCGCAGAAAAAAACCGTGCATCCTTTTCATCCTGAATCGAAAATCCTCGTTTATGGGTCTCAATCGTTTGAACGTTGTTCCCTATCCAGGTATCGTTTTGCAAAGTTGCTTTAATGGCGTTACCCAAAGCCGTATAATTGGTCACCGATTGTCTCCAAATTGTTTTTTAAGAACTTTCTCAAATATTTCGCCCGTCTGTAACGAGGCTTCTTCTACAGCATCTCCCAAAACCCGAAATGCCGGTGTCCCCGGGTGCTTCACTTCCTTGACCGGATGCCTGGCCCCCGACCAGAACAAAAGTTTATTGTTTGTTGGCCGAATGATATGAGGTCGACTACCAAACTCAATAATACCTGCGATGGGGGAGTCGCTTTCCAAACTACCCGTAAAAGAAACTCTACCGCCTTTAAAACTAGAGTGAATGGACTGAAAATAAGCCCCACTTCCTCTTCCAGGTTTACGACTAGGAGAGCGAACTCGATCTTTTGCAAGCTGTTCGGCCTCGTTAGTGAGTAAACGACCTGTTTCACTTGCCACATTTTTCATTCCCATTGAGAGGTTTTTAAACAGCTTTTTAATTTTTTCAAACGAGTCAAATTCAATGAGGAGGGGCATACTTGAATCCAGTTAAATTTTTAAAGTTGAACCAACCTGTAAGGTTCCCAAAGCATCCTTACCAAGGGTGGAATCGGTATCTGGTTCATCTCCAATAATCCTAGAGTTGATTCATCCGATTCATATAATTTTGATTTATTAGCAAACAGCAATTTTATCCATTGCAACATGCCTTGTTTAATTCCTTCGGGCACATCACTGGCAGTCGATCCATAACCTGCGATAAAATCGACTTCAACCGCGCTGAATTTTCTCAGCAAAGTAGGCCAGGAACTGTTGTCATTCAAGGCGACTCTTCCCGGAGAAGATGCGGTATCGACAAAATAGTCACTGGCATCAAAAGTAGCAGTGGAATTATCGCTATTGTAGGTCTTTATAAAAGTGACCGACTGCATAGGGGGCCGAGGAATGATGATGACGCGCCCATTTAATTTATTCAGCGTATTCCCGGGCCGGAAAGGAAATTCATCCAACCAAAGCGTCCAGGTCTGCGTTAAAAAAGATCTGCGCGTCCATTCCTCAGCCCGTTGACGAATTGCCGTAATCATTGAAGAAATCAAAGTATCATCGTCACTATCATCAATACGCAACAAGCTTTTGGCTTCGGCAAGGGTGACCGGTTCTATGAGAGGTGGAGTTTTTAGTTTTAAGGCCATTATTTTTTAACCGTTTTTTTTCGGGTCTTGGCTCTTTTATTTTCTGGAGCCTTGCCCAGGTTTTTAGTTTCATTTTTCTTGGCCCAGCCTTTGCGAAGAAAAACTTTTGCAAGTTCATCCGGCATATCGACAACATCATCGGTGCAATAGGTAACAACCGAAATACCATCTGGAGAACCCTGCCGGGTTTTAAGCATTTTAACTTTCATTATTTTTTCCCAAGAAGATTCCACCCTTTCCCGGAAAACCGGGAAAGGGAAAATATAGGATCAAATAGCAGGAACATGATGCGGAATACCGCGAACCACCAACACTGCTACCTGCACACCTGTAGTCGCACCCTTGATGGTCAAAACAGAGCGAAGGTAGCGTTTGCTTCCTTTGTATCCAACACGCTGATTCATATCGGAGGCCAAATTAACCAATAGACCTTCTTGATCGCTTGCATTTACATCATTCCATTTTGAGTTGTCATTCGACTCCTGGATCTTCGGTGTATGTGTGCCATCGGTGACTGTACCAACACTGAACACAACGGCCGACCCGTCGAATGTGCGGAGGTCTATTCCCGCCCCATTTACATCAGCTATGTAATCATCGGGGTCAATAGAATTGACCGCATCAAAATTATTTTTTATATCTCTCATTTATTTCTCCAATTAAATATCTAACAGGTAAAACCCCTCCCAGCCTCCCTTTAATAAGGGAGACTGTGAGAGTTGCGATTATGCAGAGGTCTTTTGAATAGCGAAGGCTTCGAAATTCGTCACATCGCCACCGGTGCGCTTGGTTGTGTAAAACAAAACGAACGGTTTGGAACTGAATGGATCGCGAAGCACACGCAATCCCATGCGATCAACGATGGTATAGGCTTGACTGAAATCACCGAATGCAACAGACAGAGAGTTGGCTGCAACTTGTGGCATATCTTCCATACGTTCGATTGCATGGCCTAGCAAGGTTTGCGGTTCGCCTTCCTGAAATCCCGGTTGCCAGATATAAGAACCACTGGAATCTTTTAATTTAGAAACTTCTTCAATCGCACTACGCGACATCAGCCACTTTGCATTGGGGATGTATGGACTTTTCAAAGCATAGAAAAGTGTGCGTAGTCCATCTGCACTCAGTGAGTTGGCATTACCGCTATTGATTTGCTGAACTTTGCCTGGGTTTGTCATGCCTGCCGTATAGGTCAAAATACCGCGTGGCTTTCCTGTTCCATCACCGTTGATGAACGAAGCGTTTTCGATGCGGGACATTTTGTCAGCAATCTTCATCGACAACCATGTTTCAACATCGATGCGTGAATCGTCTAGCAATGTTTGTGTTGCTTTTGGCATTGCATAAAGTTCATGAACTGGAATGCGGCGCACGCCAATCTGTGGCGTATTTGTTTCGGGACGAGTCGCACGTTCACTCGTCCAACCACTGTCCGCCTCGTTAATATCTTCAGGAATTTCCAAAGCATCAGTAGAAATTGTTTCCACCGTTGCCAGTTTACGCATAGGGGAAGTTTCAAAAACTTTCTGTACTGCACGCTCAGAAATTTCCGGAGTCATCCAGTAACCTCCATCAGGATCACTATCTGAAGAAAGTAGCTTGACCTCTTCAGCCGACAATAACCCTTCCCCTTTTCTTAAATAATGCACCACTGCCTGTTTTCTTGCATGTGAGTGGGGGTCGTATTTTTCATTTTCATCGAGTGCCATTCCGGGGCGATTCAGTTTCGTTTCAACTTTCTCAATACGCTCTTTAACCTCGGTCAGGCTTTGGATTTCCTTTGCAATGCAATCTACCTGTTTCTCCAGAACCGGGTCGGCATACCCCTTTTTCTGAATTTCAGATAGCCGCTGGTCATTTTTCGTTTTGTGCTCCAGAAAGGCCTGATTGAGCTCTTCAACGAGTTGTTTAATCTCTTCCATTTTCTTGCTTCTCCTTCAAAAAGAAACCCCCGCCAGGCCTCTATGAATAGTCCTTTAATAATAAGGAAACTTTTCAATATTTTTTGGGCCAAACGAGGGCAAAATTAGTTGTTTTTAGTAGACTATGCCTCTTTTACGGCATTCAATAATTGGCGTAAAGAACGCCGAAGCATCATTGCATCCTGATAATCGGCTCCCTTTGTCCATGAGTGGGCTTTACCCGGCTCTTTTTTGGCGGCAAGGAGTGATTTTAAATTACGGATTGCCAATCGGGTTTGCTGAGAGTCCATACCTACAGCATTTTTCAAAAACTGACCGATCATTTCTTCTTTAGACTTCACGCTGATGATCCCTGCCTGCTCGTTCATCGGAAACGTGACAACGCTGTATTCCATTAGTTGAATCTCTTTCAACCGACGGATTTCTGGACGACTACGGTCTGCCTCCTCTTTAATAACTCGAAAGCCAATAGAAAGTCCGGTACGACCGCCGATGCTTTGCGCCATCTTCATCAAACTATGGCGCTCGCGTGCGGTAGTGACATTGAGGTCGAGTAACCCGCGGACAAATAATCCACGTTCGTCTTCATACGCTTCAACATTCCAACCAATTTGGCGGGTGGGATCGTGGTGGTCGAGAATAGGGAATCGCCCGTTACTCTCAATCAGTGTTTTTTTATAAGCGCCTTTTTCCACCACGTCGCCACCCAGATCGATAGACCCAAATGTGGAAGCATAACCACAAAACTCTCCAGCATCATTGATAGCGTCCATTTTGAATGGAAACGATTTTATTTCTTTCATAGATCATTCACCTTCGGTATTAGAATTATTTTGCAAACGTGGCGAAATCTGGTCGCCTCCTGAAATATCATCGAACCCGACCATACGGCGTTTTTCGTTCAATGTTAAAAATTCGCTCTGGTTGACCCGGTTCCACAACGCCTCCTGGTCTTCAGACAAAGCTTCAATACCGTCTTTGTTATAGTCGAGTAAAAGGTTTTCACCAAAGCGCGGTACCAGCCAATTATTAAGCGCATCCCGAAAACGATTCAGTAATGGACAAACCACCTCGGTGTACAATGCCTTACGGGCCTCTTTGCGATTCTGGTAAGTCGCAGGACTCAATCCAATCAGCTCCGGCGGTACGTTATAAACCTGAGCAACTTGTAAAGCGCTCATCTTCAAACCCTCAATCCAATCCATATCCTTGGGAGAAATTCCAAGTTCTTTCCATTCCAAATCCTGTTCTAATAACAGCGGTTCACGGGCATTGTTGACCCCTTGAATCTGCTGACGCATTTCTGTTTTTAAACGCTCAAACTGCTCATCAGTCAACCGTTGCTTACAAGTCAACGCACCCGAAGGAACCGCCGCATTCTGCAATAATGAAGAATTCCATTTATCGCCACTGTTTAATTTATCAATGGCCAAAGCCGCTACCTGTACCGGAGACAAGCCATACCAATCATCTAGCGGATGAAACAATTTGAGATGAAGAATCCGGTCTGAGGAAAACTTAACCTTGCGCCCTGATACTGTATATTCATATCCACCCACGAAATGAATCGGATCAGGAACCACACGCATACGATCAGGTCGCAAAACATAAAGCTCTTTCGGCATGGCAGAACGGTCTCCTGAGCCGACACATTCCAAATACGCATTCCCAGATAAATAAAGGAAACTGGCAGCAGACTCGATCCATTCAAATTTTCCCTGTAGAGGATTAGGTCGTTCAATCAGATCGAGCAACGGATGTTGTAAGACTTCGCGGCGTTCTCCATTAGACAAGCGGCGAAACAACAACCAGGGAACTCCGGCAACGGCAGAAGAAATTTCTTTAACACAGGAAAACAGCACACTGTTCTGCATGAACCCCTCTTTTGCCAAAGAACTGTAATCTGTTTTTGGAGAAACCCCTTGCCCTCCTGGAATCCATAAAGTCATAGCCCGAGTAACGGCACTTTCCTTTTTATTGATACTTCTGAACCAATCGAAAAATTTCATATTTTTAAAACCGATTTTTATAAATTAAAAGGGGTTGTAAAGAATTCCATATTTGCAGTAAGTAAGAGGAGGTTTAAACTTTCTTCTACAAATATGGAATTCTGAACAACCTGAAAAGTTGCGGACTCATTAACCGCAAACTTTTTATTTAAAATGTTTCTACCTCAAAACAATTATGAAACCGATTTACTTGCTCTATTTGCTTAACCAGTTTGTCAATAAAGGGATCTTCAGGGCTGTCACAGAATTCAAGTTCTCTTATAGGAGGTTCCATATTTTTTAAAACACTGGTTTTCCATCTCCAAATTTCCGATGCCATAAATTGACTAACTGTTTTCATAGTTTTCTCCACTGATTTTTTTAAATCTGCAAATTCAAAAAGCATCAAACCACTCTACGGATGCGGGGTCCGGAAAAACCTGAAGCAATCAAATTGAACAACATTTCCAGAGCATCGGGTCCGTCATCGTGGCTGGCTTTGGGGAAATACTTTAATTGATCCAAAAGCAGGGTCTGATTTTTACGAAACCGAATGAGTCCATTTTTTATATGCGGTTGTAATTTGGATATCCGTAATGTTTTATCGTTGATGGGCCTCACCCCTTCTACGGGTGGATATATTTTTCTTCGAGTTCCCTCTTTTAGCACCTGGTCTTTAAATAATTGTTGAAATTGAACTTCTTCAATAACGATCCGTTCAAACCGATATTGTTTGTGATAATCAAACAACGCTTCCATAATAGAATCGGGATGACGCTTTTGAATATCAGCCTGAATAATATCGATGATGCCATCCGACTTTACTGCACCGACTAAAATGGCTGAGGGGTCTGCTTTTTTGGATGCAGAACCCATCGAAGGATCGACTGCGCAATAGAACCGGGTGTTTTTATCAACCAAGATCGGTTCGGGAATAAACTTAAACCATTCTTCCTGAAACAGGCAGTCCTCTGGGTTTACCGGTTCATTTTGTTTTTCAGAATCAAAATATGCAGGACCATCGGAAACCCGCATGGTCATCAAATAATAATAAGGTTCACCTTCAGGCCAGAGAACCTTCGTACCCCTTAACATTTCCTTTTTGTTCTTGTTAAAAAAAAATTCGGCCTTCTTTTCCGCATCAAGAGTTTGCGAGGTATAGAGTTCCTCCCATTTTTGCCAAAGTTTCGAAGAAGACCATTTAATAACTGCTTTCCATTTCTTCCCCCGCCATCCAGGCCGGACTAACAGCCGGGAGAGAAGAGAATCGTAATGAAGGACTGTTCCGACAATAATGTAGACGGTATAACGACCCCCAATTTTCATCACTGCTTTAAAAAACCACTTCCGGTCTTTTTCCCGTTGTTCCGGGGAATCAATGTTTTCATCGTCTTCCAAATCATCACAGATCACCAGATCGGGTCTTCGGTTTCCATGTCGGGCCCCTCGCAAACGTTTTCTTTTTCCCCAACAGCGAACAGCTATTCCATTTCCTGTAACTAGTTTGGCAGCCTTCCATGTTCGGCCGGGTTCACAGGCTTCAGGGAAATCTTCGATCAGTCTTTCATTTACTTCCAGTTCTGCTTTGATCTGTTCTAAGAATTCTTCTGCCTGTTCCGAGGTATCAGAAATGATGCCGATAAATTTTTTCCGAGAACCAACAATGCACCAAAGTGGCACAATCAGAGATGTTATGGTTGACTTTGCATTTCCACGAGGGGCGGCTAATGCTTCTTTGCCACCTTTACCCGTAAGTTCTGAATCTAGAATCTGTTCCTGAAAATGTAAGAACATTTCTTTATGCATTGCTGAACAATTTTCCGTGAGGTGATGAGGAAAATAATGTTTTGCAAAAAACTTCAGATCGTTCAGTGCTTTTTCTCTATGCCTTTCTTTTCGCTCGGCACTTCTTTTTGCAAAAGGTTTGAGGCTTTCTTTAATTCTTTTTCCTGTGGTTCGTTCTGATTTACTTTTTCGATTTCCTGATATTTTAACCATTGCTGTATTACTTTTTCCTCAATTTCTTCAACATGGTCACCGATATAATGCGCTGCGGAAATTTCATTGTTTTCAGCTAAATAAATTGCAATTACCTGAAGAGCCTCGGATAGCAGACGCGACGGGTCTATTTTTTCCATTTGCATTCTTAGTTTTAGGACATCACTGATTTTTCCGGTATAGGCACAATAAACACGGTGACTTTTTAAATCATCGGGTGATTGTTTGATCAGTTCCTGCACTATTTCTTTGTTCTTTTCCAATTCTGTGATTAGTTTTGATAGTTCGTTCATAATCGTTGAAACAGGTTCAGGCAATTTTTTTTTCTCCCACATTCAAAGCTCCTACAATCTGGTTGACTGATTTATTCAGCTCGTTCAACTGCTTGAAGATTCTTGTGATAAGTCCTTCTGTTTTGCCAACTGCAATATAGAAAGCTTTTTTGTCAACATATTGTTCAAAGATATACTTTTGATCCTCTTGTCTTGTTCGTTCCAATTCTCGAATGATGTTTTCCATATCTTCCAGGTTTTGCTTGAACTCATTCAGTCTTCTATTGTTTTCCCCAATCATCCAACGAACGAACCAGCCAACAATTCCGAGAATAAATATTGCAAGAAAACTCATCCATGGAGTTAATGTTCTAAGCAGTTCCAAAGTCATAAAAAAATCCTATCTTGCATGAGGGAAGTTAATTTTTTTAACCACTTCACGAATCACCTCTTCCTGATTCTGCTTTACGCCAGCCCTTAAGGCAGAAAGTCCCATAGCCTCGAGCAAAAGCGTCATCGAATCGCTGGATATAAAGTCTTTAAGAGAAATATCTCCCGTGATTAAATTAAGCGATGACACGAAAAACATTAAAATCGATACGATGTATGTTTTTTTTCCAATAAACCAACTCATAAAAATACCTGGCAAAAATGTTTTTAAGAAAGACGGGCCGGAATATATCCGGCCCATGTGGAGGCAGGATTTAAACCTTTACGCAAAGGGTTGGAGGGATGAATTGCTAAAAGCGAATAATTAAACATCCCCTTACTATATGTAATTGAGGGGAACGTATTAATTTTCTAAACCCTTGAAAAAAGAAGGGTTTTCTTCGTAAAAAGGGAAGTATTGACGGGGGAAGTTTTCCGAAAGTCAACTGAGGGGAAATTTTAAAAAATCTTTGTCCAAAAACTTTTATTAATACAATGAGTTGAGTGATTTGTTTTTTGTCTGGGGTTTTTGATGTTGCTTTTGTGACTCCTATTTTATATATTGATGCCTCATATCCCCCCTATTAACATTTTATTTGCTCCGACTATTTATGGAAGCCAAAGAAGCTATTTGGAAAAGATGTTTGGAAAAAATTGAAGAAAGCATTCTTCCTGATAGCTATGCAACCTGGTTTTCGCCTACCTATCCTCGCAACCTAGACAACGGCCTGATAACAATTGCGGTTCCTAACCAGTTTTATAGAAAATGTTTAATCGAAAACTATCGAGAGTTGATTGAAAACACGTTAAAAACCGTTTCCGATGAACCCATTCTTGTAGATTTCTGCATAGACTCTGAAAAACCCGTCCGAATGGATCAACAAAATCAAAGCTCTGTTGTTGTCGAAGAACCTCAATCTATTGAGCGAGGTTTAGAGCCTGAACCTTGCACTAAAACATTAAGCCCAAAATACAATTTCTCCAATTTTATTGTCGGTTCGAGCAACCAATTCGCCCATGCCGCTGCTTTGGCTGTGGCGAATAACCCGGCTATGGCTTACAATCCTTTATTTATTTATGGGGCCGTGGGTCTTGGAAAAACACACCTTTTACATGCGATTGGTAATAATATTTGCCAGAACAACCCGGGTTCCAGAGTTCGTTATATTTCAGCAGAAAGCTTTACCGTTGATCTTATTGAGTCGATTAAAAAAGATAAAATGCCCTATTTCCGAAAACGATATAGACCTCTTGATGTTTTATTGATCGATGATATCCAGTTTATTGCCGGAAAAGAAAGGACCCAGGAAGAGTTTTTCTATACTTTTAATACCCTTTATGAATCACATAAACAGGTTGTTATCTCAAGCGATAGATATCCAAAAGATATTCACAACATGGAAGAACGTTTGAAGTCCAGGTTTGAGTCAGGATTAACTGCTGATATTAATATTCCCGATCTTGAGACCAAGGTTGCGATCTTATATAAAAAAGCCGAGTTCCATAAAAAAATTATCCCACAAGATGTTGCTATGTTCATTGCGAGCAATATCAAATCAAATATCCGCGAGCTTGAAGGGTTTCTATTAAGAATTATTGCTTATTCTTCATTCACGCATCGGGAACTCAACTTAGAACTTACGAAAGAAGTCTTAAAGGACTTTACATTTGATAAAACAAAGAACTTTACAATTCAAAATATTCTTAAAACGGTGGCTTCTTATTACGATATAAAGGTATCAGATGTTAAATCAAAAAGACGTACCCGAGAGATTTCTACAACTCGCCAAATAGCCATGTACTTGTGCCGGGAACACACAAAATCATCGCTTCCTGAAATAGGAAGACAGTTTGGCGGCAAGGATCACACAACGGTTATTTTCTCTCATAAAAAGATATCCAACAGTATCAAAGAAAACAATGATTTAAAAGCTTCCATTCGTGAGATTTTAAGCCTTATAGAAGAAGGAAAACTTGTATAAAACATGTCAAAAACAGGTTATAAAAACAGTTAAAATAGGGTATAATTCAGGCAGTAAAAGTTTTCCCCACCTTTGCTAAAAATGCAACATTTTTAATAACAACTTCTTCTACAAAATCTACCTTTTAAATTGGGAATTTAGATCGTTTTTCCACATACTTTCAGGCCCTACTGCTACTACTGTTTAGTAACGGGGTTCTTTTTTTTATTAGTTAAAGTAATAACCGGGTAACTATGGAATCATCAGAAAAAAAAGTATACGACTCTTCAAATATAAAAATCCTCGAAGGTCTCGAAGCCGTTAGAAAAAGACCGGCAATGTATATTGGTGGAACAGGTATTGATGGTTTGCATCATTTAATATTTGAACTGGTTGATAACAGCGTAGATGAAGCTATTTCGGGATTTTGTAAAGAAGTAGAGGTCATCCTTCATATTGATGGAACAGTCACCGTATCAGACGATGGTAGAGGGATACCTGTTGGTATGCATGCAGATAGGAATGTGTCAGCAGCTGAAGTTGTTATGACAGTTCTTCATGCTGGAGGAAAATTTGATAAAGACACCTATAAGGTGTCAGCAGGTTTGCATGGGGTTGGTGTTTCTGTTGTAAACGCTTTGTCAGAAACGTTACAGCTTGAAATAAAAACAGAAGGAAAAATTCATACTCAAGAATATACAAGAGGAAAACCAGTTTCCGCTCTTGAAGTTATTGGAGAAACAAACTCTACTGGCACTCGTATTAGATTCAAAGCTGATTCTGAAATTTTTGAAGATTTGAATTTTAGGTTTGAAATTTTATCTAATCGATTGAGAGAACTGGCTTTTCTTAATAAAGGCTTAAAAATACATATTCACGATGAAAGAGATGGTAAAGACAACGAATTTGTTTTCGAGGGAGGAATTGTATCTTTTATAAAACATTTGGGAAAAAACAAAAAAGTTCTTCATTCAGACCCTATTTATATTGAGAGAGACAAAGATGATTGCGATCTTCAGGTAGCAATGCAATATAACGACAGCTATGCAGAAGAAATGTTTACCTTTGTTAATAATGTGAATACTAGAAATGGGGGTACTCATCTAAGTGGATTTAGATCGGCATTGACTAGAACTATAAATAGTTATGCGACCCAGAATAATATGCTTAAAAACACGGGTGTGAGTTTGACGGGTGATGATGTGAGAGAAGGTCTCATACTTGTTTTGAGCATAAAAATCCCGGAACCCCAATTTGAAGGTCAAACAAAGGGAAAACTTGGAAACACAGATGTTAAGGGAATAGTTGAACAAATAGTAAATGAAAAGTTGGGACAGTTTTTTGAAGAACAACCGGTTGTTGCCAAAAAAATTATTTCAAAGGTAATCGGTGCTGCCCAGGCAAGAGAAGCGGCAAAAAAAGCTAAAGACCTGGTAAGAAGAAAAAGTGCGCTAGAAGTAAGCTCTCTCCCTGGAAAATTAGCGGACTGCTCTGAAAAAGACCCCGCTCTTTCTGAACTTTATATTGTAGAGGGAGATTCAGCTGGAGGTTCGGCAAAACAAGGTCGGAACCGAAAAAACCAGGCAATTTTACCCATGCGTGGGAAAATTTTGAATGTGGAAAAAGCCAGAGCAGAAAAAATGATCGGCAATCAGGAAATTAGAACTTTAATTACCGCTCTTGGAACGGGAATTGGAGGCGATTTTAAGCTAGAAAAACTCCGTTACCACAAAGTAATAATTATGACAGATGCGGATGTCGATGGTTCTCATATTAGAACGCTACTCTTAACGTTTTTTTTCCGTCAAATGCCGCAATTAATCGAAAACGGCTATTTATATATTGCGCAACCCCCGCTTTATAAAATTAAAAAGGGCAAAAAAGAAAATTATTTAAAAGATGAAAAACTCTTGTTCCAATATTTAATGGATCAGGGAACAGAAAAGCTGGAAATATCTACTAATAAAAACAATGAAAAACTCTCTGGTCCCGATTTAAAAACTTTGATCGACAATCTTTTTAAATTCGAAGAGTGTTTTGTTCGTGTTGTTAAAAACAATATTCCAAAAGCTTTTTTAAATGTTTTGATCAACTTGAATATTGAGCGAAGCGACTTTGAAAAGCTAGAACATGTTCTCGCAGTGGCTATTCAGATTCTTGATGGGTTGATTGATGAAGAAAACAAAAATAAATTTGAATATAAAAAGGAATATTTAAATATTCCAATAAAATTAAAAAATAGTATTGATCTTGATGCGGATAAGAAAAGCAGATTAAAAGAATTTCTTATTGAGATAAATGAACAAGAAGGGGATTACTCTACAATAAAGACAACTCACCCATTCGAAAAGGTTGACTTAAACAAAGAACTTAAAGACGTGGCTCTTTCAATAAACCAAGATACCAAAACCTATAATGTTATATTTTTTGGTTCTAGCAATGGTCGCGATTTTGAAATCAAATTGAACCCAGAGTTTATTGAATCTGTAATCATTCAAAATATTATGGAAATCTATAAACCTATTAAAGCTAAAGACCACCCCCCGTTTGTACTACACAACAACGGGGAAAGCACTTCTGTAGATTCTAAATATGGTTTGTTGCCAGCGGTTTTGGAGATGGCAAAAAAAGGTATATATATCCAGCGCTATAAAGGTTTGGGGGAAATGAACCCTGAGCAGTTATGGGAAACAACAATGGACCCCGAAGTGCGGGTACTTTTGCAGGTTCGTGCAGATGACCTGGTGGCTTCCGAAGATATATTTACTACCTTAATGGGTGAAGAGGTAGAACCGCGCCGAGACTTTATCCAGAAAAATGCTTTGCAGGCAAGAAACTTGGATGTTTAATAATTAATTTTTACAAATTTTTTCTTTGAAAGGCAAATTGATGCCGGAAACGATTGACCCGATAAACATTGATGATGAAATGAAAAGCGCATACCTCGATTACGCGATGAGCGTAATCATTGGTCGCGCTCTCCCGGATATCAGAGATGGTTTAAAACCGGTACATCGCCGTGTTTTGTTTGCCATGCACGAAACAGGAAACGTTTTTAATAAACCGTATAAAAAATCAGCGCGAATCGTTGGTGATGTTATTGGTAAATATCATCCACATGGTGATCAGGCTGTTTATGACACTATTGTTCGCCTGGCTCAGGAGTTTTCTCAAAGGAATCCACTAATAGACGGTCAGGGCAACTTCGGCTCTATCGACGGAGACTCGGCCGCTGCAATGCGTTATACCGAGATTCGTATGCAGGAAATTACCGGCGAGTTATTGCGCGATCTCGAAAAAGAAACGGTTCAATTCGTTCCGAATTACGATGAGTCAACGAAAGAACCCTCCGTTCTTCCGGCCAGCTTTCCTCACCTTTTGGTCAACGGATCATCGGGTATTGCCGTGGGTATGGCTACTAATATTCCGCCACATAATTTAGCGGAGATTGTGGATGCGACCATTCATGTTATTGAAGAGCCGGAATGTTCAATCGATGATCTTTTGCAAATTGTTAAAGGTCCAGATTTTCCTACCCATGGAATCATTCAAGGGAGAAATGGGATCGTTTCTGCCTACAAGACGGGGCGTGGAATAATCCGCGTAAGAGGCCGTGCAGAAATTGAAACAATGGAAAAAGGAGACCGGGAAAGAATTATAATTAATGAGTTGCCTTTCCAGGTTAACAAGGCTCGTTTGGTTGAAAAAATAGCAGAACTAGTGAGAGATAAAAAACTGGAAGGGATTTCAGATTTAAGAGATGAATCGGACCGTGATGGGATTCGGGTTGTTGTTGAGCTAAAGAAGGGCACGATGGGGCAGGTTGTGTTGAATACCCTTTATAAGAACACCCAGCTTCAGGATACCTTTGGAGCCATTCTCCTTGCTTTGGTTAACCAACAGCCTAGAGTTTTAAATCTGAAAGAGTTTTTGCACTACTTTATTTTGTTTCGAAAAGAAGTTGTAACTCTTCGAACAGAATATGATCTTAAAAAGGCCAGGGAAAAGGAACATGTTCTGGAGGGTTTAAAAATCGCTCTGGACAATCTTGATGAAGTCGTAAAGCTCATCCGTAATGCGGAGGACCCTGTATCTGCACGGGAAGGCCTCATGTCTACATTTGCCCTGTCGGAAGTTCAGGCAAAAGCGATTCTGGAAATGAGATTGCAACGCTTGACGGGTTTAGAACGGCAGAAAATTGTTGATGAACTAGAGGACATTCGCAAAAAAATTGAAGAATACCTTTATATCTTGGGCAATGAAGAAGTTAAATTAAAAATCATTCGGGAAGAATTGATTGCAATAAAGACCAGGTATAGCGAGGAACGGCGAACAGAAATTGCGGAAACAGATGAAGGGGATCTTCTTATAGAAGACCTGATCGCCGATGAAGATACCGTGGTGGTTTATACTCGTAGCGGATATATCAAGCGGCATTCAGTTGATAACTATAGGGCTCAAGGGCGTGGCGGTAAAGGCATTCGTGGAATGGACCTTAAAGAAGAAGATGTTGTTGAAAAACTTTTTATCGCTTCTACTCTGAGCCATCTCCTCGTGTTTACCAGTATAGGTAAGGTTCATTCGCTGCGGGTTTTTTCCATTCCAGATGCGAGTCGGATTGCAAAAGGAAAGTCCATTGCCAATTTGTTGAACTTGCAACCAGGTGAGTCGATTGCCAGTATTTTGTCTGTCCGTGAATTTGAAGAGGATAAATTCGTAATGGTTGCCACGGAACGTGGTGTCGTGAAGAAAACCTCATTGATGGCATACAGCAAACCCAGGCAGGGAGGGGTTATCGGGTTGACCATTGATGAAGGAGACCGGCTGATTGGCGCCGAACTGTGTGATGGAGAAAGTGATATTCTGTTGGCAACTGCAAAAGGATTTTCCATTCGCTTTTCTGAAAAAGAAGCTCGCCCCATTGGTCGAACGGGAAGAGGGGTGAGGGGAATTCGTTTGAAGGCAGATGATCGCGTTGTTGGAGCTGAAATCGTGCATCCCGGTAATACGCTTCTTACTGTAACCTCGAATGGTTACGGAAAAAGAACTCAGTTAGAAGAATATCGTGTTCAGAGACGCGGCGGACTGGGAGTTATGACTATTCGATGTAATGAAAAAATTGGTACGGTTGTGGGCATTCAGCAAGTAACCGAAAGCGATGAGCTTTTGGTTATCACCTCTGATGGAAATATTGTTCGAATGAAGGTCAATCAGATTTCTGTTATTGGTCGCAACACCCAGGGAGTTAGACTGGTTGGAACTGGCGAATCGAATCAGGTTGTGAGCATCGAAAAACTGGTTGAGTAAAACAAACTGAGGTTTCGTTTTTTAAAATATGTATAAAAAAGATTTTCCCGCCCTAATATCATCTATTCTTTTTTCTGCCCTGTTTATTCTGGTTTCCTGCGGCGAACAAAATGATCCGTTAATTGATAAAGCCAATGAAGAATGGATTCAGGGACACAACCACAGCGCACTCGAATTATTAAACGAAGTGTTGAAAAAATATCCTTCGGGACCAAAAGCCGAAGAAGCTCTATTCAGAATGGGAGAAATCCATCATTTCAGTTTGAATAACAGTACCCGGTCTCTCACTTATTTTCAGGAAGTTCGGCAAATGAACAGGCAAGGACCGTTCAGTTATAATGCACAGAAATATATAGCAGAAATAGCCGAATTTGGTTTAAAGGATTACGATCAGGCCATCATTGAATATCAGAATCTGATTAATTTTTACAAAAAAGAACATTCTGGTGGTGACCCCCAATATAGAATTGCTTCCATTTATTATAAAAAGCAAAATTATGAACAAGCCTTGGTGGAACTACATATCCTTCTCGAAAATTACCCCAAAAGTCCCTGGGCTGAAGAAACAAAATTCAAGATCATAGAAATTCTTTACACTCTTAACCGTTGTCCAGAAGCTAGAAAGCAGTACCAGCATTTCAATCTGGAATATTCCAATAGTCGATTCAAATCAGAAATGGATTTTGTGGTGGCATCTTGTCTCGAGGAGGAAGGTCATCTCGAAGATGCTTACAACCGTTTTAAGGCTTTAGAAGGGCGATACACTTATCCTGCAATACTAAAAATGAAGTTAGTCGGAATAGAAAAAAGGATTGAAAAGAAAAGATAATGTTAGATATAAAATTTATCCGCGAAAATATTCAGGTTGTGAAAACGGGACTCGAACGCCGCAATGGAAAATTTCCTGATTTAGACGATTTGTTGCGGCAGGAGGAAGAAAGACGAGAAGGTCTTCAGGAATCGGAACAACTCAAAAATAAAAAAAAGAAACTTTCTGCGGAAGTTGGAAAGCTGAAACAGCAAGGACAAGATGCATCCCAACTCATGGATGAAGTAAAAAACCTGAATGTTTTCATAAAAGAATTAGATGAAAAAGTTGAAGGATTAGAAACTATCATCCATGAAAAACTACTGGGCATTCCCAATTTACCAGATGAAAATATTCCTGATGGTATTGATGAGTCCGGCAATAGGTTTGTTCGAGAATGGGGAACCAAGCCTGGTTTAAAAGGAGAGCCTCTTAACCATATTGAACTAGGTGAGAAGCTTGGATTAATAGATCTAAAGCGAGCCGCCAAAATTTCCGGAGCGCGGTTTGCTGTTTACCGAGGTATGGGTGCGACTTTGCTAAGGGGTTTGATTAACTTTATGGTTGATGTGCAGACTCAGGAAAACGGATATGAAGAACTCTACCCGCCTTTTCTGGTTAATAGGGAAAGCTTGCAGGGAACAGGTCAATTACCTAAGTTTGAGGAAGAGTTGTTTGCCATGCGAGATGATCCGCTTTTTCTTATCCCCACAGCGGAGGTTCCCGTTACAAATTTTCATAGAGATGAAATTCTTGAAGAAGAATCTTTGCCAATTTGTTACACGGCTTATACTCCTTGTTTCAGGCGGGAAGCGGGCTCTTATGGGAAAGATACCCAGGGATTGATCCGGCAACATCAATTTGACAAAGTAGAACTTGTAAAATTTTCCAGGGCGGATGAATCGGAAAAGGAGCTGGAGAAACTAGTGCAGGATGCGGAATCGATTTTAAAGAAATTGAATTTACATTATCGAGTTATGGAATTATGTGTAGGCGATCTGGGGTTTTCGGCAACGAAAACTTATGACCTGGAAGTATGGTTGCCCAGCCAGAATATGTATCGGGAGATTTCTTCCTGTAGTAATTTCAGAGACTATCAGGCACGCCGTGCAAAAATACGATGCAAAAAACGAACGGGAGGAAAACCGGAATTTGTTCATACGTTGAATGGATCAGGTCTTGCGGCAGGTAGATTGTTTGTGGCGATATTGGAAAATTATCAAAATGCGGATGGCACCATTACCGTTCCAGAAGCCATACGACCCTATTTGCAGGGACGCGAGGTTTTATCACCTTGATATAGAGTTCTACTTGATTTATAAAGCTTGAAAATAGTGCGCTTGACTTTTTTCTACAAGTAGATAAATATAAGCACAGTCTGAAACATTCAGGAGGGATGGCCGAGTGGTTTAAGGTGGCGGTCTTGAAAACCGAAAACAACCCACCCTCAGATCAACACCCCATCGTTTTCCTGATTTCTCTCCTACCTTACTTTGATTTTAATATTCAACTTTTTCAAGCCTTCTCTGTGCCAAGTCATTATAGAAGCCTAATCTCCCAAAGAAAAAACTAGGCAGTTACAGTAACTTGTGATACTTTCCAAAAGCTTATAAAGTAAACGCTTGTAAAGAATTCTCATTCTAAAATCAGGTTTTATACTCAAAGTAATGCCAAATTCTTCCCGGCCAAGTTTTGATAATCCTCCAGTAATCGAAGTTGTCTGTGGGATTCAATTCCAATTATTAAATAAATTCATATCGCCCCATTTTGGGCTACTGTGGGAACGTTTTAAGGAAGATTATCCCACCTTTAAAGATATGACACCTTTAGCTTCTCAAGCACTACCACAAGGTGATAATTTTACATTTCAAATAACAGATACTCCACCATTACCGAGGGTTTGGTATGAACATAAAAACAAAAGTGGAATAGTCCAGGTTCAACAAGACAGATTCCTACATAACTGGAAAAAGGGTAAATCCGAAGACAAATATCCTCATTATGAAACCGTAATAGCGCTATTCAAGGAGCACCTTGATACGTTTGATTCTTATCTAAGGGAGAATGAAATTGGAGCAATCGATCCTACTCAATATGAGATTATCTATGTAAATCACATCCCTCTTGGTGACGGGTGGAATACCTTAAACGACATCGGGAATATATTTGAAGATTTTTCCTGGAATGCAGGAACCAAAGAATTTCTCCCTGAGATTTCAAATCTTAATTTTAAAGTTACCTTTGAACTACCGAATCAGCATGGACATTTACACATTAAAGGTTGGAAAGGGATAAACAAAGAAGATAACCTGCCCGTTTTACGACTTGATTTGACTGTTCAAGGTATGTCCCAGGAACGATCAGATGAAGGAATGTGGAGTTGGTTTGATGAAGCCAGGGAATGGATTGTTAGAGGGTTCGCTGACTTTACAAATAATAAAATGCACGAAGAATCCTGGAGGAGATGCAAATGAAGCTGGGCGTAGCTTCAAGTTATACTTTATCAGGATCAGATAATTGGGATGATCCTTACCTCGAAGAGGACAAGGCCTATTCAGGGCAAGTTCCCGCTTTGAGAAAACTTGGGAACCTGCGAGCGTGGCGGGTTATTTATGACATTAGTGATGAACAGAGGGATTACCTTGAACATACTTTGTCAACAGCATCATTGAATTCAACTTACGGAGTTATTGAAGATATTCAAGAAGAGGTGCGGGGAGTTTTTGCCTTAAAACATGAGAGAAAAACTGCGTTTACGATTCAATTCAGCCAGAAGTTTTCTGAAATTCCTCGCTGGGAATCCAAGTTCAATATGCACCAAAGTTTTTTGGAGGATGAGGATTGATTTGGCTTGGTACGAACAAGTAAAGCCTGATATCCCCATTACGCAGGGAGACCTTATTGAAAACGGTCTTGTCGTGGGTTGGCAACCAGACGAAATAATAATTGAGAACGGAGAGAAAGAAGAGGATACTCTCCAGGGAGCAGTGAAGGCTCAGTACGCTAATTTGATTGTGATGACACAGGCTTGCGATCTTGAGTACGGTAAAGTAAGTAACGCTGTTCTTTGTCCGTATGTATCCTTATCTGAATATCAAAAAGATTGGGAGGTAGATCAAAAAGCCAAAAAACAGAACCTCAAGTCCCAAAACTTTTTAAAACTATGTAAAAACATTAAGGATGGATTTTTATGGAATCTCGCAATGTTAAACGATGACAAAAGAGATGGTTTTAATCTTGAAGTTATGATTGTCGACTTCCATGAAATTTTTACTCTTCCTGTTTCTTTTCTTCAGTCTCTTCAAAAAGAAAGAGGCCAATCCAGGTTCAGGCTTCTTCCTCCCTACAGAGAGCATTTATCTCAGGCATTTGCCAGATACTTTATGAGGGTGGGTCTTCCAACACCTATTAATGAAACATGGAATGAGTGACTTAAAAGATACTCTTGTTCATCCTCTCTAACACCCTTGCAGTATGAGACAGATGAGAGTGCCTCTTAACCATCTCCAACAGGAAGCTCCGTTCATGGCTAAATAGGATGCCTTATTGATTTATAAAGTTTAAAGCTTGAAAATAGTGCGCTTGACTTTTTTCTACAAGTAGATAAATATAAGCACAGTCCGAAACATTCAGGAGGGATGGCCGAGTGGTTTAAGGCGGCGGTCTTGAAAACCGTTGAACGAAAGTTCCGTGGGTTCGAATCCTACTCCCTCCGCCACCCTTTACGAGGGATGTTGGTTTTTTAATAAGTTTTGAAAATAGACACTGAATAATTATTGTGGAGAGGTGGCCGAGCTGGCTTAAGGCGCACGCCTGCTAAGTGTGTGTAGGTTTACCCCTGCCGAGGGTTCGAATCCCTCCCTCTCCGCCATCACTTGCCGTAAAGGCAGTTCGGTCAAAGCCCGAATTGAGTTCAACATAGTTGCGATTATTACTAGAGTCGATTAAAATTTCTTCCCTCGTTAGAGGGGCGGAGGTACTCCGCAAGGAAGGTTGTTTTGAAGTTTTTAATAATTCGAAAAACAGTTTTAGCGGTCGCAGCTTCACTGCTTATTGGTTGTGGTGGAGATGGCGATAGCGAAACACCGCTACCGCAGGCTAAAAAAATCAGTGATGTTGATGTGCCTCAATCTGAGGGTTCTCGATCTAAACCCGCTTATTCCGAAAAACAACCGGGAGCAAACCCGGATGAAACTCATCCTGGGATAAAAGAAGGGATAAAAATTGATCGGGAAATAGTTGTTCCTCAAGAAGTTAAAGGCCAGTGGAAAGCAGTCAAAGTCATGGTCCGTAATAAAATCGATGAATCAAGAAACTCGATGAAAACGGTTTCTTTGGGAGATAGTTTTGAGCTGGATGGGTCTGCTATTAAAGTTACCGTAGGGCCTTTCATGCCAAATTTTGTTATGACGCAAAAAAGCTATTCCTCTAAGGGAAATGAATTGACGAATCCGGCGGTTCGATTGGTAGTTGAAGAGAACGGAAAAACCTTGTACGAAGGCTGGGCTTTTGCTAAATACCCGACAATGTACGCATTTGAGCACGATGAATTTGCATTGCGGTTAATGGATTATATCCCTACCAATGTTTCCTGATATAATACATAATTAAAAAATCAGGCGTCCATGGCTCAGCTGGATAGAGCGACGGTTTGCGGAACCGTAGGTCGCAGGTTCGAGTCCTGCTGGGCGCACCATATAAATAAAGGGTTTGGAGGTATAACGCTTCCAAGCTCTTTTTTGTTTCTAGCCTCCTGACCACCAAAACGCAGAATTGAAGCTATTTCAGGGTAAGAGAGAAAATCAATTTTAGAGCTTCTGAGGGGCTTTATATGATAGTTACTTAGGGGAATCTCCGGGCAATGCAATTACTGGCAAGATGGCGGGTTCATTACAATACCAAAAGGCCGCAGACCCGTCTTTGGAATCGACCGCCAGCACTAGAAACGATATAGATTCCAATTTGAGAGTCGATTAAGAGGCAAGCTGGGATAAACTCAGGATGACGTTTTTGGAAACTATCAAGTTTGTCACCCTGAGCTTGTCGAAGGGTGGGGTGTGAATTTTAAAACTTTTTGAAACGACCTATGCGAAATGACACTAATCAATCCAACCCTCCCCCAGCCATCAAGCCCTTAGACTATCGGGCTTGAGTCCCTGTGAAGAGGAATCAATGCTCCTCTCAAGCTATTTATATTGGTCTTTCTAACCCCTCCCATTTTAAAATAGGAGACCTTTGCGTAACTTCTCTGCGCGTCATCACGAGCCACCGCCGGGACACTAGCAACAGCAAAGCCAACGCAACTTCTCCGCACGTCATCGTGAGCCGCAAAGCGGCGTGGCGATCCAGATTTAGAAATTGTC
>WASW01003351.1_pt1 | contig 30858 bp, 30 predicted proteins | sample 5698521 | NCBI WGS metagenome assembly WASW01 (sample SAMN11175560, study PRJNA528189) | sponge metagenome | isolation source: marine sponge | host: Leucetta | place: Antarctica: Western Antarctic Peninsula, King George Island | collected 2013-01
CCCCCCCGCGTATGACCGCTTGCAGAGTCGCTTTGGAGTAGTTTGGAACGATTTCCGTATAAACTTTTCCGTACCTATAAAATATTATTGGGGTTATTTACTTTTAAAACACCAAAGTTTCTTCCAAGCTTGAATGTTAAAATCCAAGCTTAGTCAGATTCAAAAAGAGACTATCAATAAGTTCAATAAAATGGTCGAAAAGGGAGACCTGTCTTTTCGAGAAGTGGATTGCCTTTGTGGTTATTCAGACTTTTTGAAAATCGCTGAGCAAGACCGATATGGTTTGTCGCAACGTGTAGTTGTTTGCAAGAAATGCGGATTTGATGAGCAATCCTCATTTGACGGACGAATCCTGCCAGTATTTTTATTCGACAGATATGTATCGCATACTTTATGAATATGAAGATTATTTGGAAGCAGCCGATCATAAATTAAATAGCGATTACGGAAAATTTATTTTTGAAGATTTGTCTCCCATGTTAAAGGAGAGGGGAAATTTAAATATATTGGAATTTGGGTGTGGAGGAGGTTGGAACCTAATCCATTTTTCAAAGGCGGGTTACAATGTAGTCGGATGTGATTATAGCCCTAATTTAACTCGATCAGGAAGAACCTACGGCTTGGATCTAAGAGAAGGTACAATCCAAGACATCGAGGGAGAATATGACATTATCATGATCAACCATGTAATTGAACACTTCACTGACCTCCTTGGCTCCATGAAGTCTATAATAAAACATCTAAAGCCAGATGGTTTTCTATACATAGGAGTACCAAATATAGATAATTACGGCTTAGGACAACTACAAAATGCCCATATTTATTATTTTTCGCCACGAACATTTGAATATTACATGAACCGCTGTGGATTAAGAATTATTCAATATGGTGTAGCTCAAAATTTTCATATGTATGGAATTTTTGAGGTTGGTACTCCAAGTTCCGACATTACCATCCTTGAGAATGAGCCAAAAATCATCATAAAAATGATTCGAAAAGCCCAACTTAAACAGGCTATAGGTAGAGTTCTCGACAAAATGGGGATCAAAGAATTGTTAAAATCTGCGCTCAAGAAAAACTCAACCTAAAAAACAAACCCAAGCATCTACTTGGTTTCTACCGCCCTTTTCGCAAAGCAGCCATAATTGGGTTGTCACTTGCGTAACTTCCCCGCGCGTCATCGCGAGCCGACGGCGACACCAGCAACAGCAAAGCCAACGCAACTTCTCCGTGCGTCATCGCGAGCCGCAAAGCGGCGTGGCGATCCAGATTTAGAAATTGTCCAGTGTTCAAAATACCCTTCCAGCATCGTCTACTATAGCTCGTTATGTTTTTAAAAGATTCGTATTGCTGAATCTGGATTGCTTCACTACGTTCGCAATGACGACTTATCAAATTCGTCTTCTTATAAAGAGGGATAGGTGGGAAGTGGATTTTCTCTGGATTGAACGGGTGATTGCAAAACCAACCCTCCCCTAACCATCAAGCCCTCAATTAATCGGGCTTGAGTCCCTATGAAGGGAGGGGAGACGAATCAAACGTAATTTGTGTCGGGTTCAACGGCTGGATGTGCAAGCGCATTAGTAAACGTGAACAAAACATCTTATTTTTTCATCGTCTTCGAGAAGTCATCTACGAGACGACAGAAGATGAGCTGCCATCCTCATCCTGAGCTACATCGTCACCCTGAATTCATCGAAGGACCCCCCTGTCATCCTGAGCTTGTCGAAGGGTGGAGTATCAGGAGAAGACCATTAATAATTCGCTATCACCTCTCATGGTCTACCTTTAGTTTTTTAATTCAAACGGTCCACATTCGGCTGACGGCGAACAGGCTATGCGACCTAACATCAAAGCCACTTATTAATTCTATCAAGGTGAGCCGCAATAATATCATCCTTGAAGGATATGTTTCTTCCATACCTGTATTCTTTTAAGTCGCATTTATTCCCATAAACCGGCAGAAACTGCGGTGGGAAATAGCCAAACATCTCAGTAGCCAGGCTTCTGGCAATCCCCTCAGAATTACTATAAGACCCTCCAGTATTACACCAGCCTAACAGCCATAGATATGATCTTATACTAATTTTTTTATATTCAGTTTCCCCCAACTCTGACATTAGGTTTTTATAATCATTTCCTTTAGAAAATCGTTTATGGCTATTTTTCAATTCTTCGATTTTATCCTGAATAGCACTCTGATCTCTGTTAGTAATTAAAGGAATTTCCTTTTCCTGTTGGTTGTTATTTATTCTCTCCCCCCGGTCCCCCAATTCTGCGGGGATTTTTGGTTTTCCTTCGCTTGGTTCATGCTGTCTTATGTCTGATTGGATTTCCTTAAGCTCCGAAATAGTCACTAATTTCTTCAATTGTTGCCATATTGCCTTGCCGTTATGGAAGGGGTCGGGACACTCATCATAGGCAAAAGACATTCCCCATTCAATATTTTGAAAACCCCCACCTGTAAGATTAGCGCTTGTAATAACACCCATTTTGTAATCAAAAAGATATACCTTCGCATGAAGGCCGAATAGCGTCTTCACCTTAACTCCAGCTTCTATTAATCCAGAGATGGTTTCTATGCTAGAGGCCCCTTGGAGAAAGTCGATTGACTTGAGTCGGGTTATTAGCTTGCAATCCACCCCTTTCTCCAAAAGGGAAAAAAATATATCCGATGCAACACCTGTCACAAAAGGTGAAATAATCAAAACTTCAGATTCAGCCTTACTTGCCATGTCAGTAAGTCTTTGTCGCCATCCATTATCGACTAAATCCATATCAACCACCTCCCTTTTAATTTAGATTTTATGAATCCTAATTGATCAATTACGGATTCCTGGCAAGTTGGTATTTTTTATACCTCGTGGCTGTTCTAAAAAGATTACCTACCCGAAGCGGAATTCTCTGCGAATCTAGTACATATCCACGTTGTTCCATAATCTGTCGAACCATGTGACCGCACATTTGTTTGTATCTTATAAATTTGGAATTACCTCCCACCCTGAACTCTTTAAACTCATTAGTGAGTTCATCCTGAATGGCTTCACACGCTGGTCTTCGCAAATAGGTAGCTGTATCCATACGAAGCAAAGTATCTGGGCTTGTTAAGAATTTCCAAAGACGAATCCCAAAGTCTGAGTTGGCGATGTCGGAGAATTTGCTGGGTTTGTAATCCTGAAAGGCCATAGAAAATTAGATAGTTGTTGACAGGGCAATTATTATGATGTATTTTTATAACATAATAATATAAGTATTATAATAACATCATATAGTAGCATCATTTGTAGATTATAACTGATTTGAATAGATACCTACGGTTAAAGCTGTGGTACTCCATCTTCAATCGCAATGGAAGATCAGTTTATATCTCTGATGCTGATTTTTAAAACAATTATTTTGAGGTGACACTTATGAGTTTCGACCTTATTGAACTTTTTAAGGAACGCACAGTCAACCAAATTTCCAATTTCTCCGGCTACGCTGGACGTTTGAATGTCCTGAAGTTGGAAAGATATTATATGGAACTTTTTAACCAAGCTCCAAAGAGAGCTGGGAGGAGGAAGGATTATTTTGTAGATGGGCATAACGGAATCACAAGCAGCGGAAGTTATTCCAATAGGTCTGAAGAACATTTGGCTGTCGCTCTTTTCAACGCAACAAAAAAGGGGAAGGATTTTTCTCTTGCCGATGGTCAGAAACTTTATTTTCTTGATTATCAGTTTCCCTTAAAGGCCCGACAGAGCGACAAAGGAGTTGGCAAGGTGGACCTTTTCTGTGCCATAGAAAACAATATTCCGGCAGTGGCTGAGTTGAAGGTGGCTGGGAAAAATGGGCAATTGGGGGATACTCCCTTAAAAGCACTTCTTGAGGGTCTGGCGTATTGTGCCATCGTTGAAGCGAACCTGGAAGCCATTGCCAGAGAAGCTAAAGCACGATTCAATATAAATCTGAAGACAGGAAAGCCCGACCTCATAGTCATGGCTCCTCATGATTACTGGTCGAATTATTTAAATAAAAGTGCGGCTGGGGACTGGGTGACAACTCTTAGCAAGCTGGTTGAGGAAATTAAAAATCGACTCAAAATCAATACCCATTTTCTCTCATTGAGAAATTGTCAGTTCGAGATGGGTCTTGACGGTAAACCGGCAGAATTAAAAGGCAATTGCAGAATTGAATCTGTGCAACAACTTATGTAGATATTTAAGGTCTAAAAAATATTTCTACGAAGGTAACTGATAATTGGATTTTGGAATTTAATTTGAAGTGCTATCTATTTTGTAATTGGTGTCAGCATACTGATAACGATGATAGCCTATTTTGGGTCCATATAAAGACTTGTGAAAAAATATGAAAGTTTGCATACATCGTGGGACACAGGAGATTGGCGGTACTTGCATTGAAATTGAATCCGCTGGCCAGCGCATAGTTTTAGATGTAGGGTTGCCTTTGAATACGGACAGGGATGTGGATGCCAAATCCCTTCTGCCTGAGGTTAAAGGATTCAATGAGCCGGATGAAAGCCTGCTTGCCGCGTTGATATCTCATCCTCATCAGGATCATTTTGGTCTGGCTCAATTTCTTCCTCCGCAAATTCCCGTAATCATTGGGGAGGCGGCACACAATATTCTGCGGTCAGCCACCTTTTTTACTCCCTCTGGTGCTGATTTCAAAAGAACCCTTTATCTAAAAGACCGGGAAACTATAAAGATAGGGCCTTTTGAGATCATGCCCTATCTCGTAGATCATTCAGCCTACGACGCTTATTCAGTCCTGATATCCGCAAATGGGAAAAGACTTTTCTATAGCGGCGACTTCAGGGCTCATGGACGCAAAGCAAAGCTTTTTCAGAAAATGATCAAAAATCCCCCAAAAAATATTGATGTATCGTTGATGGAGGGAACCACAATAGGAAGGGGGAATCCTGAGGACAAATTTCAAACTGAAGATGAACTCATTCCAGAATTTGCAGACTATTTTGACTCCACCCAAGGTCTTTGTTTAACCTGGTGTTCAGGTCAAAATATTGATCGGCTTGTCACAATATATAAAGCCTGCAAAGCAGCAAACCGTCAGTTCATCATTGATCTATATACTGCCGAGATTTTGCGTGCTACCAGAAATCCAAATCTTCCACAGGGACATTGGAAGGACATTCGAGTATTCCTTCCGAAGTCACAAAAATACAGGGTCATTGAACAAAAACTGTTTGACATATCCAATCAGTATAAAAACAACCGCATCTATCCAGAAAATTTGAGCAGGGAAGCCTCTCATTCGGTGATGTTGTTTCGTCCTTCCATGTCAAAAGACTTGGCAGGATGCCTGAATGGAGCAAGCCTCGTTTATTCCATCTGGGAAGGTTATTTAAAAATGGATCAGCAAAAACCATTTCTTGATTGGCTGGAAACTAATCAAATATCAATGAAAAAAATACATACCTCAGGCCATGCGTCCATTTCTGATCTCAAGGATTTTTCCAATGCGTTAAATCCAAAAAAACTGATTCCCATCCACTCCTTTGAAACCGATCAGTTTCCAGATTTTTTTAAAAATGTTGAACTAAAAGAAGATGGCAAATGGTGGGAAGTTGAATAGTCGGAGAAGCCAGACTTTACATCTTTTCAGAATGTCTGCTTTCGGTCGATGAGCGTCTGCTCAAATAATTTTAACATGGCAGTTCAACTTCAACCGAAAAAGGATCGACCCCCGTTCTATTTGCAAATTCTGTACATGCAAATGGTGACCATCGTATATAAAGTAAGCGGAGTGCGGACAATTTGTATCCAAGGTTAAACTTTAATTGTCCTTCAAAACCTTGTTTATTAAAGGTGATTCTAGGATGGACGGGTTTCCTTTTGCCAGCTTTCGAGCCTGTTTGAAATGCTTGACAGCTTTTTCCTTTTTGTTTTCTTTCCAAAGAGCCAGTCCCAAATTGAAATGGATTTCTCCTGAGGTAGGGTCTGCCATATTTGCCTGATTGAATTGCAAGAGAGCATCAAAATTTCTCCCCGCCTTATAATGTTCAATACCATTATCATTCCGCATTTTTGCAGAAGGTTCTGCCCCGACACGCAGGACTAACGGGTCTTCACCGATATTGGTGCAACTGGATGTTAATAGTAAAAGTGCCAGCGCATATTTTGAAAATTTATTTTTGAAGGAATTAAAATTCATTTAAAAGTTTGATTTTTAGGTATGTATGCAGAGAATTGAAAGTTGGGTGGTTTTCAAGTGCTTGGGCCAAAGAAACTCTTTTAACCTGTTTTATGTGATCCCCTGCTAAACTATAATTAATAAAAGTATGTATTTTTCGTTAAATTAAAAAGAGTCCTTATATTATCGCCAAGCAAACAAAAATTATTTTGCTAATCACTTTTTTAATTTCGGGGTCTGTGTTCTTTTTGATCTGGAACAAACAAAAAAACCAGTGGTATGCTGGTTTTCAAAGCAGGGTTTAAATTATGAATCCTGCCATCCTTTCGAAAATCGATTTGAATGAAAAAATTTCAGAAAGCCTCATAGCTTTTTTTTGATCTTCTAATTTTGTTAGCCTGGAAGAATTCCGCATTTTTACAGAATCCGTTATAAAAAATCAAAAATTTATTCAAGCTCTGGAGTGGATACCCAAAGTGCCTCATGCGAGGAGACAGGAATATGAGGAAAAATCCAGGTCTGATGGGCTAAGAGGCTTTCAGTTTTCTGAGCGTTCTCAGGAAGAAAAAATGATAAGGGCGGAGATACATGAGCCTTACTACCCTGTATATTTTATATTCACCCGATGGAAGGGAATAAAGTTGCGACCTTTCCTGTTAATATTGCAGGTCGCTCCTGATTTTTGACTTGGCAGGTTGGCGAAGATTTTAAAGGAGGAGTAGGACTTAAACTTCCTGTGGTTTAAAGTGGAGCCGTATTTACTGTTCTGTTTTTATTGGCTATGATATTTGCAATGAATTTGATAAGAACCAAGGTGATTGAAAAAGAGGTGAAGCAAAGAACCACCGAACTATATAGAGCCAACAGGGATTCAGCTCAATTTGCAAATGTCGCTTCGCACGATTTGAAGACACCCTTAAGAGGTATAGTCCCTGAATATCACGAAAAGATATTTCAAATGTTCGAAACCTTGGAGATAGATTTGAAAATACGGGTTTGCCTATTGTTAAAAAACGGGTAGAAGAGGCAAATGGTTCTATCAGGGTTGAATCTGTAGAAGAGGGTGGCGCGGCCTTTGTGTTTTTATGGCCTGCAACTTTTGAAAATGCTAAATGATAGGAATTGCAAAATGAAAAAGTTATCAAAAAAAATAATTACAGCATCGATCGCACAGTGCCTGATTTTATTGTTCTCATCCGTGGCATTGCATGCACAAGATGCAAATAAAATCTTTGCAAATGGTGAAAAGGCTTTTGCTTCGGGTAAGTTTCAGGAAGCTGAAAAAAGTTTTAGGCAGGTGCTTGAAAAAGACCCGGATAATTATAAAGTTCTCCGTGCCCAGGCAGATACAAAAGTAAAGCTGAAAAAATTTCAAGAGGCGGAAATGCTTCTCGATAGAATTCTTGCTATGCCAGAATCTCGAGGTCGAAATATCCTTGTGTTTGCAAAAGGCAGTTCAAAGGGTCGAAAGGCGGAGCTTGTTGATGAAACGGTTATGGTTATTGATGAATCGAGTGAGGTTGATGCGGATATCAGTCAATTTGTAAAGGACGATGCGATAGGCCCGGTTCCTCATTTCCGAGTCTTTATTATGAGTTCTGGAAAAATGGAATTGTTGCCCAAAAGTGGATATCGAATCAAATACCATGGCATTCCCACGGCAACACGAGAGCAAGTGACGGCTCTGAAGGCAGTGGTGCAAAAAATGACTATCTCGGCAAATCAGGAAAAACCAACCGATGAAATGGTTGTGATAAATGGAGGTTGCTTTCAGATGGGAAGCGATTCGGGAGGTCCAGATGAACGACCGGCCCATAAAATATGTTTGTCTTCCTTTAAGATTGGAAAATATGAAATCCGGCAAAAATTCTTTCAAAATATCATGAAGAATAATCCTTCTCAATTTCCTGGCGCAGACTTGCCGACTGACAGTGTTTCCTGGGAAGACGCACGAGATTATTGCAAAAAACAAGGACATCGTTTGCCAACAGAAGCGGAATGGGAGTTCGCGGCTCGGGCGGGAACGACAAGCGAGTATTATTGGGGAGATACCGTGACAGGGAAAGAGTCCAACTTTTGTGATAGAGAATGCGATCTGAATTCCCGCGATGCGAACTTAACGGACGGTTTTAAAAATACAGCGCCAGTGGGTTCTTTCCCGCCCAACCTGTATGGACTTTACGATATGACCGGGAATGTAGGTGAATGGGTTTTTGACTGGATGCCGGTTAATGAAAACTACTATCTAATAAGTCCCAAAAAAAATCCTAGAGGATCACGTCCAGAACTCAATGCCTGTAGCGGGGTGGATTGTGTTGGTTCATATTCTATAACACAGAAAGTGAATCGAGGGGGTAGCTGGAATAAAAAAGCATCGGAAATGAGATTGGCAAATCGAATGGACTCGCATTTTCAGTTGCGATCTGATGGAACAGGATTCAGATGCGCGGTAGATATGAAATAGGTAAGACCATTTTCCCATTATTTAAATCAACTTTGATCTGAATACGATTAATTTTTCTTCTGTCATCTCAATCATGGTGGGTAGAATTCCACCCACGCCGAGACCTGAAGATTTTCTTCCTGCAAATGGCATCCAGTCGACACGGAATGCGGTATGGTCGTTTATCATTACAGCTGCGGCATTCAAATTCTTAGCCGATTGTAGAGCGGCATTGATATCGCTGGTAAAAACGGCCGCTTGAAATGAGAAAGGAACGTCATTGGCAAGTTTGATAGCATCGTCCCTGTTTTTGTAGGAATAGATGTTGATGACCGGACCAAAAATTTCACATTGGGAGACATTGGCATCGTGCGGTGGGTTCAGAATAACCGTTGGCTCGTAGCAGGTTTTGCCAATTTTTTTGCCGCCCGTTAAAATTTTTCCACCAGCTGCTTTGGCTTCCTCTACCCATTTATGGATACGTTCTACTTCCCCTTCCTGAATCAAAGGCCCAACCTCTGTTTTCTCATCGAGGGGATCGCCAACCACTAATTTCTCCGCAATACCTACCAGCTTGCTGGATAATTCTTCTACGATGTCTTCATGAACAAAAACGCGTTGCACTGAAACGCATACCTGCCCGGCGTGATAAAATCCGCCTTTTGCGAGCAAAGGCAGAGCATCATCAATATCAGCATCGGCCTCTACGATGACCGGGGCAGCACCGCCATGCTCCAATGCGCAACGTGCGCCTTCAGCCAACTTGGATCTTAAGCCCCAGCCCACTTTCCCGGAGCCAATGAACGTAAGGAAAGAAACTCTTGGATCGGTGGCAATTTTTTCAGCCAGCGAACCTTTGCAGATAATAACTTGTACCCACTCTTTGGGTAAGCCAGATTCGTACAGGCAGTTGACCAAATTCAAACAGGACAAGGGAGTCGTGCGTGCAGGTTTGACAATCACCGGGCAACCCACAGCGACCCCCGGAATAACCTGGTGAACAATTAGATTGAAAGGATGATTAAAAGCACTGACAGCAGCAACGACACCAATGGGTTCGCGGGTAGTGAATGCCATTCGGTTCATAGAAGACGTTGTCAGGCTCATGGGAATTTCATGTCCTGTAAGTTGACCGATTGAGTTTGCGGCTTCCCGTATTCCCTGCACTGCGCGAGCGAGTTCAATTCGGGAATCGATCAAGGGTTTTCCGCCTTCTTCAGCAGACTGTCGGGCAAATTCTTCGGCCTTTGCTTCAACCAAGTCGGCTGTTTTATTGAGGATGGCAATTCTCTCCGGCGTTGGAAGGGGCTTTTTCTGTTCCAGTCCGTGGGCAGTGGCAAGGGCTTGCTCTATGCGAGCCTCATCATCCATATCGATTTCTTTTATCAAATGTCCATCGTAGGGTGAATGGACTTTTAATTTTTCAGTCATGAGAACATCCTTTTTTAGATCGCAATCATAAAATGCAGGTTTTTGATTTTAATTCTTCTATCAATACTTTTTCGTTTTCGGAGTAGTCGACAGGCACTTCAATGAGATGAACCCCGGGTCCATTCACGCATTCATTTAAAAGGCGATGGTCGCTGGACTGCAGGTGATGCGCGTGAGCACCATAGTCCTCGGCGTATTTTACAAAATCTGGATTTCCATTGGGATTCCAAAAATAAACTCGACTCCCTCATGTTCGAGAGAACGTACAAATAAATCGGATGCCTTCATGAAGCAGTCTCCTAAGTATTTTTATGTTACTAGGTGGAAATATTCGAGATGAATTTACTTTATTGGTGGCGGGTCTTCAACCTAAATGATCTTTGCAATCAATTAATAGTCGGATGAGTTGGAGATATCTTACAAGAAGGGGCGATTCGGTTTAAAAGAAAAATCCCTGATGAATAGTCATCAGGGCTTTTAGATAGTGGTGTTACAGTTTATGGGAGCTCTTATTTCCCTTGTCGAATGACTTCAGGGTTTTTATTTCCTTCTACCACCAGGTGACCAATAGCACCTTTTGCTACACGATAGATACTATGATCAACTAGGAGATAAGTTCCGGGTGCATCGACTTTAAACTCAACGATGGTAGCACCAGCGGAAGGCACCAGAGTGGTTTGAATATTTTTTCCGATGGCACCGCCAATTCCTCCATCGTTATAAACCTTGTCGAAAATTTCACCGATGATATGAAAAGATGAAATGCTGTTGGGGCCTATGTTGCCGAAATAAATACGAACGGTTTCACCTACTTTAGCTTTCAAAGCATTGTCACCGAGCAACCCGCCTTCTTTGCCGTTAAAGACAACATGAGAAGCATGCTCATCAAGCCCTCTTTGAATATCGAAAGATGCAACGCCATTTTCAGGTTCAGAAGCGAAAAACTCACTTTCCATAACATAATATTCACGATCGACATTTGGAAGTCCGCCTTCAGGTTCAACCAGAACCAGCCCATACATGCCGTTGGAGATGTGGTCGACAATCGAACCTGCCGCGCAATGGTAAATAAATAAACCAGCTGCTTTGGCTTTGAAAGTGAAAACTTTCTCTTCGCCAGGGTCTACCGTAGTGAAAGCGGCACCTCCGCCGGGTCCGTTTACGGCGTGTATATCAATATTGTGAGGTTGAGTGTTGCCCTTGGCGTTGGAAAGATGGAACTCAACGCTATCCCCCACACGTAGCCTTGCCATAGGGCCAGGAACGGTTCCGCCAAAACTCCAGAAACCATATTTTACATCTTTGGTTAAATTCCCAATGTATTCCTTCGCTTCTAAGTTGACCACCACCGTTTCTGCTTTACTTCGTTTGATGGATGGTGGAACATTTGGAGCCGTTGTTAATTTTGCGACTTCAGCAAAAGCCATTGTCCCGTTCAAATAGCCCGCTATAAGCAATAGCGGCAGAACCTTAAAGTTTTTTTTCAGCTTAAAAATAGTCATTATCCAAACTCCTTGTTAATAGGGTGCTGTTGGTTTTTAAATTTTATAGAAAATAATGTGATCCCTTAATTTCTCTTGAAAAACAAATAAAGAGATAAAACTATATTTATATCTACTATTGCAATTAATATAAAACCTGATAAAATAGATGTCAAGGTCTTTTTATCTTTTATTGGTGATTTATTATGATATCTCAAACTTCAGAATACGCTCTTCGCGCAGTGGTGTGTTTGGCGCAAAGTTCCGAAAAACCCCATACCACAGCAGAGATTGCCAGGCTGACCAAGGTGCCGGAGCACTATCTATCTAAAGTTCTACTGATGCTTGCAAAACACGAAGTGGTTTATTCTAAAAAAGGATTGCACGGGGGATATATATTGGCACATTTGCCTGAAAATCTACCGCTATTAAATGTGATCAATGCGGTGGACCCTATCAAGCACATTAAAACCTGTCCGTTGAAGTTAAAAACGCATGGAACCAATCTTTGCCGATTGCATAAAAGGCTGAATGATTCGATAGATTTGATTGAGGAAATGTTCCGCACTTCTACAGTGGGGACAATTTTAAGCGACCCCACAAAAAGCATTCCCCTTTGCGAGTCCAGCAGTAAATAGTTTTCGTCCGATAAATATTGAGTTTTTAGTCCAAGGGGGATGGGCGAATTATTTGATATTTTTTTCAAATCGGATTCTAAAAATTCTGTAAAGTTTGCCAGCACCGATCCAAAGCATCAGAATAAAGTTCTACGCCTGTTAGAAGAAGGGGAGACAGGGTTTCTGTGTGCTGTGTTTATCTTTGACAGGAAATATCACATAGTGGACCCTGGCATATAAATGGTTCCCTCTGCTGTTTCGTGAGAATGAATTTCCCCGCCTAATCCCAGCATTTCCGAAGCTTGTTTGGCTGCCTCAGGGGTTTTATAAATAGGGTCCATTATATTACCGCTATTGCCTGAGCCTTCCTTCTGGCGCGTCTCCCCTCCCGAACCTTCTTCACGGTGACCGGAGCCTTCCCTTTTTCCAGGATGCTGGCCCTTTTCAATCAGGCTCATCGCTTCATTCAGTTGCGAAAAAAAACGAGGCTTTTGCGTGTAACCTTCAATGCGGCCGATTTCTTTTTCTTTTTTCGGGTCCCAAATTATGAAAGTGGGAGTTCCAAAAATTTCATCCACGCGTCCTTCGTCCAGAGCTTTTGCCATCCATTCAGGAAAAAGTTTGCCCTGAACTGGCACAATTTTTACAGGAATGTTTTTCCCCAGAGTACTTTTTTCATATTCAGGTAAGACTTCTTCCTGCCATCGCTTGGAGTTTTGAGATTTTTCATCACTGAGTACGAGAAGCTCCAGGGCAAACCCTGTAGGGGTTAAAAAAGTCAGCAATAAAAGGGTAACGAAGAAAATCAATTTTTTCACAGTAGACACCTTAATTATGAGAGAAAATAATTTCTATAAGTTTACTTATTTAATCATAAAAATATCACTGTGTCATCACTGCTACTTGATTGGAAAGTTAAGAGTAATGCCGCCCATCACATCGCCTAATTTGAAATCCTTTTTGGGGCTGTTTGGGTGATTGTTATGACAGTTCACGCAACCAGGGGTGGTAGCAACGTCTGCATAAATAGCCTGAAAATATTTTTTCCTGCCGACCTGAGTCAGTTGAGTAAAAGGGCGAATGGGGTGGACTTCTACATTTTCCAATCCATGCGCCTCAAACTCATTGGCGGGTCGGTTTTGCAAGTTTATTGGAAAATGACTGATCAGCCAGAAGCCCAAACCTAATTTATTATCTTGTATCAAATCCGCTGTATTCAATAAAAATTGGGCTGGAAGCATTATGGATTCACTGTCTGCCCAGTGTTCTTTAATGGTGAGAATATTTGCATCGCCAAGACGGTTAACGATATGTTTTGCATAGATCGTTCTGTCGGATTCCAAGACAGAATGAATGTAGTCAGCCACGACCTCCGGTTCCAGGAAAAATTTTTCATCGACATTTTTTTCGGATCTTTTCGCCAAGGGAAGATCGATGATGATTCCGCCCATCACATCGCCTTTTTTGAAATCCGTTTTCGGACTGTTCGGATGCATGTTGTGGCAGGAAACACAAGTGTTCGACACCGCTTTATCAGGATAGATGGCTTCAAAATACCAACGTCCGTCACGGGGTACAATCCATGTAAAAGGTTTGTCAGGGCTTTTAGCGACTTCTTCCAATCCAAGTTTTTCACTGGCATTCTGAGGTAGATTTTTTTTGTTGATGGGCCAAAGGCTTATGAGTCGATATTTCATGCCGATGCCACGGGAGTTAGAAAACTGTGAAGACATGGAAAGAAACTGAGCAGGTAAAGGCAGAGAATTTTCCTGTCGCCAGTTTTCTGTGGCGGCAAGAATATTCTGTTCGCTTAAATGTTCCACAATATATTCTGAGTAAGTAGTCCGTCCCGCTTCAATCACGGCATGAATAAGATCAGCCGCTATTCCGGCAGATATTCCGGATTTTCGTTCCTGACCAGAAACCAAAATGGGAAAAAATAAGATGAAGACAAGCAGGAACTGTGCGATACGAGAAGTAATTATTTTCATGGCAGTCAACCTCCCAGGCGATTCGTAATCATAGAGGTAAATATAGGCCCGTAAAAATAACTATCAATAGGCATGCAAAATTATGCCAAAGAAAAAAAGGTAGATTAAAACTTTAAAGGTGCGGGGGCATGGGTAATATCCATAGTCGGTTGAATTAAAAGCGACTTGTAGTGAAGAAACGACTTGCCCTATTTTCTTAGCAATCTCAACAGAATAATTAATTCAGCATTCCCGTTATAATGTCATTCCATTTTTCCTTATTAAGAAGTAACAGCAAAACATTTTCAGTAATTAATTTCAGCGTAATACTCACTTAATATTATGCGTTATAAAATCTGACAAAACTGCTTTAACAACTGGAACTGATATTCCATTCCCCATTTGCTTATATACAGCATTATCATTTTCCAGGAGTTTGTAGCTATCTGGATATCCCTGAAGTCTTGCGCATTCTCTGGGAGTAATTCGTCTTGCTATATTATTCTGTATAATTCCTAGCCGGTTAGCATCGGATGCAGTTAAAGTAATTGAAATACCATCTGGGTCGAGAAATTTGAACACCTCAAATGACATATTTCCACAGACAGGGTTATATTTTTTTTCAGAACAGCTTAAATATCCTTTTTTTATTAAAGACTGTGTAGTTTTTTCAAAGTCATTGGCATGATAAAATGTTTCAATCTGCTCCCTGTTTAAACGTTTGCCGTCTTGATGTGTGCCAAATATTTTTTTCCGACGATTGGATATAAGTAAGTTCATAAATTCAATTTCATCAGATGTGCAAAGCCCCTTCATGCTTAGCTCCCATGAGTGCAGTGATTTACCCCCTCGGTAATCTATCAATCTATATCCATTGAGTTGCGAAAAATCGCTACCGACAACTCTTTTCAGTTTATTTACAAAATCAAGAGAACACCCATATTTAGGGTCCGGTTTCTTTTCTAATATATTTTTGACTACCGCAGTTTTTTTCTTTTCTTTTTCGAATAGTAAAGTTTGACCATTTTTTAAATTCAATTTGAATTTGTGAGTATCAGCTGCACCAAGGTTGCTATTCAAGGTAATTTTTATTGTCTTCTTCATTATCCCAAGAATATAAATTCGGATTCTATTTTGAGGAACATCGTAGTTGCTAGAATTCAACAAAAGGTATTCAACGGAGTATCCAATATTCTCCAGTCTCTCATTGATTGTTTGATAAGTTCTACCTTTGTCATGCGTAAGCAATCCACGTACATTTTCTAGTAAAATATATTTAGGTTTTTTTTTATTTAGAATTCTTTCAATGTCAAAAAAGAGAGTTCCTCTAGTATCCCCAAATCCTTTCCTTTTGCCTGCATATGAGAATGATTGACATGGAAAACCAGCTAATAAAAAATTAAAGTCTGGAAACTCCTTGACCTGCTTAATATCTGACGAAGGATTCTCTCCAAAGTTTAACTCATAAGACAAACAGGCATTTTTATCTATTTCTGAACTAAATACACATTCTGCTTTTATGCCAACTTCTAAACATGCCTGCTCCATGGCAAGTCGTATACCGCCTGTACCTGCAAATAACTCGGCAAATTTAATCAAGGACTTCACCTAACCATTGAGACAGAACATCAAATTCCTGCCTTGAGTATGCTACTGTGCAATCGCTATTATCACAGATGGTTGATATCGCAGACCTTCTCTGAAAATTACCAGCACCATCTAAAACATATGCAATTTGATAACCATTGGAGTGCATTAGGTTCATACGGTCTGCTGCTTGCCCTGCTTTGCGCTCGATAGTACTATTTGTGGTAACCTGAAAACTAACTTCAATGCCTACTTTTTTATCTCCCTTTTTGACAACTATGTCAAAGGGCATACCACCTTTTTTATCATAGCCATCTAATTTTATCGAACCATTATTGATTACACGATAACCTTCACCCAATGATTGAGATAAATGTTCAACAATTTCCTTTTGCGCTAGTTGCCCCAATGAATTTGCAGTAGCACCACCAGTTATGCGACTTACATTTATGTAGCGTTCTTTAACATATTTTTCTAGAACTTCGGTTTTCCCTAGCAAAGCACCAATCTCACAAGCTACTAATCCAGCTTCCTCACTCACAGTTGATGTAGAACCAAACATTAATAATACAATCATATCTTTATATAAATCTGTCAATGGTACTGATTTAATTAGCCCCTTACCATCTAAAAATAGTTTCTTGTTTCCAAGGCCGCGTAGTGGTAAACATTCAAATTCGTATATAAAGTTAAGTGAATTCCAAACAAAAGTAATAGAATGTTTTTGTTTTTTTGATTGAAATATCGAAGTAAAAGCCCGCCCAAGTTGCTGAATTGGTTCACCACCATAACCAGCTAATACACATAAATGTTTCAAAAATAAGTTTGCTGGAAATTTTGACGCTGTGAGAATATCAAATACTTGGTATGGATTTTCTTTTGATAAAGAGATTATTTTAAGAAAATCATCTTGTGTTTGTAAAAGCTTAGGTATGATGCTGATTGTTGCATTCGCTTGACTTAGAGTTTCAGGCCACCACAAAATGGCATGTGCCTTTAAAGCATCAATATTTAGATTAGAACTCATTACTGACCCTCTTGGAATATTGTTTGTTTTTGAAAGTTGACTATTTCCATCGTCATTGCAATAAAAAACGAACTCAAGGTTCGACCCAAAAAATAAAGGGATCAAATGAAGAGGCCAAGTCGTTTCTTGACTACACCTCAAACTCTGAGTTCTGTTTTGTTGGATTTTAAACTTTTAGCGAGGGAAATGAAAGAGAGTTGAGGTTGCACATACTGAAGACCATGAAGGTGGGTAAATAACTTTCTTGATGCTTTTAATTTCTCACCTGTATCAATTTATTCGCCTACATAACCCCTGTACAATAGAGAAGGGAAGTGGAAATTAAATTGCTCTATTTCATGGCTTGGGCAAACTGTCTACTTATCTAGGACAGCCCCTATTTTAATGTATTATTTTTCAAGTAATAGCGGTATCACCCTTGATGACTTGGATGATGTGATACTATGTGCGTAAAAGGCTGGGGTGAAATACAAGTTTAAAATCAATTGTTTATCTCTTTTAGATTTAATATAATTAATTGTGCCTAAGAAATCATATTCTACGTTAACCGACCCCCCTATAACAGAAGCTGTGATTGAAATCAGGTTTTCACCAGCCGTAGCTATTGAAACCCTTGAATCTTTATGCGGTGAATTCAAGTCAGACTTTCCGGAAGTTAAGCCTGTACGCCAGAATACACTTTCTTGGCAAATGAAAGGTCAAGAGATAAAAAGTGGCCCACAAGAATCACACTTAGATCATTATAGACTTTCCTCAAGTGAGGGCCGGGAAACTATCCAACTCAAGGTTGATAGGTTTGCATTTAGCTTCATTGGGTATTATACGGATTGGAAGGATTTTTCACAGCGGGCTGTAGATTCATGGGCAAAGTTTGCAAACAAGATTCCAGTTGAGTTGATTACCAGGCTTGGGGTTAGATTTGTTAATAATTTAAATCTCCCTCAAGGAATTGACCTGAACAAGTATATTGCAAATTTACCTCAAGTACCGGAAGGTGTGCCAGCGAAGATGGCTGGTTTTTTAAACCAAATAACCATGACTAATATAGAGATTTCCGCTTTTGGAAGTATTACTCTTGCTTTGGATAGAAATAGAACAAATGAGAAGACGCTACCGGTAATAATCGATATTGATGTTTTTAATTTAGAGTCAATTCCTAATCAGGCTGATCTTCTAAATAAAAAATTAATTGATCTTAGAAATTTTAAAAACCAGATTTTTTTTAGTTCACTAACTGAAAATGGATTGGGGCTATATAAATGAGTTACGCTATCTGTGAAGAAGAGAAAACTATAGGTTTTGGAGAAACAGCTATTCAGATAACAAAAGACGTGAATGATGTTTTGGCTGAATTTAATACGGCTGATTATTCAACCCATGAAAAAATTAACAACTTGGATGATGATTTAAATAAAGCTCGCTCCGAAGCCTTAACAGATAATTGGGATAACTATGGAGCAAAGAAAGCTAGTATATATTCGTATAGACACGCTCGAGAATTTGCTCTAATGCTAACAGGCAAAATATTGGAAATACCGCCTGAGATATTTGTAGACCCTGACGGTTCTTTGTCCTTCGAATGGGAAAATGATAAAACAGGAACATCTATTGCAATAAGTTTTGGGGATGACGGAAGCATATATTACTCGGGTTTGTATAAATACGGAAATAAAGCCAAAGGTAAAGAAAATTTTGATGGCTTTATGATCCCCATTCAAATTTATCAGGCGATTATTCGGATTGTGGATGGGCGATAAATCAAATCTGGGGGGAGTTTCTAATGAAGAGGAGCTTTCAAGATACATTTATGAAACATCAAAATATAATACAGCAACTGGCAAAATAAATCACAGGATTTTTTTACCTCGATTTAATGACAAAACCGAAAGTTATGAAACATCTATGTTTAGGACTTTGTCAATAAGTCGGAATTCCAAAAAAATTTGGAAGCTTGGCTCTGATTTTTCTGATGGCAGAAAGCCGATTGCAAGGGGAATTACTACTGCTAAAGAGGTAAGAAGTATTAAACCTCTCGAAGTAGTGCCTGAGACATCTCCCCATCCATTACACGCTAACATAGTAAATTGGCCTCATAAAAAAGAAGAGCAAATGGATTTAGCTCGATCAATTAGAGAAGTAGCCTGGTTGGATTCCCAAGAATAAATCAACCCATCTCCAAATTCCCCTGCCCAGTGAAAATCTAAGTTTTTTTTATCTAAAATATAGAAAATTCCATTTAGAAAGAACTTCTCCTTCAAACGAACTCTGCCACCTGAATAGACGAAAAGGGTTTCCAAACTGCGTTTTTCCGCCGACTATAAGCCGACTTAACTAAATTTCCCTATTAAGAGTTCTCATAACTTATTAAGTTAATGGAGCCAGCGGGCGGAATTGCACTCACCGAGTAACACCGCCGACCTATTGATTACGAATGGGTTTTTGACTAATTTTATAAGGAACTGATAACAGGCTGGTTTCCTTTATCTGTTTATTTTGTTAGTAGTTTTAGGTTATCCATAGATTCCACCATTTCCGCCTTGGTGAAAAATTTCTAGCATAAATTTATCATAGTTGAGCGAACTAAAAACTGCATACAGTCAAGACGCGGTTTGACCCCATTAAAAAATATTTTTTCAAACCCTGGCCCTGGACTCAAGCGATTATCCGAATATTTTCTGGATAAGAAAAGAAATACACAGTGTGAAACCCTTTCGCATCAAAAGGATGATGTTTTTCCAGCGACAACTTCCCGCTGTTCATGTATCTATCCGCAATTATCATTAGACAGATGTCGTCTAAACGAGAACATTTTTTGTAAGCTGGCAGTTTTTTAGATTTTTTATTGATTGCTTCATTTATGCGACCTATTGGATTATTATCTACCCAACCAACACGGTCGCCCACGTTAAGCCAGTCTGCAGTGAAAACCCGTGTAATATACACACTGAGCTTTCCTGCACATCATTCGATTTTTGGAAGTCTAAAGATATATAATATCTTTCAACCAATTCTCTCCTTTGCCCCGATATCAAAATTCTATCATCTGAACAATCAATGTCCGCCGAATCAAAATATTCTTCGATTTCCCGCAGGACACAATTTTGAACTAAGTACTCACAAAACTCTTTTCTTGTTTTTTGCCTAATGATATCGCTAGTCACATTTAGAAACTTTTAAGTTTTAAAGAAAAACCCTCGCTTTGAGGAGAAAACAAAACCTCAAAACCAAGGTCGCTTAACTTGAACTTGAAAAATATTTACCGAAGGAGTGTAAACCAAATGTGTCTCTTAGAAAATATCTACTTTGGCACACATTCGTTTGACGACATACAGGAAACATTGTTCTACACTAGCCATGCAGATTTGTAGTTGAAACTAACGATCAGGGTATCACCTGAACTGGATCAGACAAAGGATAAACAACATCCTGAAACCTGTGGTTTGTAGCCATACATCACCATAAACTGCTGGATTTCAGCACAGTTTGGAGATATATTTAAATCCACTTAAAAATGTTGAAGAACCATTACAAATCACTTCGTAGCATTATCCCAAGTAAATCGGTTACAGTCATTTCAAAAGGAAAGCATCTTGCATAATCAACCTCTGAGCAGTAGCGACCAAGGAAAATTACTTATTTTTTCGTTGCTAATGGTTCCATCTATAGTTTTTCTTGTTGGGGTAATACCAACAATATTTTTAGCGTTTGGTATTTATATGATGAAGAAGAATCAAGACTTCTCCAGTATAGATACTGCAGTCAAAAACTTTAAAGGATATATGCGGCTTTCACTAATTGTCGGCGTAGGTGATTCGATTTATTGGTTGGGTTATTGGTTTAACAGAGAATATTCTCAGGGGTGAGTATTTCGCCATCTCATTGTTAGGTATAGCAATTCCCATTGCATATTTAAATGCTGTGAATACTTTATTTTACAGCCCCTTGGAAAGACACAGTGAATGGGTTGTTGTTAATGGGATTTTTTCTACAAAACCCAAATCAGCCACAAATGCTGGTATCGAGTCAGAGGTGGATATAATCAAGGGTGAAAAACTGAAGCAATATTCGGTTGCCGATGAACTGATAAAATGGGTTAAGCTCAAAGAAGAAGGCCATATATCAGAAGATGAGTTTAACGATGCTAGAGCTAAACTCATGAAACGAACCTGAAATATGGATACTTATCAAAAGCAATTTGAATTGCGGCAGGAAACTCCTGCTTATTGACGTAACAAATCTCAAGACCTTTTGGTGTCCGCCCGGACGCTTTGGATTACCACCCACTGGCTCGATCTTTCTTTATGAGCTCTTCTGATAGGTACTTGGAAACGAATAAAAATTGTTGGTCCGATCCCAGAATCTCCGAAGACTACGATGGAAGAAAAACCTTCAGCATCGGGCGAAATTATTGAAGAAGAATCCCAACTTAATACTGATAATTCACAGGATTAAATAAAGATTGCGCCTTTTTATCAGGCTGTTACAATTAGCCAAAATTAAAGAAGTATAATTTTTAATTAGGGGAACCCAGCAATGGCTAAATGGGTGATCAATCCGGAAAAAGAACTTCTTAGCATTGTACTCATTGGACAGTTTAATCCAGCTATTTTTCAACCTGCCTGGTTCGCTTCCCATGGAATACTTGGCGAAAAAGAGAGTGAAGCCGCCGATGTCCAAATAATCCATTCAGCTGTGTCCCAATTCAAGTTAGATTGGTTAAGAATCCAAGTCGAAAGGGAGCGGTTTATTTGTGAGGTGCTTTCCAGTCCTTTGGACAGATCTTTTGATGTTATTTTGAAAACATTTAAAGAGAATTTAATTCATACCCCAATATACCAAATGGGAATAAACTTAAATATTTCCTATAAAGTGCCCGATAGAAAACATTTGGATGATATTGGAGATATTTTAGCACCAAAAACCCCCTGGGGAGAATGGGGGAAAACTTTATTGGATGATTCTGGAAAAAGAAGTGGTGGCCTTAAATCGATGACCATGGAGCAAAGTGAAAGAGATGATGGTCATAAGGGTTTTATTCGTGTTAAAGTCGAACCATCTATTGAGTTTAATCTGGGAATAGAAGCACAGGTAAATGACCATTTCGAAGTGGCAGATAAAAATAATGTAAAGGGTGCAGAGGAAATTTTATCTCTTTTGGAAAATACCTACAGCGATTCTAAACAACGCGCAAAAAATATTGTGAATGACCTTATGAGACTGTGATGAACTCAACTGCTACATCAATGGGAATAGATGAAAGTAGTACCGATTTAGGTTCTTATTCTAAAGAGGTTTTGCGTGATCAATTTGAACTAGAATTATTCCAAAAAGTTACTAAATCAAGCCCCGAATCTACAACCAGTCTGTCTGCTATTCAAAAGGGGAATACCGTTGTTAGGCTTCCAGAAAGGAGTCACCAAGCAACTCAAACTGCATTACAGGAGTGGGAAGGTTATGTGGTTCGAGTTGAAGAGGGGACTTTCATTTCTAGAATTCAAGACTTGACGAATGAGGACCAGATTGAAAATGAAGAGATTGAATTTTTAACTGAGGATTTGAGTGAAGACGATCTTAAACTTCTTAAGCCTGGAGCCGTATTTAGATGGACGATAGGGTATTTAAAATCCGGAGGAAGCAAAAAGCGATTCTCACATATTATTTTTCGGCGTTTCCCCATTTTAACTAAAAGTACAGTTGCAATTGCAGATAAAAAAGCAAAAGAACTCGCTTCTCGTATAGTTTGGGAATGAAACCTCCCTCAGACCCTCCAAATGCCGATCAAATTGAAGTCCTATTGTTCGGTCCGGGTTATGGAGAAAGTATTTTAGCTCATCTCGGCAATGACCACTGGATTATAGTTGACTCCTGCATAGACTCTCCATCAAAAGACCCTGCCCCATTAAAATATTTAGAATCTATCGGAAAAAATCCTGCTGATGTGGTGGATATAATTATTGCAACTCATTGGCATGACGATCACATCCGTGGGATAAGCAAAATTTTAGAAAAATGTGAAAAAGCTAAATTTTGTGCCGCAGGGGCCTTGGAAAAGGAAGAATTTATTTCAGTTGTAACTAGGCATGAAGAAAATAATATGCAAATGAAAGTCCGCTCTGGGGTTAGGGAAATGAGCAAAGTTTACGAAATTCTCGATCATAGAGGATCGTCAGGGATTCCGCCCAAAAAAGCAATTGCCGATAGAATACTTCACCGGATTACAAGGAGCGAAAGTCTTTTAGCGGAAGATGTTGAAATTTATTCTTTATCCCCTTCCGACAAGCAAATTGAAAATTTTTATCAGACAATTGGCTCAATGGTTCCTCCCGTTGGGGTTACTCGACAATCAATTCCATCCCCATCTATTAATGACATCTCTGTTGTCATCTTAATTAAAATAGGTGAGTTTTCAATTTTACTAGGTTCTGATTTAGAAGAAACTTCTGATCTTCAAACAGGGTGGTCCGTAATTTTAAATTCTACAGGGAGACCTCAAGAAAAAGCCTCTATTTTTAAGGTCCCACACCATGGTTCAGAAAACGGACACCATCAAGGGATTTGGGAAGAAATGTTAGCTGAGAAACCTATTGCAATATTATCGCCATTTAATAGAGGAAAAACTAAACTACCTCAAGATAGAGATATTGAAAGAATTAAAGGTTTAACCCCAACGGCCTTTTTATCATCGAATAAGTACCGTCCTAAAGTAAAGAAATACCCGAAAGCCGTTAAAAAAATGATGGATAGCTCGGCTCGCGTTACTAATAGCTCTATAGGAGAAATGGGTTTAATAAGACTGCGCAACTGCGGAGAAAATAAGTATCTCTTTTGGGGGATTGATCTCTTTGGCCCTGCCCATCAAATATAAAACTTTGAGTCGTCTATTATTAGCGTCGTTTTTTGAGGACTTGCAACTACTTCACCTCACAAAAACTAAACTCGCAATAAGTGGGACAATGGTGGGATAAAATTAGATTTTTTGGAAATAAAAATCTTTTATTTTCAATGAGTTCTTTAAAAACTGGAGCCAGCGGGCGGAATTGAACCGCCGACCTACTGATTACGAATCAGTTGCTCTACCCCTGAGCTACGCTGGCATTATTATTGGTGGGAGTTTAAAAGGGGTACTTTAACCGGATTTATCGTTAAAAATCAACCGCAAAACTATCTGGATCGCCACGTTCCCTCCGGTCACTCGCAATGACATGCAAAGGTCTCCCATCCAGGGAGAGGGAGAAAAAACTGCTGGGTGTTCTCTCCTGTCATGCCCCTGCGGGGCATGAAGGAAGAATATAACAGCGACTCATAATTGTAAGGGGCATATAGTTCGTTGATAAGAGTTGTTGCGAAATTTTAATCCCCTCCCTTCATAGGGAGGGGTATGGGGAGGGTTGGATTATGAATTTCAATTAAAAAATCCAAACCCCTCCGCAACTACGCCTTGCCTCCCCTCATGAAAAAGGAGGAGTTAAGCCCATCCAGTGCTCAACGAAAAAAGTCCAAAACAGATCACTGATTCTTATCAATGAATTACATGACCTTTATAGTGATGTCGGCAACTCTCACTCTAGCCATGCTTTGCTTCGTGATCTTCCTGATTCCATCCACCATCTGGGCCGCAACGAATGCAGCGGATTTGTTTAAACATTTCTTCCCAATCCGCATCTGTAGCAACGTAGTCCAAAACACATCGAAGTGCTTTCGACTTATCACCCAACCGGTATTTATTGCTGGCATACTCAAGCATTTTTACGAGGTCTTCTTGTACATCAAATTCAACCGAAATCTTTTTCCCTGCCATCTTTTCCCCTTTCAACATTTAATTTTATTCTGGTTGCCAGTTTTCCATTCGATAGGCAGAATCCCAAAACATCCATTCCAACCGAGTCGATGTTACAAAAGCTTCTTTCATTTTTTGTAACTGTTTATTATTCGCATCTTTGGCAACGCAGTCTGTTAAGTCTATAGCATTTTTTACCACGTCTTGAAATTCCTCACCAGAATACATATCAATCCATTTCTGATACGGGTTTTGCGCAGTCGCACTTTTATGTATATGCAATCCAACTTCCTGGTAGATCCAGAAACAGGGCAACAAAGCCGCAATGGACTCTTCATAACTGCCATGTGTTGCTTTCGAGAGCAGAAAATGGGTGTAGGTGAAACATCCCGGAGCTTTTTCAACATCTAGTTTTATACCGTAAAAGTCGAAATAGAATTCGTGAAGCCCACGCTCTGCGATGATCGCCCCTTTAGAAAAATCAAGAAGCAAGACAAGGTCATCGGGGTTGGTCGCACGAGAAGCGGCAATTGCAAGTGCACGGGCAAAGTCCACCAGATAGAGAGAGTCTTGTTTCATATAAAACTGAAATTTCTCCCTGGCAAGCGTTCCGTTTGCCAGTTCCTGATTAAACGGATGCTCCAAAATAGATTTATATATAGGTTCAATCGCCTTCCAGGCAGATTCAGAAAAAGACATACTGTTATTTTCCCCAAGTATTATAAAAATGCATAACGGGTCCTTTACCCTGACCCAAGTTTATATCTGCACCCGCTATAAGAGCTTGTGTGAGATAAGTTTTTGCTTCTTTAACAGCATCTTCTAAATTATAAGACCGGGCAAGAAAAGCCGCAATCGCAGAAGAAAATGTGCAACCGGCTCCATGTAAGTTTTTAGTATCAATTCGTTCTTGTTTTAGCCATTGTGGGTCACCGCCTTCAATCACCAAACAATCGTCACTGGTACGAGCCGACAACGCTCCACCTTTTACAACAACTGCCTTGGGACCTAATTTATTTAGATCAATCGCTGCCTGTTGCATGGACTCAATAGATTCAATCGAGCAACCCAACAATGCCTCCGCCTCAGATATGTTTGGTGTGATTATTGTTGCCAATGGAAACAACTCATTTTTGATGGACTCAACAGCTTCTTCCTGTAACAACCGATCTCCGCTCTTTGCAAACATCACCGTGTCGAGTACAACGGAACATCCTTTAATTTCACGCAAGCATTTTGCGACGGCTTTAACGACAGAAGTGTTGAACAGCATACCGATCTTGATAGCGTCAACACCAATATCTTCCGATATGGAATTTATTTGTTTTTCTACAAACTGCGGTTCAATTTCCTGAATATCTTGTACGCCTTGTGTATTCTGTGCGGTCAATGCGGTGATGACCGACATGCCATAGCAACCCAGTGCAGAAAAGGTTTTAAGGTCTGCCTGAATTCCCGCGCCGCCGCTGTTATCGGACCCTGCAATTGTTAAAGCACGGTAATAATTTTCCTTCATATTCTGAAAATTTTCTAAAAGTTTATCAATGATTCAATGCGTCGCACTAATGATGCGGACCAGGCAGTTTTAATATTTTTAATATATTCTTCTGCTTCTTCAATGTGCGAAATGGCCAGGTTGCGTTTTTCTATTTTGAAAAATATTTCTGCTAAATCAACACGAATTTGAATTTCTTCTTTTCTGTTTTCAATATATTTTGCAATCTCCAAAGCCTGTTCAAGGCATTCGATTGTTTTCTCCCATTGTTCCAGCTTTCGGTAATTGAGGCCGATGCCAACCAACAACTCTAATTGTTTGTCGTCATCTCCTAATTCACGGTAACTTTCAAGGGCCTTAAAGTAGCAATCTATTGCTTGTTCTATTTTCCCCTGTTTTACAAATACAAATCCAATGCCGTTATAGGAAGTGCCTGCATAAGCATGCAATCCTTTAGATTCCGCAAGAATTCGTTGTTCTTCATAATAGTTTTTTGCTCGATCTATGTTTCCGGAAACCGCATAGGCATCTCCCAAGTTTGCCAGCAAACCACAGACTTCTTCAAAATTTCCAAATTCCTGCGAAATATTTAATTGCTCTTGAAAATACTGAATTGCTTTGCGAGTTTGCCCCATTCGAGAATAAGCAAGTGCAAGTGCCGACAACGCATTTTTTTCAGCTTCTCTATCGGCGATCCCACGCGCTTTTTGCAAAAAAATAGTTTCCGCTTCGATCATCTTCCGCACTTGCATAAAGTCAGATGACTCTAAATCCACTTTGTCTTTTTTGGGATTTCGGCCATCGATTTCTGCCAGTCGTTGATAATTGACTTCCACCGACTCTGTCAATTTCCCTTTCACCTCTTTAATAAAGCTCAGTTCTTCTTCCAAATACTCGAGAAGGTCTTCCATATCCTCAGACCAGAAAACAGTTCGCAAATGCTGCGACCTGCAATCGAGCAACTTCTTTAACGCACCAGGGACGTTGTCCTTTTCTGGCAACTTTGCATCATCGATCAATACAGGAACAATTAAAATATCTTGATTCATTGCCGATATTATTTCAAATCGGATTTGTTCATTATCAATAAGATTATAGGCAGAAATATCTTCTTCGAGGGGAGATGGGTCGGTGCAAACGACAACGATCAATACATCACAGCCTTCAATTTGAACTCTAATTTTTTGCTTTGAAATATCTTGGTTATAATTTGAAATTTTACATTTTGCTTCTAAAAAGGACTCGCTTTGACGAGCGATTTTATGTGAAAAAATTTCTGCCAGTGGGGAGCTTGAACTGAGGTAGATTGACGACACGTTTTAATCAGATTTAAAATTATTAAAATGCTGAAAAAAGCCAAATTCGACCACAAAAAAATCCTTCTCATATAGGGATTAGTTATTATAACCACTTATTTCTTAACAGAAAACCAAATTACATAACCTTAATATATAACTTTAATTATGCTAAACTTACTTATCCGCTAACCCTCGATAAGGTAATTTATGTTTCAAGTTTTTATTTTTTTAATAGCGTTTGTTGCAATGAACCTCGGTTCATTTACATATGCCTCTGGTTCCTCCAACCAGCTTGGGATCGTAGAATTCCCAACCTCCTCTTCCGGGCCTGCGCAAAAACATTTTATTCGTGGTGTGGCAGCCCTGCATTCCTTCTGGTATACAGAAGCTTTGAGTGCCTTTGAGCAATCCACAATTGCTGATCCTGATTTTGCAATGGGCTACTGGGGGCTGGCTATGGCCCACAACCACCCGCTCTGGGAAGATCAAGATAAAAAGTCTGCAAGTGAAGCTCTTTCAAAAATTACGGAATTCTCGAAATTAACACAGCGGGAGCAGGACTATATTCATGCCGTCCGACTTCTCTATGGCAATGGAGAAAAGCAAACACGCGACAAAGCCTATTCCAAAGCCATGAAAAATATTTATCGCAACTATCCCAATGATTTAGAGGCCGCTTGTTTTTACAGTCTGTCGAAACTAGGTGTCGCCAGAAACACAGTCAATAAATTAAGATTGCAGGTTGAGGCAGGTGCTATTGCTCTTGAAGTTTTTCAGAAAAATCCCGATCACCCCTGTGCGGCGCATTATGCCATCCATGCTTTTGACCATCCCGATCTGGCGCGACTTGCCTTGCCTTCCGCCAAACGGTACGCAAAAATTTCCCCCGCTTCGCATCATGCTCAACATATGTCGGCGCATATTTTTGTGCAACTTGGCATGTGGCCTGATGCGGTAACATCTAACAAAAACGGCTGGCACACTTCAGTTGAGTGGGTAGAGCAGAAAAACCTGCCGCGAAGCGAACGTGATTACCACAGTTTGCAATGGTTGCACTACGCCTATCTGCAACAGGGACTTCTTAAAAAAGCTGCAAGTATTTTTGATATCCAGCAAAAGGATATGTTGGAAGGAATTCAATCTCAATCCAATTTAAGAGCCGGAAAATATTATTATCGCATGATCGCTGCCAGAGTTATTGAAACGGAGCAGTGGGAATCGGCAGACCCGTTTCCTTTGCCTGATGGATGGAAACCGAAAAGCTTTTCCCTGGCTGGATATAATTTCGCTCGCGGATTCGCCGCTGCGATGCGTGGAAAAATTGAAGAGGCAAAAAAATATCTTAGCGAGATACAAGCCATCCGAAAAAAAGGGCTTCGCGAAAACTATTTTAAGCGTATTGAATATTTGCAAGTGTGGGAGCTCGAAATTCAAACAGCGATCAAACTTTCTGAGAAAGATTATAAAGCCGCAATTGAACTCGCAAAGCAAGCGGTCTTGTTGGAAGAAAAATTGCCTGCACCTTCTGGCCCACCGCGTATTCTCAAACCTTCTTATGAATTACTTGGAGAAGTTTATTTGAAAGCCGGCAAACCCATTCAGGCGCATGAAAAATTTTCAATCTCCTTATTACGGCATCCCAATCGAATTCGCTCTTTGGTGGGTGCGGCCCGTGCCGCCGATGCAAAAGGGGATAGAGAAATTGCAATGGAGAACTATCAGCAGGTGTTCAACCAATTTAAAAATGCCAATTCGGAATTGCCTGAATTCAATGAAGCGAAATTTTTTTTGAAGGGAAAATAAAACCAAAAGATACCAGAAAGTGAACTTACTTGCTGTTCGATTATTGTAATTGCATGAGTGTAGAACCTTTGATCAATACCTTGACTGCCTTTTTGGCTCTTACTGCAATCATTACGGATATTGGAAAACAAATCTGCAACATAACGACCTCTGGTTTTAGGGGAATTGTTCTGTTTCCTGCGGAGTTTTGCCACCATCTTTAATTAGCCAAACTCCAAATTCATAAGCACCCCAGGCAACAAACAAAAGAAAAATAATTATCACAACCAATTCCAGCCCGCTCGGTTTTGCCGGAGGGGGTTTCTCCTCATTATTATAGAAGTCAGGATCGGTTTCCATGGCTCAGCGTTGTTTCAACCAACCCTTTGCAAGTTGGCGGGCTTTGGCTATTTGGTCGCTGTTCATTTGTCGCTCGACAAAGATGCGGTTTTTCTTTCCCGCCTCCTGCCCTGATGCTTCTGAAATGAATAACCATTTATCAGCCTCGACAATATTTTTTTCAACGCCTGTTCCCTTAAAATACATCATCCCTAAAACTAATTGGGCCGCAGCTTGTCCTTGTTCTGCAAGGGGAGCTATCATTTTATATGCTGTTTCATAGTCGTGGCGATTAACAGCATCTACAGCATCTTCGAACTCATCGGCACAAACGAATGCAGGACAAATGATCCCAATCAGAAGGAATGACGTTATAAATTTAAGATTCAAAAACATCAAATTATTTGTCCTGAAAAAATCCACCCAGAGGAACTGAGTGGATTTATAAGAGGCAATCACCTTAAAAAAGCAATCGAATCGATCCTCCCCCCTGCCTCTACATTAGTCCGCTTTTTTTTCTATTCCCTTGATAATCGAATTTCCTTTAGGTGCGTGGTTCCTCAAGTGTTCTCGTACCAACATCACCGCATGATTATCGTCCATCGCTGTTATGAAGATACTAAAATCATCTTCTGATTTATCTTTTTCGTTTATTAAAACACCGCTAACCTTAAAACAAAATTCTTTTGGAGGCATGATATTCTCAAATTGTTTAAGACAATGTTATGCGAAATCTTCGGACTTCTCAACCCTTCCTTATTGAATACAATTATACAGTTCTTAATTAAAATAGGGGTTCTCCTGGATAACAGGTAGATGTTATCAATAGGGACATGCCTAAAAGTCGTTTAAGTCAGGCGAAGCAGGGTGGTTTGATGGAGCATTTTGTGTCGGGTTCAACGGCTAGATGTGCAAGCGAATTAGTAAACGAAAACATCTTATTTTTTTCATCGTCTTCGAGAAGTCATCTACGAGGCAACAGAAGATGAGCTACCATCGTCATCCTGAATTCATCGGACCCCCCTGTGTCATCCTGAGCTTGTCGAAGGGTGGGGGGATAAAATATTCCTCCCCATCACCCAACGGGTGCTTATGAGGGGAGGCAAGGCGTAGCCGCGGTGGGGTGTGGATTTTAAAACTTTTTGAAACGAGCTAGGCGAAAATGACACTGATCAATCCAACCCTCCCCTGCCCCTCCCTAGCCCCTCCCTATGAAGGGAGGGGAAACGAACCAATACCCCTCAAGCTATTTATATTGGTCTTCCTAAAACCCCTCCCATTTTAAAATAGGAGACCTTTGCGCAACTTCTCCGCACGTCATCGTGAGCCGCAAAGCGGCGTGGCGATCCAGATTTAGAAATTGTCCAGTATTTAAAATACCCTTCCAGCGTCGTCTACTGTAGCTCGTCCTATTTTTAAAAGATTCGTATTGCTGAATCTGGATTGCTTCACTACGTT
>WASW01097198.1_pt1 | contig 30600 bp, 27 predicted proteins | sample 5698521 | NCBI WGS metagenome assembly WASW01 (sample SAMN11175560, study PRJNA528189) | sponge metagenome | isolation source: marine sponge | host: Leucetta | place: Antarctica: Western Antarctic Peninsula, King George Island | collected 2013-01
GACGCGGCAATCGAACGGGCTGCGTTATCGCTAAGCTTGTTGTAAGCAAGTGAAAGGGTCAATAACTTTTCCAAAGCCGAAGCTTCGGCCAGCAACTCCACGCCTTCATCAAAGAACTCGTTTTTATCGAGCCTGAAGTCTTTGACCTTATGGATTTTGTTATAGGCTATGAGATCTTCGATATCTTCCAGCGAAATTTCTTTATCGTTCAGGTCAAGCCGATAAATCGCTTTTTCATTCCCTTCCAGTTCTGCCTGGGTCTCTGCTTCGTTCCATACCATAGCGGTAGCATCATCTGGCTCATCTGCCAGAATTGTCAGGCTATTTACCACCAGGCTTTCAAACAGAGGACTCATCATTTCAAATCCACCCCTTGGCTTTTAAAAACTCCGTTATCTCTACCACCGTTTCTCCGGGGCGGCGGTTTGAGGTGTCGCATAAAAAATCAGCAGCAGCGCGATATTTCTCCTCCCGCTCCGCCAGGTTTTTTTTCTGCTCCTCTTCAAAACTCATTCCGCTTTGCAAAGCAGGCCGGTTTCTATCATGACGAATTCTTTTAATTATCGTTTCCAGACTGGCGGTAAGAACAACGCACACTCCGTCTTTTTTCAGGTTCGCAATATTAGTATCGTTCAGAACCACCCCACCCCCACAATCAATGATACTATTTTTAGCCTTACCAGAAACTTCGGCTACGATTTCGGATTCCTGTTTTCGGAAACTCTCCCAACCCTCTTCAGCAACAATTTCAGGAATCGATTTACTGGCAGAGCGAGAAATCAAATCATCAACCTTATATAGTTTCATGCGCAACTTCACGGAAAGTATTTTTGAAATCACCGATTTTCCTGTACCACGATAACCTAGCATTACAATATTCACGAATATTCTACTTGTTAAGCGTCTAATGAATTGACGAATCAAGCCTTTAAAAAAATGAGGCGTTTCATTTTATAGGTTCTATGAAGGTTAATAAAATATCTGCAATGATGCAAACGAAAGATTATAAATCAATCACTCTTTGCCGAAAAGCTTTTCCAACCTTTAAAAAATGCCTATGATATAATTCCATAATAAAAAAACCTTTTACCCACCGGAAAAGAGGTCTATGTGAAATATTTTATCAAAGCTATGGTTATCCTGATGACCATTACAATTTTTGCTCCAGTCGCCTTGGCAGAACAAACGCAAGAAGAAAAATTAGAGGCCCTTTGTAGCGAAGGGAACTCTACAGCCTGTTTTAAAATGGGGGAGCGCCACCGGGTCGTTGAAAGAGATGAAAAAACCGCCATCAAGTTTTATGAGAAAGCCTGCGATGCGGGCTATATGACGGGTTGCACCAATGGGGGAATTCTTCTGGCCAAAAAAAGCACTCCCTATAGCAAAGGCTTCAAACAGGCTCGGAAAATGTTTGATAAAGCCTGCGAAGCCGGGGAAGACCCCTCCTGCTTTAATCTTGGCACTCTGAACTACAAAGAAGGCAGACAGAAAAAGGCCATCAAATACTACAAAAAAGCTTGCGACATGGGCAATCAGTCGGGTTGCGCAAAAGAAAAGCGACTTCAGCGGTAACCTCTATGCAAGATAAATTAAAAAACTGGGAAGAGCTTTGCAACGATGGCGAAAATTATGGGAACGAAGGCGAAAACCTTTCGCCGAAAGAAAAGATACTTTTTGAAAACATTAAGGACAAAAAAGTCCTTAAAATCCAGGATGCCTACCTTTTCTCTAAATCAGGAAAAATAGAAGAAGATCACGGACGCGACCTCGCCGAAATGATCGCTCACTTCCCGTTTGTCAAAACCATTTCCAGCATCATTATCACCCATAACCGACTCGGGCCAGAAGGTCTGCAAATTCTCGTTGATTCGCCGATCCTCCCAAAAGTGAATTATTTACATTTAGGTTCTAACGATCTAGGAGACGAAGGTGCGGCTATCCTTGCCCAGGCTGAGTTGTTTTCCGAAGTAGTGACATTAAATCTGGAATGCAATGGCATTACCGCAGAAGGGGCCAAAGCCCTGGCCCAATCGCCTTTTCTCACAAAAGTGGAGTATATGAATCTGGTGGATAATCGCGTGGGCGATGAAGGCGCACTGGCCATTGCCAATTCAGACAATTTAAGCAATCTGAATTATCTGCATTTAGGAGGGAACAAAATCAAGTCTGAAGAAGCAAAATCTGCATTAAAAAACTCACCCAAACTGACTAAGCTGGAAAAGTTGAAAATATTTTAAATTTTCAGGGTCTTCCTTGAAAATCAAATCGCGTTTGGATCATCCGGTCGCAAAAGCTCCGGCCGCGAGTAATTGACAAGACCAGAGCCGTCATCAACTTCCTCTTTAATTACCAGAGTCTTGAGGTTTTTCAATGTTTTACTTTCATAAATAGCTTGCGCCCCTTCCGCATCAAAATAATTCCTGCCAGCATAAAGCTGGGTCAGGCCACTCATTGAAACGGATTCACCCAAAGCCTTCGCACCCTCATTCCCAAATCTATTCTGTGATATTCGAAGCGTTTTCAGGGATTTCCATTTGGGAGCTTGTGCTAGAATTTTAATAGATTCATCTTTAATTTTATTGGCTGAAATATCCAACTCTTCTAATTGATCCGCCAACTCTCCCTTAATGAATTCGCTGAACCCTTCTCCATCAATATAACTGCGCTCCATTTCCAACTTCTTCAACTTAGGAAAAGTAGTCGTTGTACTCAAAGATTTAGCCGTTTCGTTTCCGGCTTCATTCCAACCTATATCTAATGACTCCAGGCTTTGAAAGTGACTGGAAAGCAACATTTCCGCAATGGATGAATCATTTAAACGGTTATCTGAAAGAACCAGAACTTTTAAGCTTTTAAGTTTTATCTTTTCAGATTGCGCGAGTTCACTCAATCCTTTTCCCGTTAAGAAATTTATCTGCAAATAAAGCTCTTCTAATCCACAAAGAATATCCGACTCGAAAAGATTCAACAATGCTTCGTCATTGATTTGGTTATCACTTAAGTCGAGCGACCTGACTGACTTCATAAGCGAATAATTGCCGATGATTTTCACCTCATCCGTGGCTATATATTTTCCTGAAAGTTTTAACGAATCAGGGTTTTCCTCCAACAAGGGTTTTAAAGTCGCCTCAAGTTTTTCAGCTTTTTCCTCATAAGAAGGCTCCAACTCTTCGTACTCTGAATCTCCTCCACGAACAATGCCCATTTAGCTCTCCCGATTACCAACTGGTCTTAGAAAATTTCTTAATAGCTTGAACCAATAACTATATCTTATCCCCTCCAGTATTCATATATGAATTGGAAACAAGCGTATTTTGTTAATCTTATCTGAACTCCCTTTCACACCAAAAAATCCATAATATCTATTATTTCAATTGCCTGAAAAAACCAACCTTTCATCTAGCACTAAAATATTAAAAAAAATTAATGCGTGATTAACTGCTTTTTAATTTTGCATCCCTAGAATGGACTTATTGAATTTGATCTGCCCCATTTATCAGGGCTGGCAATATAATGGAGGGATTTACTATGGAAACGTTTAGAACGCTGGATATTCGCGGTCTTTCCTTTTTTAAGGCTTTCGAATTAGCTTCCGAAGAATTCAGAAGAATAAAGAAGAATGGCATTTTGGAATTGATTCTTGATAAGAAGAAAAACTTTACGGAAGATTTCACCAAGTGGGCCAAAAGTCAGGGTTGCAGAATTTCTGACATTGAAGACGACCCCAGAATGGTCCGTCTTTTTATACACAAGGACTCCAGAGCTATAAAAGCGTAAGCGATTCATAAACACCGGTTATTCCAAGTTTTACAGTTTTCGGTCTCCTCCTCTTACTGAAAACCCTGCCTTTGGGATAGCTGGTGTTTTTTTGTGCTAATCTGGATTTTACTGATTTTTTTCATAAATAATTCTCAATCCATCCAAAGTCAAAAAGGGATCTTGAACATCTATCACCGTAGTTTTAGTAGTTATCCAGTCTACAATTCCCCCTGTAGCCACTACCTTGGCATCTTCTCCCAGCTCACTTTTAATTTCTTTCACCAATGCTTCAACCATTCCAGAAAAACCGTAAACCGCTCCTGAACGCAGGCTCTCCACCGTTGACTTTCCTATAACCTGTTCGGGAAAAGTCATATCCACTCGAGGCAGTTTGGCCGCACTTTTAAAAAGTGCTTCAAGAGAAATCTGGATTCCTGGGAAAATGGCACCCCCTAAATATTCACCTTTACTGGATACAACATCGAAGGTAGTCGCCGTCCCAAAATCCACTATGATCAAGGGGCCGCCATATTTTTCAAAAGCGGCCACAGAGTTTACAATGCGATCTGCTCCCACTTCAGATGGGTTTCGATAGAGAATAGAAATGCCGGTTTTGATCCCCGGCCCAACAATCAGGGGTTCGCATGAAAAATATTTTTTGGACATCCCCTGCAGTATGGGAACCAAAGGCGGAACCACACAAGCGATGACAATGTCATCGATGGTTTCCGTCCCCACATTATTCAATAAAATAAATTCTTTAATGAGAACCCAATATTCGTCTGCCGTCCGATTCCACTCGGTGCGAATCCGCCAATGGGTGAGAAGCTTTTTCCCAGAAAATAATCCGATGACATTATGCGAATTTCCAACATCAATCACTAAGAGCATATTCGTTCCCTTTTACAGGTCTATCAAAATTAAAAAACAACACAGGCAATAACAACTGCGAAAAACCATTAGGATAACCTGGATTCTCTAATATAATAAAGCGTCTTTAAAATTACAAATAAGGTTTGATGAAAGATAAAAATCATATCGAAATGGAAGACATCTCAACATTCCCTTTGGAAAAATCGTTGAATCACAAAGATTGGGAAGATATTTCATACTTGGAACTTAAAGAGCAGGAATTGAAAGATATAGCGGAAGAGAAACTGAAATGCTTTTTAAGAGTGGTACGCTCTGGCAGTCCATTCAAATTGGGCCGCTATTTTTACCGTATCAAGGCTTAATAAGGCTTAATATTGAGAATGTTCTCCCTGAAATACCTGAATTTACCCTGACCCTTTTACAATAAAAGCTCAGTTTATGGGAAAAAATAAATTAGGACTCATTGCGTTGCTGTTTTTTTTCTTTTCTCCATTGCCCGTATTTTCCTCAGACTTTGTTGTCGCCCCACCACCTAAATCTATGGACAAGTATTATGCCGACTCAGGAAAAATTTCTGAATGGATTGCCCAAATGCGTAAATTGAGTATCGCCTTTTCAGCAATATTTGTCAGTCTGGACAAGAAAAATTGGGGCCTTGCAGAAAAAAATTCAGCCGTTTTTGCAGACTCCTATAAAAAAGCATCTGAGATGATTCCAGAGTGGGAAGAAGAGTTCGACTTAAAAGCAGCTAATGAACTGAAAGAAAGTATTCTGGAAAAAGACATGGAAAAACTGGGAACAGCTTCAAAGGCTCTCGAAAAAACCTGTTCTCATTGTCACTCAAAAAACAATACCAGCGTTTGGGCACGCTATCACTGGCCTTCAACTGACACCATAAAAATACTGGACCCTATTGATGAAAAAGAATTGCCCTATGCCATTTTCATGGAAAAGCTGTCCGACTCCTTAAAAAAGATCAGCGTAAATTTCGAACAGGAGGATTTCCAGCAGGCCTGGCGATCTCTCGATGTCTTCAAAAAAAGACTCACAAGTTTGCGGTCTGTCTGCTCGAAATGCCATGTGGATGAATGGACAAAAGGCTCTACCTCTGTTAAAGATTTTTTTGTAGGGGATGATATATTGGCAGCCCTGCAAGAGATTAAAAAGGATTTCGCAACGGGAGAACCTTCTGAAAAGGTTTTCAGGACGAATATAGATTATATAAACAAGCGGTCTTGTAAAACATGTCACCTTGTCCATCAACCGGTAGCAGCAATTCAACAGGCCTGGCAACAAAAAATCCAATCTGCACCCTAAAAAAGCACCCCCTCAACTAAAGAGATTTTCTTTCCCAACCCTTCAGCTTCATGCACCCTAAAAAGCCCGTATCCTGACCTTCAAATCCGAATTCCCGGCCTTGAATCTTATTGCTGTATTTATCTTTATCCTTCTCACATTTTTCAAAATCGATCAAAAAAGCAGCCTTTCCCTTACCCTCTTCATGTGAAAATTTATCAAACGGAGGGGCTTTTCCACATCCTGACAAAACAAAAATAATCAATACACATAAAATCTTTACCATAAAAAGGATTTCCTGAAAATTGGGGAAGAGGTTTTTTTATACTACTGTCAATGAGATAAGGAAACTGACTCACGTCTTATTTCTTCAATCTGGCGAAAGAAAATTTATACTTTCTAATCTCAAAAAGTGCCGGAAGCATGAATAAAGCGCAGACAGTGCATGTAACAATCCCAAGTTCAACCACCGTTGCGATAGAGCTTATCCCTGTATGATGAGCAATATTAAGGCTGGCATAACCCGCAAGACTGGTCAGCGCAGACAGGATGATTGCACTTCCGGTTTCTTGCAACGACTTCAAGGAAGCACCCTTTGAGTAATCTAAAATATGGTGACTGAGATAAATACAATGGTCGATCATAATCCCGACAATAGACGGCAGCATGACGATATTAATGAAATTCAACCGCACATGAAAAACAGACATCAAGGCACCCGTTAAAGCCAATCCCGTAAACAACGGCAAAAAGGTTATAGTGGCAAGCCGAAAACTTTTAAGGTCTACAAGGAGAATCAAGTAAACTAAACCAAATGCAACAACCATCGCTTTGGGTCCTTTTTCCTTAACCCAATCCAGCACTTTCGCTGCAATTAGATTTTCGTTCAAGATAGCGGTTTCAATGTTTTTATCCCTGATGTTTTCTTTCAGGCTATTTATTTCCATCTCCAACTGGTAAATATTTTCAACTCGGAAAAAATTTTTATCGGCAGGAGAAAAAAGCAACAAGAGATAGTCTTTTCCCGCCATTAACTTTTTCTGCAAATTACCAGGTATCTCAGATTCATCAAACGGTTCAACACTCAAAATCGATTCAAAGTTTCTAAACCGATTTTCACCTAATGAGAATCGGATAATATCTTTATTGTTATCAAAGTTATCTTTAATTCGAGCAATGATCTCTTTCTTTGAGTCATACTCTTTTTTACTGAATAAGTTCAGCGAATATTGAATCCCTATAACTGTTTTATCTCCACTTGCTTTTTTTATTCCTTCAAGAGCTTCATGAATATAAAAAAGGTTGTCTTTTTCTGGTGTCAATATCACTGTCGGTGAAAAGGCATAACCAAAATCATGGGTCATTTCCGTTTCATAGTCGCTTGCGGGCGAATCTCCTCTTAATTTCTGAAAATCGTATTCAAACTCTATTCCCGGCAAAAGAACCAGACTCGATATCATAAGTAAAATGAAAAGTGCCGAAAGAAAATAAGGTGTCGTGGAATATAAATTTACGATCTTCAAGTTAAACAATCTGGGCTTGGGTTTTCTAAGCCAGCGTATTTTGTCGTAGAAAAGAGCCTGTGCTGGAAAAATAAAATAATAGGTTATAAATGCACAAACGATACCTAGAGTAGCGATCTGCCCAAATTCGGAGAATCCTTGAAAATCTGAAAAGCTCAAAATTGAAAAAACACTAATAGTGGTTAACATGGCAATCAACCCCGACCGCCCCACCTGGGTCACCACCACCTCCACAGCTTCGGCAAGGGGTTTTCTCTTCAATAGCTCCTGCTTGAAGCGAATGTACAAATGAATGCCATAATCGATTCCCAACCCCATTAAAATGGCAACAAGAAATCCTGAAATAATATTTAAATGCCCGATTATCAAGCGGGCCAAAGCAAACGTATAAGTAAGAGAAAGCAAAAGAGGGAAGAAAATGAGAGGGATGGAAAACCAAGATCGAGTGTAAATAAAAATAATGGATATCGCTAAAAAAGCCGCAACCATTGCCGCATTTTTCAAATCATTCTGGATAAAATTATTTTCTTCCAGACGAACCACCATCGAGCCTGTGAGTCTAATTTTGAGCTCCGCATATTTTTTCTCCAGCCCGCTTTCATCAATTACTTTCTGTGCTGTGGCAATAAAATTTTCTGTAAAATCGGTATCGGTAACGGTACCCTTGGCTTTTATAAAAATATAATAATTATTTTTTTGTTTTCCCTTGTGGTAAGGATCAATCTCTTCAAAAATTCTGTAATCATTAGCCAGGCTACGAAGTTTAATCGGATTAAACAGTTCTCCCTCTTCAAAAAAACCGCCAAACTGACCACGCGCATAGTCAATAGCTTCGGCCATTAAAGCCTCAAGAGCCAACAAGTCGCCACGCGGAATTAAAAGAAGCTGTTTGTTATTCAGGAAATGTTTGGACACCTGTGAATCTACGAATTCTGTTCCAGGAATTTTTTTAAACATCCTTGCCAGGTGATTTATAACTTCAGGCGCTTGAATAGGGTCGAGGTTTTCTAAAACCACAACCAAAGGTCCTGAGCCTCCTGTTTTATCAACGACCTCATTAAACTCTTTTATCAGGGGAATATCTTGGGGAAGGAGATTATCCATTTTAGGATTGAACTTCAAATCCGCTGCCAGATAAACAGAAAATCCGCTCAATACCAGCGCAACAAGGATAAGCGTGCCTGGGAACTTTTCCGTAATATTTTTATAGCACCAACTTAGAATTAATTTCATATTTGCTGCACAAATGGGAAGTTTAATCCGAGAGGATAAGCCTGATTGGGGAAATCATGTATACGTTTTTGGGATTCTAGGTTGCAAGGAATAAAATTTCTGAACACTAACAAACCGCATGCGATGAATGACAATCTGCAACTAAAAACCTGACTATTAAAAACAACAAACTCTAGCCACTGCACACGACACAATGAGGCTTTTCATTGGATATTGCAAACAGGAATTAAATGGCCTACCCTACTCCCGATTTCGTCTCTGAAACACGGTTTGTTCCCAAAATAAACAATATTCACCAACCTCAGCACTCATAAAGGATTGTCAAAATGCTACTGTCTGCTTTCGAATCCTCACGAAGCGAACGAATCCCCTGCGAATGCTGCGGGTCGTTGAAATTTACCCCTGTACACCTTCGTGAAAATAACACACTGGTCGTTCATTGCGAAGAATGTCATCTGGAATTCGTCAATCCATTGCCTACCGTAGAAGTGATGCGGGAAAATTACCAAAAAGAGATGACTGGCAATGAGACGGAGTCGGGTCTTCACTTGAGTTACATTCTTGAAAGACAAGCACGCATCAAGTCTTTCTCGAAACTTTACAACTCCCGGTTGAGCCTTATAGAAAGTTTATATCAGGGTAAAGGCAATTTATTGGATATTGGATGCGGGGCGGGATTTTTTCTTAACTGCGCTAAAGAGAGGGGTTGGAATTGTCACGGGCTGGAAATCTTGCCTGAGTACATAAAGTTTGCCCAGGAAAATTTTGCACTGGACAACATTCGTCTGGAATCATTAGATGAGTCCCTTTCCTATGATGCAAATACCTTCGATGTCATCACCTTATGGGATCTCATTGAACACTTGCGGAATCCCCTAGACTGCCTGAAGAAAATTCATCATGCCATGAAACCAGGTGGACTTCTGGTAATGTGGACTCCAAATGTTAAAAATGCTGTCTTTTTAAAAGAGAACTGGATTGGCTACGAAACCCTTCAGCATTTCTATTTTTTCTCCCGAGATAGTTTGAACCAAATGCTGAAAAAGGCAGGTTTTGAAATAGTTCATTTAGAAACGAACAAGGCAAAAAAAGGACTGCTGAAGCAAAAAGGTTTTAACTCCTACGATAACTCAGCAAAGCCCAATAGCATTATGGAAAGATTCCTGCGATCAGCAAAAAGGGACTTAAAAAATACTCTGAACCCGCTGACCTACATCGGCCCCTTGTTTGATATGGCGGGCTACGGCTTCAATTTGTATGTCATTGCATCAAAGCAAGAGGATTGATTAACAGAAAAACAAAGAGGCGGCTTCTTTGCACAAAAAAAACCGGCAAGGCATTGAAGCCATGCCGGTTTTATACAGTTTCGCAAAAAAAAATTATTTCGGAATTACTTTTGAAGCTTGTGGTCCTTTTTCTCCCATGCTTTTTTCAAATTCCACGTCCTGGCCTTCTTTCAAGGTTTTGAAACCATCCCCTTGAATTTCAGAAAAATGTACAAAACAATCTTCCCCATCGCTTGACTCGATAAACCCATAACCTTTGCTATCATTAAACCACTTTACTTTTCCTTCAGCCATACCCAATAACCTCCAACAATAAATAAATAGGAAAGGGGTGTTACATAATGCACCTTCCCTTAATTTTAACCCGCAAATTTTAACATAAAATCCCCTTCCCACCTAGTTTAAACGGATCAAAAAAGCCACTCCCGCAAAATCGCACAAGAACGCACTTAGGGATTTTAAATCAATTATTTAACGATCTTTCAGTCTCTTTTTAATCGGGTTTCGCTCGTCCCTCGCATTTCCCCTCTAATAAATTCAGGGACTGTGCTAAAAGAACCACCCAGCCGGTACCTGCCATAGGTATCAGAAAACAAATGTGTTGCAATAATGCCAGGCTCAATGCCATCTCTGGCGACAACCCTGAAAATTTATAAATTAAAAAAGCTGTTGCTTCGTAAACACCAAAATTCCCAGGAGTCAGAGGCAAAATTGTGGCAAGATTCAATGCTGCCATGACCAGAATCGTAGTCCAAAAGGGAAGCTCTTGTCCCAGGCTTTTTTGCACCGCCCATATTCCCAATGCCTGCAGCGTCATCATTACTAATGCCAGAAATAAACCTGCACTAAATACCCGGTAATCTTTCAACATTTCCAAGTGCTCGGCCCATTGCGATACAAATTTTTTTACTCTGAACGACAGAGATGGTGAAATTTCTTCATCCCCACTTGCAACTTTTGGGATATTATGTGCGGCATAAAACATAAACGCCGAGAATATTACAATCAACACGATAAAAACCGTAATTCCTTGTCGCATTTGCTCTGGCAAGGGAGAAAAACGGGCTGCCAAAGTAAGAACCACAACTTTAACAATGCCTTCCATCATCTGGTCCAGAGCCAGCACCGATAAAGCCACCGAATGCTTCAACTTCGCCAAACGCGCCAGTAAAACAAGACCCACCGCATGTCCCCCCGGAAACGGCAGAGTATTGCAGGAAGTGGACATGAAAGAATTGGCCTGAAATAGTTTTGAAAAGGAAACAAAAGTATTTTTGGGGACAAGGACATTCCATAACGAAGTCCATACCAACAAAATTGACAGGTTAAACAAAACAGAAACAACCAGCCATCCAGAGCGAGCGGTTTCTATCTCTTTCCAGGTTCGGTCAAAATCAGCTGTCTTAAAGAACTCATAAAAAAAGTACGCGGCAAGAGACCAAATTACGGCAAAGATAATTTTCTTTTTCAATCCAACATACCTGAATTTATTAGATGCGATGGGTAGGGTAATCGAAAAAACAAAATCCTTTAAAAACTTTCATCCCCATGAACATAATTATAACCTCCGGTCCCTAAAAAATGTTTGAATTTCATGTGCCTGCAAACCGACACTCCATAGAAGAAAAAGTTTCGAGTGGTAAACTTTCATAGAAATCATTATCATCCAGATATATAGGGGAATGGCATATACCCTGAAAATGGTAATAGTCCTTTTAATCTAAGCTACTTTTACCTAATACATCTGAAAAGGATTAAAAATGGCGAAAAAAATAATTAAAGAGATCATGCATCATGCGAATTCGGATGTCCGTGTAGATGAAGCCAGAAGGAAAATGTTAGAAAATAATATTCGCCATTATGCGGTGACGGAAGGAAAAAATATTACTGGTTTGCTCTCAAACTAAAGATCTTAATTTTTAATCGGGACGGTTGCGAACTCTCCCAATTCCCATTTTTGATGTAACCTGCTAATCGTTCCATTTTTTAAAAGCCGCGTCAAGCTGGTATCGATTTTACTTTTTAGTTGTTCATCCTCTTTTCGGAGAACGATTCCATAAAACTCCGATGTCATTCTGGAACCCACAAACCTGGCCTGACCTGCCAAATCCTTATTATTCCGAAAGTAATAGCTGGCCTGAACAGAATCTCCCACCACGGCATCAACCCCTTTATTGGCAAGGTCGATCACGGCATGACCAAATTTCTCAAACGTCTTTATATTTATCCCTGAATATTTTTCAAGAAAATAATGCGATGTCGTGTTGATCTGCGCGCCTACTGTGGCATTTTGTTTTTCTAGGTCCTCCAACGATTCGATATCGGTCATATCATTTCGGACCAATACCGCCACCCCGCTTTGCATATAAGGAATGCTGAAATCCATCCTTTTCTTCCTCTCTTCTATGATCCCAACAGAGCTGATAACAAGGTCAAATTTTCCGGTGATCAATCCTCCAAACAATCCACCCCACTCAACGTTTACCAGTTCATATTCCAGATTTGCTTCCTGAGTCACTTCCTTGATTAAATCAACTTCGAATCCATCCAATTGATTTTCGCTATTCATAAACGACATAGGGATAAAAGTCGCATCGATAGCCACCACAACCTTGGATTTTGATTCTGGTTCGGGAGCGGTGTTCTGTTGACATCCATTTGCCCAAATTAAAGAGGCGAAGAGTAGAATCTTAAAATTTGAATATAAAGATTTCATGCTTTAACCTATCAGAGGTTTTACTGCCTTTGCGAAAATTATCACTCGAAATATAGTTTAAAGGTTTACCTGCACAAAGGCAAAAAATTGCAATAATGATGTATTGTTCCAAACCTAACCCATGCATTTTTTTTAAAATTCATATAATATAAGTAACTGTGGGGTTTTCCCTACAACAAATAGTTTTTCCTCCGGCATAGCGTTGTCTTCTTCAAACCCTTAATCGAAAAGAAACTTTTTACTTATGATGGAAAAAAACCATGCCTGGGCCGACGAAACTGGTGTCGATGCTTTGAAAAAGTCATTTGAGTTTCACCTCAAGTACTCCCTCGCCGATGACCATTTATCCGCAACAAAAAGAGATTTATACACCAGCCTTGCCTTGTCGGTAAGAGACCGCTTGATTAAAAAATGGCTGCTCTGCCAACATTCCTATTACGAAAACGATGCTAAAAGAGTTTATTACCTTTCCATGGAGTTTTTGATCGGTCGGCTACTGAATCACAGCCTCATCAACCTCGGTTTTCATGGTGAGTTTTGTCAGGCTCTAAATGAGTTGGGCTATGATATGGGCGACATGGAGGAGATGGAAATCGAAGCAGGGCTTGGCAATGGCGGCCTCGGTCGACTGGCCGCGTGCTTCATGGAATCGCTGGCAACATTGGGAGTGCCTGTTTGGGGATATGGAATTCGTTATGAATTCGGCATTTTTCACCAAAAAATAATGGACGGATATCAAGTAGAAACCGCTGACAACTGGCTGCGCAGTGGCAGTCCGTGGGAAATTCCACGCCCGCGCTTTCTCTATCCGGTTCAGTTCGAAGGACGAGTAGAGACATCACTAAACCGACAAGGAGAACCTGAGTTTAAGTGGGTCGATACCTCACCGGTGATGGCAATGCCTTTCGACATCCCGGTTCCTGGATACAAAAATCAAACTGTAAACAATCTGCGATTGTGGAGCGCGCGTTCTGATCGCGAGTTGGATCTAAAGTGGTTTAACGAGGGTAATTATATTCAGGCGTTGAAAGACAAACAAGACACCGAAATCATTTCCAAAGTTTTATATCCCAGCGACGCCAATCAAAATGGCAAGCGACTCAGATTGAAACAAGAATATTTTTTTGTTTCCGCTTCGCTACAAGATATTGTTAGACGCTTTAAAAAATCCCATTCCGATTTTGCGTTGTTCCCCAGCAAAGTGGCGATACAAATGAACGACACTCACCCTGCCCTGGCCATTGCCGATTTAATGCGGATTCTTATAGATGAAGAAAAACTTCAGTGGGAAAAAGCCTGGGATATTACCGTACAAACCTTTGGATTCACCAACCACACCATCCTGCCAGAAGCATTGGAAAAATGGCCACTGGAGTTAATGGAAGATTTACTTCCCCGACATTTGCAAATTATCTTTAAAATTAATGATCATCTAATAAAAGAAGTGCAGGAAAAATTTCCCAACGATATAGAGAGAATCAGACGTATGTCATTGGTGGAAGAAAGTTTTCCGAAATCTATCCGCATGGCGCATCTGGCAATTGTAGGCAGCCACTCTTTAAATGGAGTTGCCGAAATTCATTCCGAAATTCTCAAGAAAGAGGTGTTCCGAGATTTTTACGACTTGTATCCAGAACGATTCAACAACAAAACCAACGGCATCACCCAACGAAGATGGCTAAAAGTTTGTAATCCCGGCCTATCTAGCCTGATCAGCAAAAATGTCGGCGAGGGTTGGATCACAAACCTTTCCGAACTCAAAGCTCTCGCATCAAAGTGCGATGACCCGGGGTTTCAAAATGAATGGCGCAATATAAAACGCCAAAATAAGGAAAGGTTGGCAAAATTCATTTTAGATCGAGCCGGAGTTAAGGTTAATCTCGAATCAATTTTTGATGTTCATATAAAACGCTTCCATGAATACAAACGGCAGCTGTTAAATATTCTCCACTGCATTATCCTTTACAATCGACTTATCAAGAATCCTGAAGAAGTTACAGGGTCTTATACAAAAATCTTTTCAGGGAAAGCCGCTCCCGGTTATGCCATGGCAAAATTGATTATCAAGCTTGTCAATGCAATTGGCGACAAAACCAATCAAGACCCAAGAGTCCAGGACAGGCTAAAAGTAGTTTTCATCCCTAACTATTCCGTCACCGTTGCAGAAGTTATCATTCCGGGGTCAGACTTGTCGGAACAAATTTCAACAGCCGGAATGGAAGCCTCTGGCACAGGCAATATGAAACTGGCACTGAACGGAGCTTTGACCATTGGCACATTAGATGGTGCTAACGTAGAAATATTGAGAGAAGTTGGAAAGGAAAATATTTTCATTTTCGGACTGACCGCAGAAGAAGTGCGAAAGAAAAAACAGGAATATTTTGATCCGCGAAATATTTACCGCAATAATCAGGAAGTTAAAGAAGCCCTGGACCAAATCGGCAACGGTTTCTTTTCTCCTGAAATGCCGGAATTGTTTCAGCCGATCACCGATTATTTTTTAATGCACAATGATCCTTATATGATACTTGCCGATGTTGAGTCTTATCTGCAATGCCATGACAAAGTAGCAAAAGAGTTTCAGAATGTTGAATCCTGGACACAAAAATCCATATTGAACACCGCCAATATGGGTTTCTTCTCTAGTGATAGATCGGTCGCGGAATACGCCAAAGATATTTGGGGAATCGACAGTCCTTCACCCGCATCTGTCAAACTCACTGACCATGAGAGCTAAATGATCGGACAACTCGGAAGTCAGGCAGTCGGCCTGCATTCGCCATTGCCAATTGGATTCCTTCGTACCTGGAAAATTAAAACGCGCCGACTCGTCCAACCCAAGCACATCCTGCATTGGTAAAATCGCCAAGCGGGCCGGGGACATTAAAACTTGTCGAACCAGTTCTTCAGATATCTCTTCCGCCGAAACTTCCTTTCCAAGATATTCAAACAGGTTCGCCTCTTGCTGAGGCGACATATCGTGACAGAACCAACCCTTTACCGTATTGCAATCGTGGGTACCTGTGTATACGACACCGTTTTCAATATGGTTATGCGGGAGGTAAGGGTTGGTCTTTAAATCGGAGTCGAATGCAAAGACCAGTATTTTCATTCCCGGAAATCCACAACGGCTCATCAACTCACGAACTTCATCGGTTATCAGACCCAGGTCTTCAGCGACAATGGAAGCATCAGGGAACTGCTGCAGCACTTTATAAAAAAAATCATCCCCCGGCACCGACTGCCAGCAACCATTTTCTGCGGTCTCGTCTCCTACTGGCACTTCCCACGCCGCAACAAATCCTCTAAAATGATCGATCCGCATGATATCCATGACTTTAAAGTTGAATCGCAAACGCTGCACCCACCAATCATAAGAGTTATTTTTTAAAATCTCCCAATTATAAACCGGGTTCCCCCAAAGCTGACCTGTCTCACTAAAACAATCGGGAGGTACTCCCGCAACCAACAAAGGGTTTCCATCACCGCCCAGCTTGAAATTTTCGGGATTAGCCCAAACATCGGAACTGTCGTGGGTAACATAGATAGGTAAATCGCCAAAAATTTCTATCCCCTGATCGTTACAATATTTTTTCAGGCTCTTCCACTGTTCAAAAAAAATGTATTGCACAAATTTTTCAAACTCAATAACCTCTCGTAATTGCACCTTCCGGTTATTTAAAAATTCCACTTCTCGATTCCGTGCCCCCCGCGGCCAATCTGTCCAGACAGCACCTTCATAAGACTCCTTTAAAGCTGAAAATAACGAATAGTCTTCCAACCAATAACTATTTTCATCGCAAAAGTTTTCGTAATCCGTATTTAACAAAGTTGCATGCGCAAAAGCTTTTTTCAAGTAACAAAGTTTTAACTTTCTTACCTCACCATAGTCCACTTTCTCACTGGGAAAAGTATGTGGCAATTCGATATCCAATGACTGCAACCATCTGTCCTCCACCATTTTTTCAGGACTGATCAATAAAAAATTTCCCGCAAATGCCGATGGACTAAAGTAGGGAGAGTCACCCACGGTGATTGGATTCAAAGGAAGAACCTGCCAGACTTTTTGCTCAGCCTGTTTTAAAAAATCAGCGAATCGATGCGCCTCTGGTCCTATATCACCGATTCCAAACTGCGAAGGAAGACTTGTAATATGCAGAAGGATTCCGCTGTGCCTTTGGTTTTTCATTGTTTAAGACCTGCAAAACTTCAGGAAGAAACCGATATATTCAAATAACTTAAAGTAGTTTCCATTTTGCCCAACCACTGTTCCGCTTCTTTTTCTCCAGCCTTTTTTCTTTTCTGCATTTCCTGGCAATGAGCCTGGAAAATTTCAAACACTTCATTTTGCGTTTCCCATAAATTAATTTTCATAGGAACCGAGTCTAACAATCCTAAAATTACATTCAACCGATCTAGTGATTCGCACTTGTGTGGAGCTTTCTTAACTTCAACAATCAACTGTCGCATCTTATGCTCATATACAGCGCTAAATTCCAGGCTATCCATAGATATTCCGCTTAGCATTTGACCGATCTGGTCTATGCAGGGATTAATGGAGTTAAGGATTTCCGTCCATTGCTCAAGCAAAAAGACTTTCGACAAACTTAACGCATTCAAAGGAAGTGGCGTGTCTAATTTGTTATGAAGCAATGCTAATGATTTTCGGCTTTCGGTCAGTTTGTTTCGCAACTCATCATTCTCAAGCCAGAAAGATTGCCCCAACTCATCCGCAAGTTTGTCAAAGTGAGTGTGAAAAATCTCCCGCTTTGGATAAACAGGAGCACCAAATTTTTCGATCAATAGTTTCAAAGCAGCCTGATACCCCTGGCTGCGGAATAAAGATAGAATGCGAACATCCTCATGCTCAGAAGGGAATATAAAATTTTTAAATTCTCCATCTCCGTTATGAATGGAATAAAATCCCAAGGGTATAGTTTCAAGCACTGTCTTTGAAGAAACCTCACCCACACCAAAGATCAATTCAGAGTTCCCTTGACTTAGTTTATCCATAGTTGCAGCGGCTACTGTATGGGTTCCCACCGAAACAATCTCTGCTGTCTTATTCAATAGATGAGTAAACAATCCGCAGGAAAAAATCTGCTCAACAGAAACCTGGGTTTTTCCCACCATCTTCTCATAAATAAATTTTCCATCTTTCCATTTCCCGATATTACTTTTCGCGTCTTTTAAGGTTTCCAAAAACCGGGGTTCGATACTGGCTGCATCCAATTGCGAATACAACTCCAGGGCGAAAGATGCGTAACGAAGAATCTGTTCGGTTTCAATTCCAGAGATATCATTAAAGAACCACCCACAACTGGTGTACATGAGCATTGCGTGGCGTTGGATTTCCAACCATTTAAGAATATTTATTTTTTCTTTTTCTTTTAGAGTTATGTTCCCATGCTTGATAAAAAAACCTTCAAAATCTTTACCCGGCTGTAGCAGATGAATATAATCATTTCGAGTCGCCCACGGATCTTTCACAAGTGGCTTTAAAGCTTCCTCAAATTTTTCTTCAAATTGATCCCGCAAACCATCCAGAGAATCCCGCAATGGCTTTCGCCATGCCTGCGACCAGCCCTCTTTCCCGCCGGTATGGCAGCCGCAATTGCTACGCCAGCGTTCTATACCATGAGCGCAACTCCAGGAAGTATCTTCCAGAATTTCAACCTCCCAAGTCGAGGTATGGTTTTCCAGAAACTGTGCATAATTTGTTAAGGAATAGGAATCGTGATGCTGCACCTGATCCAGCACATAAGCCAAAGTCATATCACCAAACTTATGATGATGACCATAAGTCTCACCATCGGTTGCAACATGAACCAGTTCGACCTTGCCAGTATCTGTAGAAAATTTTGATGTCAGGTTATTTAAAAATTTATCGCCATTGCTAAGAAGATTTTCGAAGGCTAATTGATGCGACACATTCTTATCGTAGAAAAAAATACTGAACGGTCGACCCGAGGGAAGTTGCAATTTATAAGGGCGGGTTGTATCCAGAGAATTTTCATTCACCGAAACCCAATTTGAGGTCGTTTTGCTTCTGATCTGCTTCGCCTGGCCAGGAGCGAGAAGGGTAAACCGTATTCCCTCGCCAGCAAGCAGATCGAGGGTTTCAATATCGACAGCTGTTTCCGGGAGCCACACCCCAACAGGATTTCTCTTAAAGCGGAATTTAAAATCTTCTATCCCCCAGTGGATTTGCGTCAATTTATCACGCGAATTGGCCAACGGCATGATCATATGATTATAAGGTTGTGCCAATGCCGACCCATAACCTCCAAATAGCTTTTGACTTTCCTGATCCGCCTCTAATATTGCCCGATAAGTTTCTGGAGATTTCGATTCCAGCCAGCTCAAAAGTGTAGGACCAAAGTTGAAGCTCATCCGCGAATAATTGTTTATAATTTTTTTAATCTGCAAATCATCACCGAGTATTCGAGCTTTTGCGTTGGGGGCATAGCATTCTTCGGTGATTCTTTTATTCCAGTTCTTATAGGGAGCAGCGGATTCCTGAATCTCAATTTCCTGCGTCCACGGGTTTTCCCTGGGGGGTTGATAGAAATGGGCATGCAGGCAGAGAAATTTTTGTGACATCAGTCTCTTGATAGAAATATAGCGGAGAGAGGTGGAAGATTCAGCTTTAGAGAAAAAGGGTTGCCGTGTTGCGGTTTTGGCGAAGCTTTAATTCCGCCCATATTTCCAATTCCACTACCATCATAATCTTTGGCATCACTATTGAGCACTTCTTTCCAGCGACCCGATTGCGGAACCCCTATTTCATAATTGAAACGAGGTGTTGGCGTAAAGTTCAAGACAATCACCATTTGCTCTGACTCCTTCTCGCCTTTACGCATAAAAGCCAAGACACTTTCTTCTGCATTTTCACAATCGATCCATTCAAAGCCTTCTTCATCCAAGTCCCGACAATGCAAAGCGGGGTGTGCACGATAGACTTTATTTAAATCACCCACCCATTTTTGCAAGCCTGAATGCGATTCGCGATTGAGCAGTTCCCAGTCCAAACTCGAATCATGATCCCACTCCTTCCATTGGCCAAACTCTCCACCCATAAAAACAAGCTTTTTCCCCGGCTGGGCAAACATACACCCAAACAATAAGCGCAGGTTGGCAAATTTCTGCCAGGAATCTCCGCTCATTTTATTTATCAATGAACCTTTTCCATGAACCATTTCATCGTGAGACAAAGATAAAACATAGTTCTCGCTAAACGCATACAGGGAACGAAATGTCAACTGGGCATGATGATATTTACGGTGGATGGGGTCTTTACCCATATAAGAAAGAAGGTCATGCATCCACCCCATATCCCATTTCAAACCAAACCCCAACCCTCCTAGCCAGGTGGGTTTGGAGACCCCAGGCCACGCGGTCGACTCTTCTGCTATCGTTTGCACGTCTGGGAAACGGCTATAAATTTCTTCATTTAGTTTTTTTAAAAAATTTATAGCTTCCAGATTTTCATTTCCGCCAGATTCATTAGGAATCCATTCATTATCTTTTCGGGAATAATCCAGATACAACATGGAAGCCACGGCATCGACACGCAATCCATCAATATGATAATGATCAAACCAAAAAAGCGCATTGCTGATTAAAAAACTTAAAACCTCATTCCGGCCGTAATTAAAAATGAAACTTCCCCAATCCGGGTGCCAGCCTTTCTTCAAATCTTTATGCTCATAAAGATGTGTACCATCAAAAAAAGAAAGTCCGTGGTCGTCTACCGCAAAATGAGATGGAACCCAGTCCAGTATCACGCCGATTTCGTTTTGATGAAGAGCGTCAATCAAATACATAAAGTCCTGCGGGGAACCGTAGCGATGGGTCGGAGCAAAGTATCCCGTTGTCTGGTAACCCCACGATCCGTAAAAAGGATGTTCCATGACAGGCAGGAACTCCACATGCGTGAATCCCATTTTATGAATATAGTCTGTCAAGGGTTTCGCCAGTTCGCGATAACTTAACGATCTAAAATTATCATGTTTTCGCCACGACCCAAGGTGAATCTCATAAATGGATAAAGGTTGCTTCTTGATATCATTAAACTTTTTCCGGTTAGACATCCAGCACTCGTCTTTCCACGAGTAGTCCAACTTCTGCACAATCGAACCCGATTGCGGAGGCACTTCATTGCCAAACGAAACAGGGTCTGCCTTTTGTATCTCGTAACCCTTAACATGAGATCGAATATGGTACTTATAAATAGCTCCTGCCTTTACTTGTGGAATGAAGCCACACCAGATTCCAGACTGCTTGAGTGGAGTTAAAAAATGCGAGTTCGCATTCCAGTCATTAAAGTCTCCAACCACTGAAACTTTTTCAGCATTAGGAGCCCACACAGCAAAACGAACACCAGAAATATTATTTTCTACAGCAGGATGTGCACCTAACACATCATAAAGACGAAAATGACTGCCCTCGTTAAACAAATGAAGGTCAAAATCGCTTAATCCACCTGTTATTTTTTCAGTTTGGCTCATAGGTTCTGCTAATATTTTTTCATTCCGTGCAACAATATATCATGTTTCTAAGTAGCCATTGTCTGGATGCAATTTTCCGCCAATTTCAACTCTCCTGAATCAAAATTGTTACCCTTCAATAAAATCTACCCTTTCCTTATAATTTCAGCGTTTTCCTTGTTCCTGTTGGGAATGACCCATCCGCCTTTAAAAAAAATCGATACGATTTATTTAAACGCAAACTCCATTGAAGAATTTAAGCAATCCGAAACATTGATCCTGAATTCTTTGAAAAACTTTCCCAACCGAACAGATTTAATATGGCGATTGACGCAAAATTATTTTCGTATCGGCAAAAGAACCGTCGATAAAAAACAAAAGTTATTTATTTTTGAAAACTGCCTGAACACAGCAAAGAAGGGAATACAAGTCGACAACAACTCAGCAGAAAATATTTATTTTATGGGATTGTGCCTCGGAAATATAAGTCTACAAAGAGGGATCTTCAGTTCACTAAGTAACCGCAACACTCTTAAAACCTCGATGCAACGGGTAATAAAAATTGACCCCGCCGTTGAATATGCCGGCCCACATCGTTTTTTTCTTGGCGACGACTCCGAAAAATCCATCCATCATCTTGAGTCGGCTGTAAATCTCGCACCCGATTTCTATGAAAAGTATTTTTACCTGGGGAAAGTATATTTTGATCGAGGGCAATATTCCAAAGTCCACAAAACCTTGGAAAGGTTCTTACGACTTGCAAAAATTATAAAAAACGACTCTGAGTTGCCAAAACAAATCGATGAAGTCCAAGACATGCTCGCTAGAATAAAAACGAACAACGATTCTTTAAAATTTCGGGATTTATTTTTTCGGATGCTGCTTAATCCACTCGCGCGCAAGTTTTTTGGCCTCGGTAACCTGTCTGGGAGTCATGCGTTTTTCCACGATATCAATATTTTTCCGGCCGCCTTCGCTACCATTATCCGCAGAGACAACAAACCACTTTAAAGCTTCAACAAAATCTTGTTTCATCCCTTCACCCTTGCTATACATCGCGCCCAGATTATTTTGTGCATCTCTATGAGACTGTTCAGCAGAGAGCCTGTACCACTTCATGGCTTTCACGTCATCCTGCGGCACACCATTTCCCCATTCATACATAACGCCAAGGTTATATTGAGCCGCTGCATGACCCTGCGAAGCCAAAGGCCGTAACTTTTCAAGTGCCTTATCGTAGTCCGTTCCATGTATGGCATCTAGCCCTTCTTCAAAATCATTCGCGAAAGAAGGAGTTGCAACAAGCAGAACTGAAAGCAGGAAAAATAACTTCATATAATTTCGATATATTTAATTTAAAAGGACTTCTCAATCGCACGTTGTTGCGTTTATTTTTTCAACCCTATTTGCAACCATTCATCGGCACGCCTTTGGGACTCGACAAGCTGTTCAGGGATCAGTCTTTTTTCCACAAAATTTTTATTGCGGACCGCCTCACTATCGCCTGCTCCGGCTATGGCGAACCATGTATAAGCTTTTGCGAAACTTCGCGGCACTCCAAAACCAATCATATGCAACACTCCAATATTATTTGGAGCATCCCTATTTCCTCTTTCCGCCATCCTGAAAATCTCACACACCTTGAATTTATAATTACGATAATGTAATTATAAAATATTCTCCCGCAAAACAATACCGATTATAATTTCAAAAATAAAAGGCCCTGTCAAAATAGTCAGGCCATTATAAAGTTCTTGCTAAATCAGCTTTAATTATCCCGAGAATTTCAACCTGCAAAGCATCCGTTACAGGCAAATCCACATGCCTCACATTGGAAGGCGATTCACTTTGATCGCATTTTAGCAATGCACTGTTGTAGCTCCCTCTCCCACCCCTGTATGCTACAATTTTGAAGGAGTGACCTCAAACGGCTTGCAAGTTGTGGGCAATTTATTGAGGAATGTTTTCTTAGTCTCGTATAGGTAGCTTTTAGCCAAAAGCCGACATTATTTGCCATGCTTAACTTACCCGATTTTGATCTAATTGCCTTCACTGATAACTTCACTTATAAAATTCTGAATCCTCTCTCTGTTAGAGATCAAATTAGGAAATTGATTTTCACATACATCACTAAACCTAGCTAAAACTTTTCCATTTATATTTTCCCGATCTTTAAAAATTCCAAGAGTCTTAAAATTTAATCCCCATTCTTTAAATTGAAGCATCGCTATTGTTGCATCACGGACCCGCCCATCACTTGAAAGAGCAAAAATGTAAAGAGGTCTTTGCATGCCATTCACGCGACAATCTACTGTATACCTCTTTTGAGGATCATAATCAGGCTCACTCCAATCAAATATTCGACGTTGTTCAACAACAGATTCACCCAAAAGTTGCTTAAAATCCTCCAAAAATGTAGAACGAACCCTTTCACGTGATAGATAAGAAATATCTGTGATTTTCAAAAGTCCTTGGGCAAATGAATAAAGCGAGTCCCCAAACTCTCCACTCTTTATAGGAAGTATTAATTCCCCTTCTAAATCTTCCATTTCAAAGGCTGATAATGCATTGGAAATAATTATTTGGCGGGTTCCGCGGTGCAAATCCTTTTCATCAATATCATACGTCATATGCATATAGGTATGCCCTTCATCCGTTAGTACCCATTGATCATCTTTTCTTTTCAGAACAATGACCAAATGATCACCATCTTCAAAAAGGAAAGGGGTAAATACTCTAAAACGGTCAATTCCTTCTTTGAAAAGACTAACTTGCTCACAGACTTTCATTTTGAAATCTTTTTCGATATCTTCAAATGGCACTTCAAATATCCTCGAAACGATTGCGTTGAGAGTCATCAGGTTTAATAATTCCACAGTCTTCAACAAGACAGTCTACGGCACTATTAAAATCCGAATACCTACTAGTCGTCTCAGCAAAGGTATCTTCCTTCGCCCCAATCTTCTGGTAACGTTCGGTTGCAGTATGAATGTGAAAACTAAAGAATTTAATTTTTTCTATCTTATTTGAATGCTCATGACTTTTACCATTATATCGCCTTAGGCGAAAAAGTTGATTTGATTGAGCCGAATAAACCCCAAGAATAATGGAAAAATCTAACGGATTTATACTACTTTGCAGAAGAACAATTTTAAATTGATTATTATTCTGACCATTTATTTTTATCTCATTTTCTTTATGCCCTTTTCTACTTTTCAGGATTTTAAGATCCCGAAAATTATCAACTAGAGACTTAGGCTCTTTTATGAGAGCATCAATTTGATTGTCTGAAAATTTTATAACCATTTAGTAAATTTCTTTAAATCTAATAAACATATTTATTCTAAATAATACAGTATCAATTATTTCCATTCAATTCACTGGCTATTTCATAATTCAAAATCGTACCCGGCAGACGTGATTCACCTCTCCATCCTATTCGACATTCCAAATTATCCTTAATTGAAAGTTTAAATCGAAAAATCATTTCCTCAATTATCTTATACAGCTTTTTTCCGCCCACCTTTTTTTTTACTAGCCTGAGACGTTAATGGCTCTGTTAAACTTTGATACAACTCAAATAAAAACTCAATTCTCTCTTTCTCATGCTTAAAAACACTTTTTCGATAGGCTTGGTCTACAACTTTGTCAAGGGCATGATGGGCTTTTTGCAAAGCGGGGGGCATGACACTTGGATCATAGAGATCGGCCAGAGTGCTATCAGGGAATTGCCCTCGAGAATCCAGAATAGCCTGTGCTTTATTTTCTATATCTTCCCTTTGTTTACAATCCGGCCGAGGCCAAGGAAAATTATTATAAACTATCGTAGAATACCGATAATCATTCTTTATTCTGCCTGAAACATAGCGCATCCATTCCATATGCATTTTTGATGTTAGAACTCCGAAATGATATCTCTCCACATTTGCAATGATTAATGCCTCTGTAGCGATTATATTTTCCTTTACCATTGCCATTGGAATATAATTACGTTGTTGAGATGAACTTTTCGGGATTAGCAAATATTCCTGTTTGGGCTGTCTAATTTCCCCAAAAAGCCAAGGGGTAGAAGCCAACTCCCTAGTGGCTTTACGTAAGCTTTTTAAGCGCTCTACTTTTACTTTTTGAATACGCTCGTATACTTGCCTTGAAGACTTGATCTCTCCAGGTTGAGCATCTTTCAACCATAGACACCATCTATTAATTCCATTTATAAACTCATGGGCGCTTACAAAGGTTCGAATATATTTTTCCGCATCTGGATCGACTTTTAATAATTCATTTTTTTCCGTATCTGATAAAAGCAAATGGCCACCATCGTTAGGCATATTCCCAAATGATATTTCTGGAATATTCTCTATAGGTTTCCTTCGATTTGCGATAAGGGTATTGTTGGTATCAATCAAATAGGGACTAATATTCTTTGCTAAAATTCTTTTCGGCTCGGAAGTAAGGGTCTCATATAGAAATAAGTATTTTTTCTTGCTAGAAATTACAGCAAAACCAATAATCACACAAAATACTGAGGCAATTTTCATTCCCTTTGCTTTCTTTCCATCAATCGTCCATTTAAAGGTTCTATGAGCAAAATTGATTTTGATGCTATAAGTATTTAATAAGACATTCCAAAGTATTCCAGTCTGCTCTCCTTGCGTTATCGAATTTGTAGAAACAAATGCCACTTTTATATTTGTTTTTTGAATATACCAAGATGCAAGCATGTACCAAGCGGCAACATAATCTAAATTTCCAGATCCCTTGACCTTAGAAAACACGTTTGTCATTTCCTTAGATTGCGATTTATTCTTTTTTCTTGCTCCTACAAATGGTGGATTACCAAGTAGGTAATCACATTCACATGCAGGAAGAAAGGTGTTCCAGTCAGTTGTTAATGCATTTGTATGAAATATGTGAGCTGATTTTTCTAACGGCAAACGTACAAATACTTCACCAAATGCATCTGAAAGCTTCATGTTCATTTGATGATCTACCAGCCACATTGCCGCTTCTGCAATTCGAGCAGGAAATTCCTCAATCTCTATTCCATAAAATTGATCCACATCAATTTTTGATAGATGATCTATGTCCAACACTTTTGATGATTTCTTAACCGGATAAAGTTCTTCTAATATTTCAATTTCAAGCAAACGAAGCTCCCGATAGCTCAATATCAGAAAGTTTCCACAGCCACAAGCAGGATCGAAAAAAGATAAGTTAGCTAATTTTTCATGGAATTTTTCAAGCTTCTTTTTTCTTTGTATGCCCCTGTCAGATTTAATCTTTTCAAATTCATCATGCAATTCATCTAAAAATAGCGGTTTTATCACCTTTAAAATATTTCGTTCACTAGTATAGTGAGCACCACCTTGCCGTTGGTCCACTGGCAACATGACAGTCTGAAAAAGAGCACCAAATAATGCAGGTGAAACTTTACTCCAATTAAAATAACAACATTTTAATAAGGCATCTCTCATTTCGGTGTTAAACGAAGGAGTGCGAATAGACCCAGAAAACAGCTCTCCATTCACATAAGGAAAGGCAGCCAAATCCTCATCTAATGCTTTCTGTCTTTTATCAGGCTCTGTATCCAGAACTTCAAACAAATGAACTAGGTGAGACCCTAAATCGCTACCATCTTCTTTAGTATGATTTTCTATGTACCTAAGAAAAATGTCCGGCTCAAAGATACCTGTATCATCTGCAAAAAGACAAAACATAGCCAGGACAAGCAAACGCTCCAAACTTTCACCGCCATAGCCACTTCCCTCCAATTGTTTATGTAAATTACTCATCAATTCGGAGGCTTCAATATTTACGGGGGCTTGATCCTGATATTTCTGCTGATGATACCCAGCAATAAAATCAAAAAGTTTTACCTTATCTGGCAACTCGGAAAGTTTAAAATGATATTCCTTGTCGTCTTCTAAATCTAGAAGCTCAAATGTTTGAAAATCGGAAAGGAGAATGTAACGAGGCTTTTCTTCTTTTAAAGCAAGAAAATAATCAGTAGCTTGTTCACGTGCATTTTTTAAAGAACGTCCAACAGATTTTTGCTCTATTAATAAATGACCGGGCCAAAAGAGATCAATAAATCCTGTTTGGTCGTTTAATTTTTTAACTTTTTCTTCATAAACTGCAACATCACGTCTACGTCTGCCAAACACCTTAAAGAAATCATTATAAAAACTTTGCGACTCACCTTTTTCATAGTGTGCATCCTTCCAGTCCTTAGAGAATGATGTCGCACGAACTCGTATTTCATTCCAGCTTAAAGGCATATGAATCCATCTTTGAAGATTTTTTAATTTTTTTTATACTCAAAACTTTACCACAGTAAAGCTTCTTCAATCAGATGCGAATTTAGAATCATTAAAATTCTAAAATCTGAAATGGTTCAGGTTTGGAGCTAATCATTTTTTTTGTCCAAATAAATTCTCCACATACCTTTGTCACTATATTTTACCCCTTCATAATCATAATGTTCCTCCCAAAATCCCTCTAAAATCCGTCCATCTTTAAACCTATGAAGACTTGCTTCACCTGTCATAACAGGATTTTCTTTGCATTTGAGTTTAAAGTACCCCGGAGTTGACTCTTTACCTATGTATTCCACATAAGCGGGTTTTTCATATTCAGGGTCTCGATATCTAATCTTTATAATCTTTTTAACGATCGATACGCTAACGGATTCGCTATCATATGAGTAAGCATCATTACCCTCTCCTCCCCACCAAACTACCCGCCTATTTCATATACCCCGTTGTTCATTATTTCCTCCTAAATCAGCAGTATCATCTCCCAAACAAACTCGGGATAAACCCATTAAATATTTGCTTAGTGTGAAAATTATTTGACTCGCAGTATTTCTAAAAAGACCATTGTAGAAGAAAATACCTCAAATAAATAGAATTAATAAGTTTCTCGTGGAGTTTTCTAGTTGGGAATTTAATGAAATAGAGAAACGTCAAAATATGCTTTTGGATTTGGCCAAGGAAATATCGACTATCAAAGAGTTGTGATCTTTCTGGTAGGCCTTACAACTTTTTGCCATCCTCTTAAAACCGAGTCAACCTCTCACGATACAATTACCATACAGCCCAAAAAGGGCCTAGCCACAATTGACTAAGCCCTTTCAAAACAAAATGGAGCTGGCGGGGATCGAACCCGCGACCTCTTGAATGCCATTCAAGCACGCTCCCAGCTGCGCCACAGCCCCAATTTTGATATATTTTTAACTCCTGTACTCGTAACGGATTGATATTAACGATTATACCGCCCCTGTCAAGAACAAATCCTTATCTCCTTTTCCTGCTATTGCCTTGCCGACCATTCCCTATATAATACAGTAAAACTTTTCATTACTTTCTGTTCTTAATTAGACAGAAATGGAAATCCCTTCCCGCTAACCGATTGGATACTGTGCTTAAAAAACTGCAACGTCGCATTCGCAATGTCTTCATCACCGGGCTGTTAATCACTCTGCCCATCGCTTTGACTTATTTTATCCTACAGTTTCTTTTCAAAAATCTTGATGCTTTGTCTCCGGTGTTCACCAAAATTCTCATCGACTTGGGAGCGCCCATTCCGGAAGGATACCGTGTTCCTGCTCTTGGACTGGTCATAACATTGCTGATCGTTCTTGCAGTGGGATGGTTTACTACCAATTTTTTTGGCAAACGGCTGATCCACCTGGGGGAAAGTATCGTTGAAAAAATCCCTTTCGTTCGGCGAATCTATAAAGGTTCGAAACAGGTGGTGCAATCGATCGCCCATGCCGATACCCGTGCGTTTCGCAAAGTGGTTCTGATTGAGTTTCCGCGTCGCGGGATGCGGGCAATCGGATTTGTTACGGGTGAGGCACACGGTGAAGTGCAGGAAAATACGGGTGACGATATGCTCAATGTTTTTGTGCCTACCATGCCAAACCCCACCTCGGGGTTTTTGGTCTTTGCTCCTCCCGAAGAGCTTACTGAAATTGACATGAGCATCGAAGATGGAGTCAAATATGTAGTCTCTGGTGGTATCGTCACTACAAAGGAACTGAAAATTATCGAAGCAAAGGATATCAAAATTGACCAGCCTACAGGATGAAGTTCCCCGCGTTCTCTATCTCGACAACCATTTGATCGCGGTTTGCAAACCAGCAGGCATTCTCACTCAGACAGATGACTCAGGGGATGAGTCGTTGATGGATCAGGTGAAAGCCTGGATTAAAACCGAATTCAACAAACCCGGCAATGTATTTCTTGGATTGATTCATCGACTCGACCGCAATGTCTCCGGCGTAGTTTTATTTGCACGCACCTCCAAGGGGGCATCGCGGTTGTCGGAACAGTTTCGCAACAAGACCACAGAAAAATTCTATCGCGCTATCGTAGAGGGCAAACCAGAACCCAAACAGGCATCTCTTTCTCATCATCTCAGAAAAGAAAAAACTCTCAAGTCCACCGTGTTTCAACGTCCGGGAAAAGATACGCAACACGCTGAACTGGAATATAAAACACTAGAAAATTATGAAAGCACAAGTCTTCTGGAAATCAAACTGCATACAGGAAGGTTTCATCAAATACGCGCACAACTAGCGTTCATCGGCCATCCTGTTTTGGGTGACAAAAAATACGGCGCTGTAACGCCCCTACCTGAAAGACAGGTCGCACTTTATGCACATCGGCTGATTTTTAAACATCCCATCAGCAAAGAAAAAGTTTGTGTTGAATCGCCTCCGCCGCCGTTCTGGCCTGACGACTAGACCTCCGTTTTATTTCAGGAAGTCGTGGATTGCAGTGAGTCTTTTATCAGGTCGTCTTTCGTGGTGTGGAATCCCATATCAATGGCTAGAGATATCAATACAGGCACCAGAAACAATGTGAAAAAAGTGGAGATGCTCAGTCCGCCGATCAACGCTGTTCCCATGCCGCGATACAACTCTGTCCCTGCGCCTTCGCCAAACGCCAGCGGCATCATACCGAAGACACTGGAGATAACGGTCATCATAATAGGACGCAACCGAGTCTCACAAGAAACCAGCAACGCCTGGCGTTCATCCATACCCGACTTAATATTATTGAGCATCTGATGAACAATAAGGATAGCGTTATTAACAACGATACCGGCAAGGATAACCACTCCCAACTGCGTCAGAATATCAAATGTAATCCAGTTCCAGCCATCAGCCATAGCTTGCGCGTTGGGGACTTCCCATTCCTCAAGAATGCTTTTTATGTTTCCACGTTGGTACCAGTTGTTCCAGGTGATTCCCAGGAAAGAACCGGAAACTGCTAGCACCACAGTGAGCATAACAATGAAGGGTCTGAGAAAAGATGAGAACAAAGCAACAAGAAGAAGATAAATAAAACCTAACGCATAGGCAAAACTGTTCCTCAACGATTTTTCGGTGGACGCCAATTCATCGGCAGAACCACCAA
>WASW01070698.1_pt1 | contig 30594 bp, 31 predicted proteins | sample 5698521 | NCBI WGS metagenome assembly WASW01 (sample SAMN11175560, study PRJNA528189) | sponge metagenome | isolation source: marine sponge | host: Leucetta | place: Antarctica: Western Antarctic Peninsula, King George Island | collected 2013-01
TATGAATCAAAAAATAGGGTGTCACTCTCAACAAAAATACCCTTTAATAAAAATTACTGGAACCCCCCTTATGCAAAGGTCTCCTCATGAGGGGAGAAGGGATGTTATTTAAAGTGTTGCGCTTGAGTGTTCAGTTGGCTTGTTGGGTAATGCGGAATAGGCTACAGTGCCTCACTGTCGTTGGAAGCCGCGCATTTGCGGGAGGGTGCCGTCGAAGGTTTCTTCAGTTGTGGCGAGGGGTTTCTTTTCTTCACCTTTTTTCTGTGCGAGAAACACAACTAAATCTGGGTTGACCTGATTTTCAGGGCACATCTTAAGATGCTGGCGGAAGAACGGCATATTGTAGACGGGATCGTTATACAACGCATCGAGTTTGTGATGATCGAACAGCCCCTGCAACTGGCGCGGCCCAACGAGGAAGAGGAACCCTTCTGGCTCCAGCGCCTGAGACAGGGCAGTCAACATGCTTTCGCAGGCTTCTCTATCCTGATGGTACATGAACGGAATCCATTTAAAGATCAGCCCATATTTTTGGCTGTACGAGTCGACGATATGATCTGCTTCTTTCAGAAACGAAACCTTTTCGAGATTGCTCAATTGGTTCTTTGAGACGGCGTAGTTCCATAAAAGTTGTGCGTTTTTCTGTGCGAACTCGGGATCGCTGTAGAGCACGGTGTATTCTCGATCTTTCGAGCTGTCGATACAACCGGCAAGAACGGTATCGAAAGTGTGAATGAGAACCTTATCGATTTTTTCCAGTTTTGTCGCCATTGCCGGAGCCATTTCCATATAGTGAAAAATCTGATCGAGTACCATTGGTTGTGTGGAGGATTCCTCGATATCCGCCTGTCCTTCTGGATAGAAGGGGACGGTGTATAAGGATTTCACGGGATCAATGTTTGGTGTTTCTCCATTAAAAAACCATTCCCAGGTGAACGGATGTTTTGTCGGCGATGCCTTGGAATAAACTTCTGGTTTTAATCCCCAGCTTTCTTCGAAAAGAATTTCCCGTCCCTCTATGCCTTTGAGCAGAGTGAACGATTGATTGCTTATTCGCACTTCGCGTTCGAGAGGGGGTATTCTACCGCCGCTGCAGTTGGTGAATGGAAAAGAAATAAGGTCATCGAACACCGTGACTTTATAGAGATAGCCGCCTTGTGCGGTGAGTGCGATTTGTTGCAACTCACTGAAGTAACGCACGGGTGGGTGCTCTTGCGGTGTCCAGGTGATTTCGTGGGATGTATGTGGGTCCATGAAAACTTTTTGGATGTTTTTTCCTTCGGGGCCTTTGGGTTCGAAGAAAGCCGAGAAAATATTAAAAGCTTCCTTGGAAGGGTAGGTTGGCAGGCCCCGGTATCGCAGAGGCGGCAACTCTTCTTCTTGCGACTGGTCGTTAAAAATCCCCCAAATGAATTCGAAGACCGCGCCACCGGTTCCCGGCAATGTGGATTGAAAGAGTTCCACCACCGGGATCAAGTCGAGTTTGGCCCAGTTGACCTGAAACATGAAACTGATGAAAACAGCTTTATCGAACGTGCCATCGGGCAATGCGTAAAGTCCGTCTTTAGTGAGTCGGATATCGTATTTGCCTTCACCCTGATGCACCATATGTTCGTCATCATAAAAATATTTTATTTCAGACACAGGTACGCGCCAGGCCTCTGCGGCTTTTTCACGGAGGTCATCCAGTGTCATTTTTTCCCAGCCTTCGTGGGTGCTGATATCGATTTGCGTCGAAAAGGTTTTAGCGCGAGGTTTAACGCCCACCCATTGTTTGCAGTCGAGTTGCATACGGGCGAGGGCCAGCTGTGTTTTGCCATCCTCCTGAGTCCATAACGCTTCGTGTAGTGGAGTGCCTTCGGGGTCGGTGTACAGAAAACGTCGGCCCTCTTTGTTATAGAAGGTAATATGCAGGGTTGGAGATATCTTAATGCGGATATTTGCTATAGTGGGTGCATCGTTTTCAAACCATATCTCGCAACCGTCCTTTTCCTGTGTTTTCAGGTTGGGAACACTCTTTTCTAAATCTGTTGCGTAAGACAGGTTATCGGCGAATATGAGCGATCCTTCTTGGGTCAATGCTTGAATGATTTTTTCAACTTTTGTCACAACTTGTTCCTTTTAAATTTTGTTTTGCTGGGTGATTTCTCTCGAAGGTGGATTATAGTTAGCTGTATTCCAGTCTGTCAACCCGTGCGGAGTTTCTTTGTGAAATAGCTTAAAAACAGGGCTTTTCATTAATCGGGCAATGATTGACAGCGGCCCCAGAGAACTTTATAATTCAGTCTAATCAAAACGACTCATTAAGCTGGAAATACTTAGTTAGTGGTGAGGTCATTCTTTGGTCTCAGATAGCTCTTTGTTTGCGGCATAAAATAGAAGTATAAATTTTTTTAAGAGGCAGGATATGAGCGAAGGTAGAAAATTTGAAAAACTCGGTTATGAGAGTTTACAGAAGAACAATATTCAAGAAGCGGAGTCCAACTTCCTCGAAGCCTTGAAAGAAATGGAAAAAGAGGGCGACGATAGCGGTCAGGCTTATGTGCTGGGTAACCTGGGCAATATTTGTTTTCAGAGCAAACAGTTTGATAAAGCCGAAGACTTTTATTCCCGCTCTCTTACCTTTATGGAAAAGCTAAAGGATGCCAAGGGCATTGAAAGCTCATTGGGCAATCTTGGCAGTGTTTATTTTTATCAAGGCAGTTTTGACAAGGCGGAAGAAAATTATCAAAAAGCCATGCAGATTATGATTGAGGCTAACGATCCGTTGGGGCAAGGCATCTACAGTGAGTACCTTGGCAATATCTTTTTGAAAAAAGAAGAGGCAGAAAAGGCCATCGAGTATTACCAGAAGGCAAAAGAGTTTATGTCTGCCGCCAAACAGGATGAAAGAAAAATCAAACAGCTGGATGACCGCGTTGAGACGATTAAAAAATCCCCTCTCTATTTAAAGAAAAATGAAGAGGCGTTGCTTGCTGATGTGAATTCCCTCATCTCTACTGGACAAAAGACCAAAGCCATTACCAAATTGCAGGAGCTGGAAGAAATATATTTCCAGTGGAAACGCATGGACAAGGTGGTCGAAACCATCCAGAAAACCACGGCTCTTTTGGAAGAGATCGAAGATAAAGCCTCGGCGGGCATTTGTTATGCAAATTTAGCGGGTATTTATTTGCAGATGGCATCTGAAGGGCAATCGGAAAAAGTAGATGAAGCCGAAACTTATTTTAAAAAAGCACTGGAGGCGATAGGCGATTCTGATAAGCGCCGAAATTCTTATCTTCTAGGTAGTCTGGGAAATATTTATCTCAATAAAAACCAACTCGAATTGGCATGGGAAAATTTTGAGAAATCTCTCAAAGCCATGCAGGAGCTTGGCGATGCGCTGGGCGAGGCACGCGGTTATGCCAATTTGGGTAATGTTCGTGGTTTGCAGAAAAACTGGGATGCGGCTGAAGAACAGTATCTACGGTCTTTGGAGTTGATGGAGAAAAATGAAAACCGTCCGGGTATTGCCCAGCAATGCGAATCATTGGGGGATGTATATCTTAAAAAAGAAGAGTTCGACAAGGCAGAAGATAATTTCATGCGTGCCAGTGACCTTTATGAGGAGATGAAAGAACAGAAAAGTGTTCAGGAAGTACAGAGTAAACTGATGTTCATTTTCTCGCAGCCGAAATATCTAGAACATCGCAAACAGGCTCTTCGAGAAGGATTAAAAAAGCCGGAAGCTGAAAAAGACCCGAAGCTCAAGCTGATGTTATTGAACGATTTGGGAAATGTCTTGTTCATGTCTAATGATTGGGATGAGGCAGCCAACGTGGCGAAAGAGACGATTGCTCTTCACGAAAAGGCAGGGGATAAACAAGCACTCGGTGGAGCCTACGGCAACTTGGGAAGCATTTTGATGGAGACAGAAGATTTTAAGGGAGCTGAAGAGAATTATTCCAAAGCGATCAAGATCAAAGAAGAGTCGAGTGACAAGAGCGGTCTAAAAGATTTGTATGCGGGCTACCTGAATATTTTGATTCTGGCAGGGAAGATTGAGAAGGCTGAAAAACTGGTGGGCAAATCTTTGAAGATCAATACAGATGCCAATAATGTTAATGGCCTTGTTGCAGATTATCGAAATCTTGGCAATATTAGTTTGCAGAAAAAAGACTGGGCGGGGGCGGAGAAAAATTATCTACAAGCGTTGAAATTGAACACCGACGTGGATAATAAACCCGAAATGGCAGAAGATAACCGAAACCAGTACAACCTTTATTTGCAAAAGGAAGATTGGAAAAATGCGGAAAAATATGCGCTGAAATCTTTTGCTATTGCAGAGGAAATTAAAGATAACCGCAATACTTTGTCAGACAGTCGGGTGTTGACGAAAATATATGTTGAGAAGAAGGAAAGAGCCAATCAGGATAAGTTTTACCATAAGGCTCTCGAAACATCTGAAAAAATCAACAACCCAAGGGAGATTTGCGCAGATCTTAGAAGCCTTGGAAAGTTTAATATGGAAAGAGGGTACCGAGAAAAAGCCAGCGAGAATTTTCAGAGATCGTTTGAAATTTCGAGCAAGCTGAATGACAAAAAAGAATTTGCTGAAGATCACCGAAATCTCGGTAACCTGGCATTCAGCAATGGAAAAAGAAAAGAAGCCGAAGAGCTATATTTAAAGGCCCTGAAACTCACTCAAGAGGTGAATGACCCGAAAGGGGCAGGTCAGGACTTGACGTATTTGGGCAATCTCAAGTTTAAAGATACTAAATATGATGAGGCTGAAAAATATTTTTCGCAGGCGGCGGTATGTTTCAGGGAAACCAACAGTTGGTCGAGTTTAATTCAGTTCAATATGACCGTGGCCAGAATGCAAATACTTGTTGGACGGTTTGATGAGTTTGATAAGTACTTGAAAGATGCCAGAGAAATTGCCCGCGACCTAGGAGACCCGAAACCGATCATGGAAGCGATCCGCGCTATGGAAAAACTGAAGGATGAGATTGATAAGAAGTAATCTCGCTTATTAGAAGCCTCTTGGGGAGTGTAAGGGGGCGTAAAAACTCTGGTGTTGCTGAGGCAAAAAGTATAAAATAAGGATTATCTTGTAAAATTTTTGAAGCGTAACTCCCAAAAAATAAAGGCATTTTGTCTTGACATAGACCTTTAAAAAGGGGATAAGTTGTCTTATATCAAAGATTATGAAGGGGCGAATAAGGCCCTGTTAAAAAAATAAACATTTATTTAGATTTGATCTGATCTTATGAAAGTTAGTTATAGTGCTCAGTTGATGGAAGAGTCGGTATTCCGGCATCTTAACCATTTGGAACGGTCGGGTTATCGTTCTGATTATGACGAATTCCATTCTCTTGCCGACCCCATATACGAGCTTCCTGAAGATGATCGAGAGATCGCCTTCGAGAAAGTAAACCGCTTATTTTTCATGGAAAAATTGAAGCTGGGTGACCATGTGTTGCGAGCTTTGGAAGCGGTGGGTCTCATTCCGAAAAGAAAACGAACGTCAAAAAAATCTGCTTTATTGAAGGAGAATCAGGCTCTGAAATCTGATGAAGATTTCGCGGTAGCGGAGGCTGCTATTCTACCTGGTGAGTTTACTGAGGAAGTTGAATCGGATGACGTGGAGCAAGTTGAAGAGCAGGCCGTTGCTGTTATTGAGGAAGAAGTTGCTCCTGAGGATGATGACGAGGTTTCCTACGATTTGGCGCGTGAATTTGAAGAGCGTATCAAAGAAGTTATTGTTAAAAGGGCGATCAACAAAGTAGACGAAGGTTCCAATGTACTCAACAGAGTTTCAGGCAATCCGATCATAGAAATGCGTGTTCTTGCGAGTCGATTCAGTAACCCTGAAGAGGCTCTGGATTTGGATGCCTTTTTGATTCAGGAGTTCATGCATGCGAAGGATATGGTTGATCCCGAGTTTGACTATGAAGATGCGTTCATTCCGGGTAACCCTTCGGTAAAGAATCTTATTACATCGCGTTTTCGCCTTCTCTGGAATATGTATGTCGATTCCCGGCTGGGTCGCATCGGTGTAGTATCTGTGTTACCCAAGGAAGCTCGCTTTAGGGAGTTTGATAATTTTTATCGCAAAATTCCTGATAAGCAAAGACGAGGAATATTTGAAGGTATTTGGACGGCAGACAAGTTTACCCATGAAGAGCTTCTGTCCATGGCTACTGATCTCGACACATTGATGAGTAAATATGTCGATCCTGGGGAAATTTCGGAAGAAGAGCGGGACTTTATTCACCTTCAGGGGTCGCCTTGTCCGTTATGCAAGTTTCCGACATACAACTGGGTGGATGATCCTGAGAGTATTTGTGATGAAATGGTTCTTGAAGCTATCCAGATTGATTTTCCCGATTGGGAAAGCAAAGATGGCGGTTGCGATAGATGTATTGAAGTTTATGAATTGCGGGCCGGTGTGGGTTAACCGAGTAAATCAATTCGGACATCAGGTGTCTGATAGAGTACATTAAGATTTCTGAAAAAAATATGGAGATTAAGGAAAATGGAAGATACTGCTACTCAAGCTAAATCAAGTGACCCGATGCTCGCGGTTCTTGGTCAGACCGGTTCTCTGGAAGAGTTGAAAGAAGAGCGTATATCTTTGCAACTAGCCAGAGGTCGTTGTTACGATATCCTTTCCAGTGCTTTCAGTTATCCATGGAATCGAAAATTTTTCAGGCCGAAGTCTTTGCTTGAGCCTATGGATATTGCACTCGTTGATGAAGAAGACTGGAACCATGTGAAATCTATCATTGATGGCTTCGATAAGTATTTGCCTAAAATGACAGTCAAGCAGGTTCAGCAGGAATATGTGCAGGTATTTGGGCATGCGGTGTCTATGGAATGTCCTCCGTATGAAATGCAATACGGTACAGAAGGCGGTATCCAATCACAAACCGATGTGTTGATCCAGTTGGGTGGTTTCTATGAGACCTTCGGATTTGAACAGCCTCGTAACCGGACTAAAGAAAGAGTCGATCATCTTTCTATCGAATTGGCTTTCATGTTTTTTATGTGTTTTAGAACTGCGTTTGGAGTGCAGAATGGACATGAAGAGCGCAACATAAGCGTCTTGACCAGCAACATGAAGAAATTCATGCGTAATCACATTGGTCGCTGGGGTCCATTATTTTGTATTTTCACCTCGCGAAAAGCAGAGCGTGGACTCTATAAAGATATTGTTGATATTCTGGCTATTTTCTTGAGAAATGAAAATTTGTTGCTGGATATTAAACCCGTTAAAGTGGAAGAACCTGAATATCGTTCGTTATCCTACAGTATGGAAAACGACCTGATCGCCAATGCTCCAGCAGAGTGTGAGCCTAGGTAATTAAGAGATAGACCTTTCAGATTTGGATGCACATGTATCTTTGGCTTGGAAAGTAAGTCGAAAACTTACTTTCCGGGTTTCTTTTGCCATAAAATCATATTCTTGCCTACTTGCCTGCCGAAAAATTTACTTGGCTCCGAGATTCTTCATTAGCATTGTTCGCAAGAATGATAAAGTGGCATTTCTTGCTATGCGGATATTTTCGTAGTATCTCTCCTTTTTGTTGCCATACTACGAAAATTCATATTATTTAAAAAATCCTCCACCTTTTAAATAGCATCTAATCAGTGCATCGTATGAGTATTTCTTAACAGGTTTTCCATGTTTATTTATGACTCTATGACACAGGGACTCGAACTCCTCTCCAGGCGGGAGTTGCAAGGTGCCGAAAGTTTGTTTTTAAATGTTATCAATGACCCCTGCTCGCAACCCGAAGAGACAAAAAGGGCAAGGACCTTTTTAAATGATATTCGTGTCTGCCAGACAGGTAGTAAGAATCTGGACTTCAGTTTATACAAAAAGCTCATAAAAAAAGTAACCGTTTCTTTAGATTATGTAGATGATTTGCTTTCTGATGTTTATTTTTCTGATGCAAGTTCCTACGAAGCGATAGACCATGAGCTCTCTTCTAAAACGCCCTCCCTCATCAGCCGATTAAAACAAATAAAAATTTCCGATATTTCAGGACGCGACAAACTATTTGAAAAGATGGAAAAGAGTGGCTTGAGTTGTGTTAAAAAAAAGCTGAGAGAAATAAAGAAACAATCCGGTTCTGGCGATTTTGACTCTTTCCGCTGGAAAACGATATTTAGAAAATTTATAGAACAGATCAATCCTGTTCTTCTTGAGCGGCATCTGGAATTGCTCGACTATATTCTCGCCACAGGCGAAATCCAGCTTCTCGATGACCCCAAACTGCCTGCTTTAACTCCAAAGTATATCTGGATTATTGAGTCCACTCTTGAAAGTGAATGGTATTTGTTGCGGAGTTATTTTTTTAAAGCAAAGTCCGAAATTCAATCGCAGTTTAATAAAAAAGAAGGTACGCGAAAATACTGGGAAGAAATTAAGTATAAAAAAATAAAAATTTTTGAAGCTTGCCAGTTCAGCGAATCCAATATTCAAAAATTTCTTTTTATTGATAAACTAAATTATAAAACCCTAGAAGATATCTATGAGTTTTCTCAGGAGTTAGGGTTGAGCTTGATGCCAAGAGATGTGAGCCTTGCTTTAAGAGGAGTTGATAAGGCTAAAGATCATATTAAGGAGCGTGGTGGATTTTTAATGGGAAGCCGTAAGGTTTTTCAAAACCAGTTGTTGGGCCTTGGGTTTTCCAAGGACAATGCTTACATTATTGCCAAACAGGCGAAACGCTCTAACAACCACCAAATTAGTGAAGCTTTTCAAAATTCGTTGCAGGTAGCAGGGGATGAAATATACTGGTATCGCATTCCCCCAGACTGCCAGAGAATAAAAGTTGATGTTGAAGCGCAATGCGTAAAACATCTGAGCACGGTTCGAATCCATTTGTTTGAACGGGGTCGGCTTAACAAGCTGTTGTTGCGGGCAGGCAAACCTTTGATCCGAAAATATCTTGAGAAAGTTTATGGCAATAATGTGTCTGAGTTGCATTGCTATTTTCGACTGGAAACCGTTCATCAATATTACAAGCTCAAATTTTTTGAGCATCACGGTTGCCAGATACCCAGTGTTTCGGAATTAATTAAAGTCAGTCGCAAACAGTTTCAGTCTGTTTTGTTGGAAGGCTATAAAACTTTTTTGAAGAAAAAGTGGATTGAAATTCCTTCGAGCCTGTATAAAACGATAGCCGCATGTAAGTCTATGACGGAGTGGGAAGATGCCTACACCACACCCGAAGAGAAGATACTTCTGCGGTTTTGGTTTTTAATGGATCACGGGGTAACCCTAAACCAGAAAGTTGTTGATGCGGGTGTTTTGAAGCCGGGAGCAGATATTTGGGCGTTTGTGAAGGGTCAGGGTGACGAGTGCAATAGTTGATTCATTCTGTTCTGCATGTCCTTGAGTGGCATTAGGTCGCCTTTTTTTGAGGCGATGGCGATACCTTTTTTATAGACATCAATGGCTTTTTCGTTTTCAGATAGTTTTTCCAGGGTTTTTCCTAATAGCAGATAGGCTGCTGAATAGTCTTTGAATTTTTCAACAACGGTATTCAGGGGGCCGAGTCCTTCTTCATATCGACCGGTTTCAAGGTAGATGGAACCCAGTCCGAAGTTTGCTACTTGGTCCACCGGATCGATTTCCAAAACCTTTTTGAACATTTCGACTTTTTCTGCCATTTCTTTTTTTCTTTGTTCGGCCTCTTTTTTCTTCACTTTCTTAGCCATACTTTTTTCCACCGCCTGCTCGAATTGCAAAGCGGTGGCTTCGGCTTTTTCGTTTTCTGCATCTTCAATGCGCCCCTGTTTCATGTAATAAACCGATAAGTTGGTGTGAGCCATGATTTCTTGCGGGTTGATCTCGGTCAGGCGTTTCATTAGGGCGATAGCTTCATCCAGCTTGTCCTGCTTGGCAAGAAAAACCCCTAGAGCTTCATAAGCCTCTGCATGTTTGGGATAGATATCTATAGCTTCCCTTAAAATGGCAATGGGTTTATCAAGGTTTTCCTGCTCCTTGTAAATTTGCAGAGCCTCGTTCAAAAGTTTTTTGGAATGCTCTTTTCTTGTGGATGCCTGATAAAAAGGCAAGAGACAGGTTTTGATTTTAAAAGGCCGCTCATCGATGCTGACATTCATTTCTACATCTGGACTGCGATGGTCTTTCTGTAAATAAGCCATAGCGATTAATTTGTCGAGGGATGCCGAGCGCACCGAGCTTTTGATTATTCCTATTTTTTTTTCTCCGAGCAAAATCGACCCATTCATCGGCGGTGAGATAGTGCCTTCGATAGTCACCCCCATTAAGGCAAAGTTGGGCGCACCATAAGTTTTTATGCGAGCAATGACCTCTTGGCCAATATAGCAACCTTTGTTGTAGCTGACCGAGCTATGCTCCAGACCTGTTTCGGGGAGGATGTTCTTGCCATCCATGTCTTTGCCGAATACAGGAATGCCTGCTTCAACTCTTAGAATTTCGCGCGCCTGTTTTCCAATTTTAGTGGGTTGGGATTCTGCATTAACCAGTTTTTGTGTGAAATTTTCTTTTAGTTCAGGAGGAAGGCAGATGATGAAACCCTCTTCGCCGGTTAAGGATTTTTTTATCACTGTCAGAGGCACACCCTCAACATCGTGCCGCTCTATGCCATTGGGTTTTTCGGGAAGAGAACTGAATATTTTTTCAAGCACCCGCATGCTCTTGGGGCCTTGAAGAGCCAGCAAGTCCAGATTGAGTGCGTCAAAAGCAACGACTTCGCGGAAGTGATAGGATTCTAGATGATCGTGCAGAGTTTTGGAATTGTCGGATAAGAGCCAGCTTTCATTTTCATCAATACGATGAAGCGAGAAGCTGGTGATCAGGCGTGCCTGCCGGTCAGTGATAGCACTGGATTGACCTTGCCCCACTTGCAACTGCAATGCGTCATTAGTGGTCTGTGTTTGCAGAAAAGAAAGAGTGTCTTTCCCTTTAGCGGAAAGAATGCTCCACCCTTCCATAAAAAAATATCCGCAATTCTGCCTTACTTGATTGATTTCTTCCTGGATTTCGGGAGCAAGTTGCATAAGCCTGAAAAAACGCACCCCTAGCCGTGGAGGTGAATACAAAAAATACCAAGCTAGCATTGTGCTTCGCTCGCCTGAGTTGGTACGTTCCTTTAGATAGAAGGACGTTTATTGCACCCTCTCTTTAAAAAGAGGGTTGGGGTGATTTGCCCGTTTTGATAACGGGAAATATTCAATACGTCAAGTAATAGAGAAAGATTCTCCGCAACCACAAGTTGAAGTTGCATTTGGGTTGACGAAAACAAACCCTTTGCCCTGTAATCCATCCTGAAAATCCAGCGCCATGCCCTTGAGATAGATCATACTTTTAGCATCCATAAAGACATTAAAGCCTTCATGTTGAATGATTGTGTCACCCTCGTCTTTTGGTGTGAATTGCAGGTCATAAGATAACCCCGAGCAACCCCCGCCTTTTACCGCCAGCCGCAATCCGATTTCAGGATTATTTTCTGCCTTGACCAGTCGAATGACTTCTTCACTGGCTTTCGGTGTTATTTTTACAAAATCTGTTGTAACCGTCATAAAAATCTCCCTTAATTAACTCTTTGTACTTCTATTAGATAGCACATATACCCGTAACGGTTCTTAAATTATACTTAAATTTACAGTGTTTCGTCAAATCTGCAAGCCCCGTGGATATCACTTAGGCTTCTTTTCAAGTTTGAATTTTTGATTTAATTGTCTAGTGCTGGGATACTCAGTGCAAGGATTCAAAGGCTTGTCCATCTTCTTTAGCAGGATAGATTTAACCACTTCTTTGAATTCTTTTTCAGTTGGTTTTGTCATCCCTTTCCTCCAAATACCTTATTGCATTATAAAGATAATTCTTCCCATTCTTAAAACGTCCTAGCCCTGTGTTGCAACTATCACATATGAAATCGCGAATATCCCCAGTATGATGGTTATGGTCTGCCACCACTTTGGCCGTAACCCCGGCGATCGATCTACGCTCACATATAGGGCATTCAAATTTATCGCCTATCTTTGGCCTTTTCTTCTCCAGGTCTTTTGCCGGCTTCGTTTTAGGTGCACGCTTATCAATATCAGTACGGCACTGTAAACAGCTTGGTCGCCTAACCACTCCGTGCAGGTTATTCTGATTCGGTGAAAATTGATCCACAGGGAGTAGCCTGTGACAGGCATTGCATATTTTATGGCTGAATTTATCACCAGTAGCCAGCACGTCCACACTTATAACATCGGTGCTAGGAACGTCCCAAACATCCCCCGTTCCAATCAACCAGACGGTAATAACAGCGTCTTTAATCTCCTGCACTAACCCTACAGAATCGAACTGAAAATGTCGTTTCCGACTAGATACTACGTCCCCATCATGCCTGTGCCCTATCCCCTTCTGGCATACCACCCAATCTTTAACGTGCATTCTTCAATCGAACATCTAAACCGCTAATCCGTTGCCGCGCTATCTCAATATATTCCTCGGAGATATCAATGCCCAACCAATTTCTATTGTTCATTTTTGCCATCTTGCAGGTTGTTCCACTACCACACATAGGATCAAGGACAAGGTCGCCTATATTTGACCATGAGAGTATATGGTCTAATGCTAGTTGCTCCGGGAATATAGCCGGATGTTGAAAAGCAATCTTATCGCTGGTGCTTCCTCCCATGCCCACAGCGTAGGCCCAAATATTAGTTTTGGTTTTTTCTTTTTTTAATTGCACTGGAACCTTACGATTAACCGCATCCGCGCCTTTGTTGGAAACAGCCATTTCCATACCGCTACGTATTGTTGGAACCTTGATTGGATTGAAGTTCTTGGGTTTACCTTTAGAAAGGACAAACATAAACTCGAAGGCGTTTGTATAAGCATTAGATCGCATAAACGGTGTATTTTTTTTCTGATAGATCATCACATCATGCACGGAGAACCCTACGTCTTTGAACATAAGTCCTTGCTGAAAACTAGTCATGCTCCGCCCACCATTAATGCGATCACCTACGACCCAGACAACAACCCCCCCCGGTTTCGTAACCCTAAAAAGCTCTTGAGCTATCGACACGGCCTGAAACACATAGCCTTCGTAATTCCGCAAATTGTCATAGGGTGGACTCGTAACTGTCAGGTCTATAAATTCATCAGGAAAATACCTCCGCATATAGGCAACGGCATCCCCTGTTATAAATCTGTTTAAGGTTTTCACCCTATCAGTTCCTTGTAAGGCAACCGCTTGCCTGTCATTCCTTTGCACAAGCTTCCCATTCTATCTAACGTATTAATTTGAACATTCCCTTCATTTAGGCGAAAGGTGAACTCATTGACGTATCGGTTTAAATGCTTTTTGCTGAAATGGTGGAAGGTGCCGTGATAGCCACATTTGAGGACAGCCCAGCTGCTTTCAATGCCGTTACTGGATGCCATCCCATTGACGTATTGTTTGGCAGAATGATTTACTTTGAGTTTGGCAAAGCCTTTTATGGGATTGTAAACAAGAGCTTCATCCGTTGATAAAGTAGCCCCAGGTTCAACATTCTCATCAATATAGGTTTGAATGTTTTTAGAATTTACCTTATCCATGACCGTTGCCTTTACCTTCCCGCCCCTGGATCGCATACCCACTATAGCCGTCTTGGTCTTAGTGCTTCGCCCTTGGTTATGCTTGGTCTTTTTGTTTGAGTGCTTATTTTTCTCTTTTCCGCCTATATAGGTTTCGTCAATCTCAATAATACCAGAGAGTTTGAATTTACCACCAACACAGGCTTCCCGGATCCTATGGAGTAAATGCCATGCTGACTTTTGAGTAATATGTAACTCTTTAGCCAACTGCAAAGAGGATATGCCTTTTCGGGCAGTGAGAACATAATAGATAGCAACAACCCAAAGCCTAACCTTAAGATTTGATGAGTGCATTGTTGTCCCGGTTTTAATGGTGAAATGTTTCCGGCAATCACCGCACCAATAGGTGTGTTTCTTCCTCTCAGGTATACTGATTTTGTCTATACCCCCGCAATGAAAGCATACAGGCTTGTGATCCCACAAGACACCTTCAAGCCAATGAACGGCTTTATCTTCTGTGTCAAACCTCTCTAATAACTGCACAATGCCGATTGTTTTTGCCACTCGCTTTTTCATATATTCTCCATATAATCAACACTTTTACATTGCGGATTATAATATGAAAACATGGGTATTGTCAAGACTTTTTCACGTTATTGCGGATTTAAGTATATAATTCCCTAAATTATACTTAAATTTACAGTGTTTCGTCAAATCTATAGGAATGATTGGAGTGCAGATCGGGCAAATAGCCATAAATTATGGGACTTATATACTTGACTTCCCAAGACTGTTAATTACGGAGTCTTTAACGGAGCTTACTGATAACGCCGGGTTACTAATATGTATCACTCTGTGACAGTTGGCACATAGTGGGGCCATATTGCTAATTGCATCATCGAAATTAAGCTTAGTTTTTCCTTGGTAATCGCAGATAGGGATAATATGGTGCATTTCAATATAGCTTTTACCGATAGCCGAACCATAAGCTTTATTGAACTCAAAAGAACACGCAAGACAATAATTACATCATTAACAGAATAATGCTTAATGGCAGCCTCTCTTAATTTTGCTGACCTTGCTCTTATTTTTTGTGTTCTTTTTGTAAGCCCGCCTTCTGAAAACAGCTCATCTTCAGGCAATACGTTAATACTGTCATCTTCAAGAATATCAGAGAGTATCTGTTCGGTATCTTCAAGCGGGAACGTGAACAAGGTACTAAGATTATGTTTCCTACTCTCATATAATTCACGCCCTTTTTGTGTGATAGAAAATATAGCACTGTCCCCATCAGCTATTTCCTGAGCTAATCCTTTGCCAACCAACGTGTCATGTGATTTCAGGTTACATACTTTCTGAGAGAACTTATCATCAGCACGTCCACTTAATTTTTCTAAATCTTCGCCGGACGGATGAAGCAAATTCCGCAACAGTTCTATTAACTCTGATGTACTCGTATCCCCTCGGGCTGATAGAAGATAAAGAACGGGGAGGATTAATGTTGGTTCAGATATTCTGGTCATAATTAGTCATTAACGCATGTTGCACAGATCTGTTGAATCTGCCCTTTATATTAAATCTATATTTCTTATCGTATAGATATAGTTTTATTTTATTTGAGCTATAAAGCTCTTTTATTAAATCAGTATATTGTACAACAAGCATGAATTTACCTTTAAACCCTATAAGATACTCCGCTAGCATTTCTTGGTGCTTAACATCAAAGTCATGTTTATCATATTTTGAAAATGAGCAATGGTACGGAGGGTCTACAAACATAAAATCATTTTTGTTAAATTTAAAGTTATCAAGAAATTTCCTATAATCGATATTATAGATATCTGCATTTTTAAGCTTGCCCAATACAGAATCAGAACCTAAATAATCAATCTTTTTCTGAATATCTTTATTGATGTAATTATGACCGAATGGCACATTAAATTCCCCTTTTGAATTTAACCTGAACATTGACCCATAGGCATATTCCCGTAATATAAAAAAATCTACGGCTTTTTGAATATTCGCAGTCTTAGTAGCGTTGTATCTTTTTCTTATATTGAGATAGATAGCCAGCCTGTCTGCGTCATCAGCATTCCACAAACACATAAAGTTTTCTAAACGCCTAAAGAACTCGATATTTTGAGTTTTTACCATTTTGTAAAACATCATTAAATCGGGGTGCGTATCGTTAAGGTGCGATGACTGGTTAATTGCATTAAAATAAACCGCTCCCCCACCGAAAAATGGCTCAAAATACCTTTTATGTTCTGGTATTATTGGTGTTATTTCTGAAAGCTCTGATGTCTTCCCCCCTGGCCATTTCAATAACGGCTTGCATTTTATATCCTGCAAGTCATTCGCCAAGCTTGGCGGTCGATAATTTATAACTCTCTCAGTTATATGTGAAAGCGTTGATTCATTAATCATCCGCATAGCTCCTTAATAAGTCAGCTTTTTGTTAAATGCAAATTATCCAGTCTGTCTATTATGTGATATTTTACATTGCCCTCGTTCAATCTGAAAGTAAATTCGCTCCACCTTGAGAGTGCTTTACTTTTTTATTGGTGTGCTTGTTCTTCTCTTTACCACCGATGCAGGTTTCATCGACCTCAACTATGCCGCTAAGTTTTATAAAATCATTGCCACAAGCAGTGCGTATACGATGTAGCATAAACCACGTTGATTTTTGAGTGAACCCAATTTCTTTAGAAAGTTGCAGAGATGATATACCTTTACGTCCGATCTGAACTAAATACATAGCATATAACCAGATATTAGCTGGTATTTTTGATCTGTGCATGACGGTGTTTGTTCTAACTGTAAACTTCCTTCGGCAATCCTTACACTGATGATACCTATAATCCTTTAACCTTGATGTGCGGGTACCACCACATAACGGACAGACTATCGCATTTTTCCAACGGAGATATTCAATATACAAAATGGCTGTTTTCTCATCAGGGAATTTTTTCAGGAACTCGTAAATACTTATAGTTGTTTTATATTTATTCATATGCTTTGTGTTAGTTAAACACCTTATATAGGAATCACGATTGAGAAGTCAAGTATATAGGTTCTTAAATTATGGTTTTAAAATGATTTATGCGTTTTTTTAATAGTCGGATTTATAGTATTATATTGAAGGAAACGGGACAAAACATTAAATCCTTTTGCTGGAATTAGAATCAAATAGTTACAGTTTATTGGTACAAAACATCATTTTAAAAGGAAAAGGGATGATTAGTATTGCAGATCTGATTGATATAGTTAAAGTTGCGGTTCCAGACGCAGAAGTGAACGTGTTGGACAAGACAGGGATGAAAGACCATTTTATCATCCACGTCACATCGGCAGCTTTTGAAGAATTAGGAATAATGGATCGACACCGAAAGGTTCAGGATGCTCTGAACCCTGCCATGCAGGACGGTCGAATCCACGCCGCTGAAATAAAAACGGCTGTCCCATAGGCATGGGGTGGTTATAGACTTCATTATTAAACACACTTGAAAAATTAAAGGAGTAAGAGATGGCTGGTATTGAAGATCAAATTAAGGAAGAAATTGCTGCAAATAAAATTTTGATTTATGGCAAGGGTACCAAAGCTGCACCACAATGCGGATTCACAGTGGAAACCATTCAGTTTTTTAATAAATACGGCTATCCTTTTGAGGTTGTTAATTGTCTCGAAGATATGACCAAGCGTGAAGCTCTCACCAAAATGACCAGCTGGCCTACTCTGCCGAAAGTTTTCATTGATGGTAAGTTTTACGGCGACACAGATATTCTTGATGAGATGGAATCGAAGGGCGAAATAGAACCTCTGATCAAAGCCGCATTTGGCGAGTAGTTAATCTTTAATTAAAAGGAACATTCATGTCCGATGAATTAGAAGTAGGGGATCGTGCGCCAAATTTTGAGTTGCCCGCAGTTTATGGCTATAAAGCGGGTGCATCCAGTCCCTCTGCTGAAGAGAAAGTAATGGTCAGCCTGAAAGATTTTCTGGATAAAAAGTGGGTGGTTCTGGCTTTTTACAGACAGGATAGTAGTCCCGAAGACACGCGCTTGATGGTCGGATTCAACGAGTGGAACCGTAAGTTTAAAACCCGTGAAGTAGAGGTTCTAGGCTGTAGTTGGAATGGTGTAAATGCCCATCAACAGTTTATCGAAGTTTTTCAATTCGGATTCACTCTTCTGGCTGATGAGTACAAAAAAGCGTCAGAGCAGTATGGCGTTATCAAGGAAGATGATGATCTTGGAGAGAAGGTTAAGTATATCGAACGGACCACTTTTGTTATCGATAAAACGGGGATGATCCGGGCTATCTGGAGAAATCCTGAAGATCTGCGCGAACACCCTGCCAGTATCTGGGAATTTATCCAAAAAGAAAAAAAGTGACGTTGCCAGGTCGATGCCCGTAAAACGGCATCGTTAAGCCTTTGCTATGAGTTAGCTAACATTTTCAATGTTTACGTCATCGCGAGTCGCTGAAAGCGGCGTGGCGATCCAGACTGCACATTAGACGCATGCACCAAAGAGCATTCTGGATTGCTTCACTTCGTTCGCAATGACGATCAAATGATCTGCTCGTATAAATAAATCGTCCCGCCCCTCGTCTTGCCAGGGGCTTCCTCAGGACATTGTCTTGAGGTTGGCACATATCGTATTGCGGATGGAGTTCAATATCTCGCCATCATCTTTTTCTTGCAAGTGCTTTGTAATGGGAGGTGAGAGGATGATTTGAACTGTGCCTGGATTAATTAGGGCACTGCCTTTTTTTATGATATCGCCGCTCCCTGCAAGGGTCACGGGAACCATGGGACTGTGGGACCGGCTGGCAATGAGGTTACTTCCTTTTTTAAAGGGCCCTATTGTTCCATCCTCTGAGCGGGTTCCTTCTGGAAAGATGATTACCGAGCAACCTTGTTTTACTTTTTCTACTGTTTGTATGAATGCATGATACGATTTTTTCCGGTCATCCCTTTCCACGCGGATGTAACCTGCCGCTGTCATCGCCCAACCCATAAATGGAATTTTGAAAAGACTGGATTTTGCAACCCACCGTATTTGAACGGGTAGGAAACCTGACAGAGCAAATATGTCAAAATAACCCTGATGATTGGAAACAAATATCTGCGGTTGGTCGGATAGTATATGCTCCAGACCGGTGATTTTAACTTTCACTCCATTCCATTGGCAAAGCAGCCGACACCAGAGACTTGCGATATTGTGGGATGTATTTCCAGAGCGGTCAAAAAGGCGTGCAAGGACTGCGGCGGTTCCAAGTAAAATAGACAGGGAAATAATGAGTGTCCAGAATTTTACGGTGTGGTAAAAGGGCTTATTCATCAGGCGAAAGTGAAATGTTTAAAGGCAAGAAAATTTTATTTATTTTGTGCAGAGCAGGGGTGGTCTGGGGCCTGCTCTCTATAAATCTCGCTTATGGCTGGTGGGATCAAGGTCATCGCATTGTCGGCACTATAGCTGAATCTAATTTGGCCCCCGAAACAAAAAAAATCATCACTGAAGAGTTTAACATAAACAATCTGGCGGATATAGCGACCTGGGCCGACAAAGTTAAGCGAAATAGAAAACAGAGCCGCTGGCATTACACCAATATAAAAGAAGGTGAATGGACTTATATGATGTCACGGGATTGCCCGAAGAGGAATTGCGTTATTGAAAAAATAAAAGAGTTTTCTGCTGTGTTGGCAGACGTTGAATTACCATTAAAGAGAAGAAAGGTTGCGTTAAAATATCTGGTGCATTTTGTGGGTGATGCACACCAGCCATTGCACTTGGGCAACCGTAAAGACCGAGGTGGTGGAAAAATCCGCCTTAATTATTCAGGAAAAAATGTCACCCTTCATTATTTGTGGGATGGCGGGTTGATCGATTGGAAGAAAGAAAGTCTGTTAAAATATGCCATGCGCTTGAATGCGCAGTTGCAGGATTTAGAAAAATCTAAGTGGCTTCATTCCAAAGTAAATGATTGGGCTGATGAGTCTCGATCTTTGGCTTTAAAATATGTTTATCCATTAGAAAATAATGAATTATCCAAAACATATATATCCAAAGGCAGGGAAATTCTTGATCAGCGCATGGTGCAAGCGGGAATTCGGCTGGCAGATTTATTAAACCGATTGTTGAAAACTAAAAATTAGAGAGGAGGTCTCCTTGTCAGAAACTAATCCGATTTACTTTAAACAATTGTTGTCTGGGATTGATTTGGGCGTGAGTAATCCATCGGCCCGGTCTATGGCAAACTTTGTCTATCTGATTGGCGATACCCAAACGCGTGAGTGTATGGTGGTCGACCCCGCTTGGGATATCGATGGCATACTTAAAGTGGTAGAAGAAGAGGGTATGAAGTTGACGGGGGCTTTGGTAACACATTATCATCCCGACCATGTTGGTGGAGAGATTTTTGGAATAGAAATTACTGGGCTGGCAGAAATGATGAGCAAGCATCCTGTTCCCGTCTATGTCAATAAACATGAAGCTGCGGGTGTCAAACAGGTCACCGGTATCTCTATGTCAGACATGAAGCAAATGGATGGAGAAGATATTGTCAAAATAGGATCAGTAGAAATTAAATGCCTTCACACGCCTGGGCATACCCCTGGTTCGCAATGTTTTCGAGTTGCAGATAGTTTGGTTGCCGGGGATACTTTATTTTTACAGGGATGCGGACGGGTGGATTTACCGGGAGGCGACAGCGAAGAATTGTTCCATACCTTAACCCGACGCTTGTCTAAAATTGAGGATCATATTGTTTTATATCCTGGCCACAATTATGGCGGAAGCCCGTCTGGAGAAATGGGCGATGTACGGGAATCGAATTCTCATCTGAAAATTAAGAGCCTCGACGACTGGCTCTCCATTATGGGACGATAAAAGGGGTGTGACAAAACTCAAAGCCGTTTTTCTTGTAACTTATTGTTAAAATTGTGTTTTTTTTGTGATATATTTTCCATAAAAAACATCTTGAATTCACAGTCGATCCAACTTGCAATTGTTGTCCCAATAGAATAACTTCACCCTGCTTGTCTTTTTAATATTTGAGGTGCTAATGAGATCCATTCTGTCAATGTTTTCCAAGTCTCCTTTCAAACCGTTAGGGAGCCATATGGATAAGGTTCGTGCTTGCGTGGATCAGATAAAGCCTCTGTTCAAAGCCCTTGATGAAAGAGATTATGATGAGGTTGGAAAAGTTTCCGAATTGATTGTGAAGCTGGAGCACGAAGCAGACAAGATCAAAGACGACATTCGCACACATATGCGACAGACCGTTTTTCTTCCTGTAGATAAAAAAGATTTCATGCATTTGCTTTCGGCTCAGGATGATATATCCGATGCGGTAGAAGATCTGGCAGTGCTTTTAAGAATAAAAAATCTCGATACTCCAGAAATAATTAAAGACCCGCTCGCTGATTTGGTAAACCATGTTGTTAAGACAGCCTATAAAGGCTGTGACCTTATCCAGGAGCTTGAAGCTTTATTGGAATCTTCCTTCGGTGGAGCGGAGGCGGATAAAGTGGATAAGGCGACGCAGGTCTTAGGGACATTAGAGTGGGAGGCCGACCGCAAACAATTTCAACTGGCGCAAAAACTTTTTTCATTAGGAAACCAGATTGACGCAGCTGATTTGTTTCTCTGGAATGAAGTGAACAAAAAGTTGGGAGCTGTCGCAGATAAAACAGAACAAATTGGTAAAACTCTCAGGATATTCCTTTCTCAATAATTAAATTCCCCAATTAATTTTTACCCAGGCTAAGGAGTCCGGTTTGGATTTAAATACCTTTCTGCTTTCATTCGCAGTCATAGCATGTATATACATGGCCTGTAATATTGGTGCCAACGATGTGGCCAATGCAATGGGTACCAGTGTGGGGTCTAAAAGTTTGACCTTTAAGCAAGCGATTCTGGTTGCTGCTGTGGCTGAGTTTGCGGGTGCTTTTTTCGTTGGCGGTCACGTCTCCGACACCATTCGTAAAGGAATGCTGGATGTTTCCTTTTTTGCGGATGTTCCTTATCATTTAGTTTATGGCATGATTGCGGCCCTTCTGTCTGCTGCTATCTGGCTTCATATTGCCAGTTACCTCGGCTGGCCTGTTTCCACAACACATTCAATTATTGGAGGGGTACTCGGTTTTGGCGTGATCGCCGGCGGTGTGGATGTGGTGAATTGGGGGCGGGTGGTTAATGTGGTTTTGAGTTGGGTGATTTCCCCTGTTATGGGTGGATTGTTTGCTTATCTGGTATTTCAATATATTAATAAGGCTATTTTTAGCACACGAAGACCTCTGGCACATGCAAAAGAGTTGCTTCCTTTTATTGTTTCTGTAGTGTTTTTCATTCTTTCAATTGCCATCTTTTATAAGGGATTAAAAAACCTGCATCTGGATTTGGAGTTTCCCAATGTATTGTTAATTGCTTTTGCGATAGGGATTTTAGGATTTTTCTCATCTAAGATATTAGTTCGTTTGATTCCTGATGATGATTCTAAAGATTTTGCGCACCAGTTCAACACTACCGAAAACCTTTTTAAATACCTGCAAATTTTAACTGCTTTTTATATCGCTTTCGCACATGGGTCCAACGATGTGGCTAATGCAGTAGGCCCATTGGCTGCTGTAGTATCTATTCTGGATGGGGGCGTTGTGGGAATGAAAGTGGCTATGCCTACATGGATTCTCGGATTGGGTGGAGGGTTTATCGTCTTTGGATTGATGGTTTGGGGGTATCGTGTGATGGCAACAGTAGGCGAGAATATAACAGACATTACGCCATCCAGAGGTTTTTGCGCGACGTTTGGTGCCGCTTCCGTTGTTTTGATATGTTCTAAAATGGGTCTGCCAATTTCGACAACACATACCCTGGTAGGCTCTATAATTGGAGTCGGATTAGCTCGAGGTCTGCCGACTTTAAACCTTGGAATTATCAAGATGATTTTTATTTCATGGGTAACGACTATCCCCTTCACTGCAATCATCTCAATGATCTTTTTCAAGGCTTTTTTATTGTTTCTCTCATAGCTGATAAAACTTAGTCGATATGAAGTAAGGTTGCGTGCAGCGTAAAGAGAAAAGCCCCGACTTGCAAAAGTCGGGGCTTTAATTATTTTTCAGGGGAGTCAGAGCGATATTTAATCAGTTATAGTTTTGCTTCTGTAGATGCTCGGGTAGAGTCCATTCCAGCTTATCGATGTCTGAATTGTAATGGGCCAAGGCACCGCAGAAGGAGCAATACTCAATGCCTACATCGTAATCAAGGGTAACCGTTTTTGCTTTGTGTTCACAAAACGTTTTCTTGATTGCTGCCGATTCATCATCTTTGTCCTGAAACCAGCCTTTAGATATTGTTAGGTCTTCCATTAAGCATCTCCCTGTTTCTTACGAGTTCAAAGATCACTGTTACCCTCAACGGCGTTAGTTTCTCCTAAGTTTATCAACTTTTCAAGTCTTAAAATAGTTTTCAAGGATTAAAATTGGAGACCGAAAATAGAGCGTTCAGAAAAATACCTAAAAGGGCCAAATAGTACTAAATTTTAATTTTAGATGCAGAACATCTGGATTTTTATTTTTTGAGGGTTACAAAAGACGATTTTTTGAGGGATATCAGAGGAGAATAATTGCGAGATGAGCGGATTGATCAGGTGGTTTGCAGAAAAACATGTGATACCTCTTTTGCGAGGGTTGCGTTTACAGTTTATAATTGGACATGCTGAAGACAGGAACTAAAAAAATGGGCCGGATTTTTTTCTACCTTTTATTATTTCTTTCCAGCTTTCTGATATTTGATTCCCAAACGATAGTAATCGTAGTTCTCTTTGCTGTTTTCGCTTTAGAATATTTTTTAACAAAATCAGAAAATAAAAATAATCTTTAATTTTTTGGAAAAGGACAGGCTTAAATGAAACTATCTGGACAAGTACGAAAAATGAAGGTGGAACCTGAATCTCCCATCCAATATTTTCTTGATTTGGATAAAGAATCCCATTCTTTAAATTCCTATATAGGTAGCAAAGTAAAAATAAAATGGCAGGGAATCATTACTTGTGTTGAGTGCGGAAGAAAAACTAAAAAGTCCTATGATCAGGGCTACTGTTTTGTCTGTTCTCGCGATTTACCTGAAAATGAAATGTGCTCGGTTCGCCCAGAACTCTGTGAACATGAAAACGGAAATGAGGCAGCGAAAGAGTTTTGGCGGACGTATTGCAATATTGATCATTTTGTTTATCTGTCCTTGACCAGCGGGGTCAAGGTGGGAATCACCCGACATTATAATATTCCTAGTCGTTGGATAGACCAGGGAGCGGTGAAGGGATTGATTATTGCCAAGGTGCCTGAGCGAATTCTTTCAGGGAAAATAGAAATTGCAGTCTCTAAAAATTTCGCAGACAAAACTAATTGGCGAAAAATGCTAAAAAGTGAATATGAAGATTTAGATTTGCTTGAATATCGTGAGAAAGCTCACGAGTTATTCCCTGAAGACTTAAAATGTTATGCACTGGAAAACGAAGATATTCAGGAATTAGTCTACCCGGTGGAATCAGTCCCTGAAAAAATAACCAGCCACAACCTCGACAAGAATCCAGAATTTGAAGACAGGTTGACAGGAATAAAAGGCCAATATCTTATTTTCGAAACCCGAGTCATCAATATAAGAAAATATTCAGGCTACCACCTTCAATTCGATTTTCTGGGCGTGGACGAATAGGTAAAACCAGCTCTATTTGCGGATGCTTCGACAAGCTCAGCATGACAATTCGACAAAATCAGCATGACAAGCTGATCTCTGGCTCCTTCTTGTGAAGAGGGGGGAGCAAAAACTTCCTTTTTTTCCCCTTGGAGGGAGAAGGCTGGGATGAGGAGGGGCTAAAAAGGCAACCCCCCAGCCCCCCTTATCAGGGGGGATCATTTAATCTGCTTCACCTCAACCATCAAGCCCTCAGAGACTTCTTGACTCGCTCTCCCTTGAAGGGACGGGGTGCTTCGACAGGCTCAGCATGACAAGGATTAGAGCCTCCCTCGCCAGAGGGTTTTAGGCGGCTTGAGTTACAATTTTCCCGATGAAGACAGGTTCTGTGCTTGCATTGTCTTCTTCGTGGGCGGGATTGGGAATCAACTGTGCGACTTTAATATCTTTGGCCAAGCCGAGTTTTTCAAGGAAGCAGAGAGCCCACCAAGTCATATCGATTTCCCAGGGGCGTAATCCGTGACGCGCTGATTTTGGGAATGCATGATGGTTGTTATGCCAGCCTTCGCCCCAAGCTAAAAGTCCTACCCACCAGCAGTTGGTAGCAAGATCGTCTTTGAGTGGAAAGGTAACATAACCAAAAGTATGGGCTGCGCTGTTAACAAACCAGGTGGAATGGTAAACGACAACCAGACGAACAAAAATTCCCCATACAAGCCAAGGGAAACCGCCAATGGCAAGAAGAACGAGTCCGAACGCAATCTGGATCAGGACGAAATACTTGTCCAGGAACTGATAATATTTATCGTTGCTGAAATCTTTTGTGTAATCGTTTAGAATTTTTTTGTCGTCAAATTTGGAATGAGTGAATATCATCCAGGTAATATGTGACCACCAGAAACCTTTTTCAGCACTGTGCGGATCGTCTGCCGTGTCTGAACCGGCATGATGCATACGATGCTGACCGACCCATTTGATTGGGCCATTCTGACAGGCAAGTGTGCCAAAAAATACTATTGTATAAGCAACCCATTTTGGGGTCGTAAAACCGCGATGCGTTAGAAAACGATGATAACCCAAACAAATCCCTAATGATGCTGTGACCCAGTAAAGAACAAGCATTACCGCAACCGCACTCCACGAAAATGCGAAAGGGAAAAATGCAAACAAAGCCATGCTGTGAATCAACGTAAAGTGACCGAGTGCAATGGGGTTGAACTTCATCGAATAATCAGGAGCCGTTTGAGTTGTCATTTGGAAGCCTCTATATTTACAATAAATTTTACTCCCCTATGTTATCCTCATTTCAAGACATTCCTGTGTAAAACTTTTGTAATATTGCATGAGGTCAGGAGGCCGGACGGGGATGGGGAATTGGGCTTTTCCTTTCTTCCAAGGCCTGGGTGAAGTTGGGTATTATGGGAACTTATTTGTATAAATATTGGGAGGGGTCGGGTGAATAAGTTGCGTGCATTGTTTCACCCCATCATGGTTTTTATTGGGGTGCAAGTTGCCTGGATCGCTCTCATGGCGGTCTGGATTAATTGGTACCTGGAAAACAATCTTTCCATAAAAGAATTGGCTCAAAAACTTCGTCCCGATTTGTTCACGGCTGAAGTGGAATGGTTGATTCTGTTTGAAGGCTGTTTTCTAATGCTCCTCATCCTTGCTGGCGTGTATGTGATTTTTGTTTACTGGAATAAGCAGAACCGTTTGAATCAGATGCAAAGTAATTTTGTGGCCAGCGTTTCACATGAATTAAAATCTCCCCTTGCATCTATCCAGCTTTATTTGGAAACTTTAAAGTATCAGGATGTTTCCAAAGAAGAGAGTAAAGATTTCGTCGAAACCATGTTGTCCGACACATCCCGTCTTTCGGGGTTGATAGAAAATATACTTCAGTCCAGCAAAGCCGATCCGAAAAGCATGGAACTGCAATTCCAAAAGGTGGATATTGGCAAGTTTTTGTCAGAGGTAGTGCAAGATCACAAGCGTCAATTCGAAGAAAAAAAATGCAAGGTGGATTTGCAGTTGGAAGCCTCGCCACTTTTAACGCTGGATAGGAAGGCGTTGCAAATGGTATTTAATAATCTCATCGGCAATGCGTTACGCTACTCCCCAGTTGGTTCGGCCCTTAAGATACATCTTCATAGAACCGGTAGGTTTTGGGATGTTGATTTTGCCGATAAGGGAATCGGCTTCGATAAAAAGGATATGAAAAAAGTCTTTAAGAAGTTTTATAGAGTACAAAACGCAGATACACAAAATATTGAAGGTGCGGGATTGGGATTGTTCATCTCGCATGAAATTGTGAAGAACCACAAAGGCAAACTTAGGGTTGCAAGTCCAGGCCGAGGTAAAGGCTCTGTGTTTACTGTTTCTCTTCCTATAAGCCGTGGGCTGACTGTGTGACAGGTTTTTTTTAAATAAAATTATATGAGTGATGCAAAAAAAATTCTAGTCGTAGAAGACGAGTCGCATCTTGCGAAAGGGTTGCAGTTTAATCTGGAACGCGAAGGTTATATCGTATCCCTGGTCGATAACGGCGAATCCGCTATTGAATTGTTGAGTGAAGAAGCCTTCGATTTAATGATCCTCGATATCATGTTGCCCAAACTCAATGGCATAGAAGTGGCCCGGCGAGTGCGTAATACCGATTTGCGATTTCCTATTTTAATGTTGTCTGCAAAATCATCGGATGAAGACAGGGAGCTTGGATTGGAGGCTGGAGCCGATGATTATTTAACCAAACCGTTTCATTTGCCAGAACTGCTACTCAGGGTCAAGGGCATCTTGCGTCGATGGGAGTGGTACAAAGAACCTGTTCACGATCAGGAAGTATTTCATTTTGGAGATATGTGGATCAACTTTGTCAACGGCAGAGCGAAAGGTTGTGCTGGGGAGTTTTACCTGACCGCAAAAGAAGCCTTGATGATGCGTCTTTTGGTTTCGCAAAAAGGCAATATCGTAAGTCGTGAAGAGCTTCTGGAAAAAGTGTGGGGCTACGATCCACAAACGGAAACTCGCACCATCGACAATTTTATCGCTCGACTCAGAAAATATTTTGAAAAGAAACCGCAATCGCCCCGCTACATTATTACTCACCGCGAAAAAGGCTACGAATTCGCCCCTTAACAGGGGAGGTAACTTTGCATTAAGTTTAAAGGCGGTCAAATTTATTGAGTGCATTACCGAGTCCACTACCCTATTTCTTGTCATTGCGAGCGACTGAAAGGAGCGTGGCAATCCAGACTTAATAATATTTTATTGAAAAAGGCTACGAATTCGCCCCTTAACAGGGGAGGGAACTCTGCATTAAGTTTAAAGGCGGTCAAATTTATTAAGTGCATTACAGAGCCCACTACCCTATTTTTTGTCATTGTGAGCGACTGAAAGGAGCACGGCAATCCAGACTTAATAATATTTCATTGTAAAAGGCTACGAATTTGCCCCTTAACAGGGCAGGTAACTCTGCATTAAGTTTAAAGGCGGTCAAATTTATTGAGTGCATTACCGAGTCCAATACCCTATTTCTTGTCATTGTGAGCGACTGAAAGGAACACGGCAATCCAGACTTAATAATATTTCATTTTCCTTGTGAGTCATTTTGCAAAATACAGGTTAGTGAATAGTCAGCCACTATATGGAAAAAATATCCTGAAACGCGTGTTCGATCTGCGCCAGGTTTTGTTGCAGGTTTTTCACCGAGACATCTTCTATGAATGGGCATGTGCCGAGAATGGGAGTGTCGGAAAGTTCCTCAATCAGTTTCCCCTGCCGTTTTTCCACTTCATCGAGGTCACCACTTTCCTGTCTGTTCAAAATAATTCCCTTTATTTTTAATCCGTGCTGGCGCGCCGCGTTGATGGTGAGCAGAGTATGGTTCAAAGTCCCCACTCGAATGTGGCTGACGATGATGAGGGGCAGTCCCATGTCTAGGGCAAGGTCGGCCACGTTGTAGCGGGCGGTTATCGGAACTAGAAGTCCCCCTATGCCCTCCACCAGCATCATGTTGTGTCGCGATTGTAAAATTTTAAATTTCTCCAAAATGGTGGCAGGTTGTATCGGCGTACCCGCGATCTGGGAGGCTTGATAAGGCGATGCCGGGGTTTTTAGTCGATAAGGGCAGACCTCTTCTTTGGCATCGGCGCTGCCTGATACTTCCATCAGGAATTTTGCATCGGAGTTTGCGACGGAACTGCATTTCGGGTCGACTCCCGTTTCAATCGGTTTCATAACGCCGACATTCTGGCTTTTAAACAAGGTTGCCAGGCACGCAGTCACTACTGTTTTACCCACACCCGTATCAGTGCCTGTTATGAAGAATCCGTTCATGTTTTTTTGTATGAGGTTTTTCTGTGAAATATAAATCTGGTATAATTATTAACGGCTTCCGGTTAAGGAGGCAAGTTATTAATCCATCAGGTCGAGAAGGTTATGGGATCCAAGAAAATGGAAGTGGTTTGCCCCTGTTGCGAAACCAAGTTGCAGGTAGATAAAAAGACCGGTGAAATAATTTGGGAAGAAAAGAAAGAAAAACCCATGCCATCATTGTCGGATATGGTGAATGATCTGGGGAGCCAGCAAAAGGAAAATGAAAGTCTTTTCAAGAAACACAGTGAAACTCAGAAAGAACGCAGCCGACTTCTCGATGAGAAACTAAAAGAATCGCTAAAACATGTGGATCGCTCCTCCACCGACAAACCCCTCCGCGATTTCGATTTCGACTAGCCAGCGTGACGCTGGACTCTAAAGGCCGATGCGCTTCAAGCAGACAAATAGTATTGCTCCTTTTGCAAAGACTCAACGGCATCTCTCGTCATTGCGAACGACCGGAGGGAGTGTGGCAATCCAGACTATAATCAGGTGAGAGTAAATAAAAAGGATAAAAGTTATGGAATTTAACCCTTTGCCGGTGTTCACCATGCTAATGGGCCAGCGTTGACACTCGTTATATTTTTTCTTAGCCGTGTCATAGAGGGGTAGGACTCTAAAGGTCGATGCGCTTCAAGCAGGCAAACAGTATTGCTCCTTTTGCCAACGCTCAACTGCATCTCTCGTCATTGTGAACGACCAAAGGGAGTGTGGCAATCCAGACTATAATCAGGTGAGAGTAAATAAAAAGGATAAGAGTTATGGAATTTAACCCTTTTCTTATTTGTTAGAGGTGCTGATAGGTTGGTAACTGTTACGGCTCCCTTGCTAAAAGAAGAGTAGCCCCAAGAGGAATCGAAGCCCGGCCCACAAGTGGGGTCGCTGGCATGAGAGGCCAGTATATTAAATAATCTTGCTACGGTAAGGTTTCCACAACTGGCTATATTATAAAGTTTTAAGCGGTCAATCCTCTTTGGATAATCGCTTTTTTATGCGAAAAACTGTAGATAAAGTGTAGACAAATTTTCTCGTTAGAAATTAGAAAATCCGCCATCCAATTTTCGGGGAGAAGTTAACCTGAAAACCCTCTCGAAACAGAATACAATTTTATATTAACAGCTCTCTTGACAAACATTGTCAAATTTTGCCATCATAGGAGAAAAAGGAGGTTTTTATATTATGGCAACTATGAATGTTTCTTTACCTGACCCTATGAAGGCATGGGTCGAATCTCAGGTTGATGAGGGTCAATATGGCAATGTGAGTGATTACGTGCGCGACCTGATTCGTCGTGACCAAAATGACCGTGAGCAGACCAAAGCATTACAAGAAGCGATCACCAAAGGTCTTGAAAGTGGTATCAGTGGTCGAACGATGAAAGATATTTTGAAAGCGTCCCGTTCAAAGGCAAAATCGGCCAAACATGCAGTATAAGACCACGCCCGAAGCTGACAACGATCTGGTCGGCATTTATGCCTAAGGCTTCAAGAATTGTTGTTACCATTAATGCCGTATATACGGTTTCGGGAAAAGAAAGCCTCCCAAAACGGATTGAACGTGCTGAATTGATTCATGCTAGACAACAAGAACTGGCTAGTACCAAAGCCAGACTAAACAAAGAAAAACAATTTAACCGCAAGGTTGAAATAAATGCAGAAATACGAACCATAAAGTAGTAGCTTGAGGAGCTAACGGGTGCTGTCGTTGCGAATGAAGGTGAATGAAGGAACTAAGACAATGGAAAAACTGAAAATGCATACACCGGATATAACGCAGGACAACATTATCCGCATCCGTGAACTCTTCCCCGACTGCATTACCGAGGCGCAGGGTGAAGACGGAATGATAAAACTGGCTGTGGATTTTGACCAGCTTCGTCAGAAGTTGAGCGGACAGATCGTTGAAGGCCCGCAGGAACGCTACCAACTCAACTGGCCCGGCAAGCGCGAGGCTTTGCT
>WASW01103768.1_pt1 | contig 30568 bp, 31 predicted proteins | sample 5698521 | NCBI WGS metagenome assembly WASW01 (sample SAMN11175560, study PRJNA528189) | sponge metagenome | isolation source: marine sponge | host: Leucetta | place: Antarctica: Western Antarctic Peninsula, King George Island | collected 2013-01
GGCATTATCTATCAACCCACCGCCGTTAAAACCCCCCCCCGCCATACCTTGCGGGTGTTCATTGACGTGGTGATAAATAGGTGGGTAGGTGAAAGTGCCGTCTCCCTTTCCCAATGAAACCGATATCTGGTCATCGGTGGCATTTGAAACGGCAATATCCTCAAATCCGTCTCCGGTAAAATCAGCGGCGACCACAAACTTCGGAAAATTTCCTGACGCAAAATCACGAAGCGATGAAAAAGTTTTGTCTTTATTGTTGATCAGCGTTGTTAATGCATGTAATGAATTGCTGGATGTTACCAGATCAAGATAACCATCGTTATTGACATCGATATTTACAACGGTGAGCGGTTGTTTGCCGCCCTTAAAAACTTTTGAGCTGTCAAATTTTCCATCGCCTTTGCCCCATAGAATCTGCACTCCTGTATTGCCGGAGCCGGCAAGTCCTACCGCAATATCCATATTATCGTCTTTGTTATAGTCGCCTGTAACAATTCCCGTGGGCTGGCCTTTAACATCGATCGTAACCGGTTCATTGAAAAACCCGTTGCCTTTTCCTAAAAGGATCACCACCTGATAAAAGCGCATGGTAATGGCAATGTCGGGGCTGCCATCATTATTGAAATCCCCTGAAATCATATTGATGGGGATTTTCCCCGGTTTTAAGATATCGCTGGTTTTTTTAAAACTCCCCAGTTTTGTATTCAAAAATATCTGTACTGATTGATCTTCGTAATTGAGAACAGCAATATCTTTATACCCGTCTTTATTGAAATCTTCCGCAGTGAGGCAAATTGGGCCTCGTCCTGTTTTGTAAACCAGTTGTTCATTGAATGACCCGTCGCCATTACCCTTATAAAAAGAGAAAGAATGTCCTCCGCTGTTGACAACGACAAGGTCTAACCTTTGATTGCGATTGAAATCATCGGTGATGATAAACGAAGGTTCAATACCCGCTTCCAATGTGTTGCTCAACAAAAAAATTTGAGGCATTTTTTTTTGAGACTTTGACGGCGGGCAACCAAACAAAACCAAAACCAGAAGCATAGAAATCAGAATATTATATTTTTTCATGAAGGGTCTCAAGTGGAATTGCGAGGTATTATAGGAGAAAGGGGAAAACAATACCAATACCTTTTCGAGTCACGTTGTCATGAGATCACCTTTACCGATTATAAAAAATATTCACTTGATTTCAAAGAGTGGGTTCTTTTATTCTTCCTTTTGTGCTATCGGCTCCAATCGATTTTTTTGCGATTCAGAAGTCAGTGGCGACTGAGTGAATGCATACACCATGCCTACCATCAGTCCACCGCCTGCCATATTTCCTGCTGTAACAAAAATTTGATTATGTATAAACCCGGCCACAGAAACTTCCGCTCCATGAGGCAAAAATAATGCAAGGCTCATTAAGGATTGATTAGCGATACTATGCTCATATCCACTTCCAATAAAAGCGAACAGACACCAGAAAATCATAATCAATTTTGCCGTGTCGTCTTCACTTCGGTTAACTATCCACACCGCAAGGCATACTAACCAGTTGCACAAAACTCCACGAAAAAAAGCCTCTTTAGCACCCAAAGACATTTTCATCGCTGCCACCTTGACGATCAAAGTTTCGGCCTCTGCTGAAAGGCTTCCGCCTTGCACAACCAGCCAGGCCAGAAGAATTGACCCCAGCAGGTTTCCCACGAAACAGAAGACAAACAACTTGATGATGGGACCCATACCCACTCGATTCTTTAATTTTCCGATGGCAAAAACCATATTGTTGCCAGTAAATAATTCGGAACCTGCAAAGATAACCAGACTTAAGGCCACCCCGAAGCTGACCCCCATGATCAATTTCATGAAAGGAGCAAATTGAGTTCCTGCAAGTGGAGCGCCCACCGAAAAAATCAGAACAATTCCGAATCCAAGATAAGCTCCTGCCAAGGCCGATAGCGCTAAATAACCTGGAGGAAAACGATTCATCAGTTTGATTTTACTTTCAGAAGCCGTAGCCAGTTTTTCAATATCCGTTTCAAACATGACTTGTTTCCTTTCTAATTAGGTTCAACTTTTATCGGCACCCTCATTTACAAATAGCGTCTCGGCTGTTTTTCTAGCTGGAGCCTTCTTCCAGTTGCGCTTATATTTTTTCCCCTTGATGGGGTGCATTTTTTCCCGCGTGTGGTAAGGGACAATGGACTCCAGAACTTTCGCCAGTTCATCGCATGGGATATCTTCCATAACTTTTACAGCAAGCTTAGGGTCAATGCCTGTACGCCCGCCCATATAAACATCCACAGCATCCACTACTTCTTTCCCACGCTTAATTTTTTTACCGAGTAAGCCGATATCGGCAACGAGGTGATTGCCACAACTAGCCGGGCACCCCGACCAATGCATGGTGATAGGTGCTGTATCTGGCAACTTGCCTTCCAACTCCGCCGCTACCTGCAAAGCTCTGGTTTTGGTTTCGATTGTGGCCAAGTGGCAATAATCTATTCCAACGCAACTCACCAGTCCACGCATGATACTGGAGGGATGATAAGTAAACTCTTTAACAAGAGATTCCTCCAATAAATCACCGAGTTTTCGGTCTGGGACATTGGAGATTATCAGAGAGCTGGAATGTGAAAACCGTATCTCGCCATTGCCATATTTTTCTGCAATGCGCGCAATGCCTTGTAACTTATCGGCATGAATTCGCCCCACCTGAACTTTTAATCCGACATAGTTCATTGATGCTTGCTTTTGACGGTAAACACCAATGTGTTCCGATTTTTCGTTGCTCCTTAAATCCACTCCCGCAGGAATTAAAGAGACGCTTAACTTCTTCTGCAAAGCAGTGCGGAATTTTTCTTCGCCCCATTCTTCAATGAGAAAAGCCAGCCTGTTTTTACTGCGTACCTCTCGACTGCCATGGTCGCGAAACAAAAGAATGATAGCCGAACAAATTTTTACAACATCCTCAGGCATAACAAAAACATCCAGAGAAGTGGCAATGCGGTAACCGCCGGACCCCAGTTTGCCTCCCACTAAAATATTGAAACCATAAACCGGATTGCCAGCTAACTCCTGGACAGCCGGAACCAGTGCCAGGTCCTGAGTTTCTGCATGTACACAGTCATCGGTACAACCCGTAATGACAATATTGAACTTGCGCGGTAGATTCGAGAATTCTGAATTTCCTGATATATGTTCGGTCAACGCCTTGACCTGTGAATAGGCATCTACCTTTTCCTTTGAACTCAACCCTGCAACGGGACAACCCATAATGTTTCTTATATTGTCCAAACCCGTTTGAATCGATGTGAGACCGACCTCCTCTTGAATTGCAAAAATTTCAGGAACGTCATCAATTTTTAAATGGCGCAACTGCACCTGCTGACGCGTAGTGATATCGATGATGCCATTGCCGAACTTTTTTGCAATATTGCACAAAGCTTTCACCTGATGCGAAAAACAAATCCCGTTCGGAATGCGTACCCGTTGCATGAAATAACCCGGAGTCGAATTACGCAAAAACAGTCCATACCATTTGAGACGCTGGATATCATCTTCACTGATCGATTCCCATCCCTCTTTCGCAAAACGATGAATGTCTTCTTTTATTTTCAGCCCATCTCTCTCGGATTTTATAACTTCAATTTTGTTCATGATTCCCTTGGATTGTTGACCTTTCTAATTGAAACTTATTTAAGGGAATACAAGTTGCGTGCCAACTTTAACAAAGATTCAGTAAATACTTATTTAATAACTAGTTAAAGTAGAAAGTCTCAAAAATAGAAAACAACTCTGCTTAATAATCGAACAAATAAAAGAGCGGGTGCTATAAAATGAGTCGTAGAGTCAAAAGCCTTCGCTTTGTTTGATTTAGGTGTTTTCTATTCTAAGGCGAGTAGAAAATTTTTTGTGCGGAGTGTGGAGAAATTGGAGGCACCGGGCGGATTCGAACCGCCGGTAGAGATTTTGCAGACCTCGGCCTTACCACTTGGCGACGGTGCCCCGCTATAGATAAAATGACAGAAAAAAAATGGAGCGGGAGAAGGGGTTCGAACCCTCGACTTCAACCTTGGCAAGGTTGCACTCTACCACTGAGTTACTCCCGCATTCTTTCAATTTTTGAGGGATGTTTGATGCTCCCAAGCCCCTGATTATATTTCCTCTGTTGAGATTGTCAAATCCTATTTTTTGAAAAAATTCGCTTCCGTCCCCTGAGTCAGGCGAACTATGTTGTCGTGATGCTTTTGCAGGGTAAACAATGCCACGATGGTGGATAAGTAAATGTAGGGAAGTGGCATTTTAAAGAAGATTCCCAGCAGAGGCAGGGAGATTGCCGCCAGAATCGAGCTCAAGGATACATAGCCGGAAACTTTCAGGGATATCGCGAAAACTCCGGCGGAGCAAAGGGCACTCAAGGGCATGGCAAAGCTGAGTACGCCGAGTCCGGTTGCTACGCCTTTCCCACCTTTGAATTTCAGGAAAATGGAATAGAGATGACCGAGAAAAACGGCGAGTCCTGCCAGAGCGATGACCATAGGGTTTTCGAACCATTGACTTGCAATAAAAACAACGAGAAAACCTTTTAATACATCTCCGGCCAAGGTGATGAGTCCGGCCTTTTTCCCCATGGTTCGGGCAACGTTGGTGGCACCGATATTTCCGCTTCCGTGTTCACGGATATCCATGTTCTGTGTTTTAGCAAAAAGCACACCAAATGGAATCGAACCGCAAAGGTAAGCCAGCAGGCAGAGTATAAATATTTCTGTCAACATAGTCGTTTATTCATTCTCATCAACCCAGTCTTCGTTTTGTAGTTTGGATTTCAGTCGCTCTTTGGCGCGTTTTTCAATTTGACGCACACGCTCGCGCGAGAGGCCGATTTCTTGACCAATCTCTTCCAATGTTTTGACTTCGCCAGAAAACCCGAAGCGCATTTTTAGAATTGTAGCTTCTCGTGCGGAAAGGTCTTCCAGCATTTGATCGACTTTTTCACTCAACGACTCCTGCATGATCTGGTCATCGTAGGGAATGAGATTCTGATTTTCCAAGAGGTCAAGATAAGGCGTGTGTTCATCATTTTTTAGCGGTGTGTCCAGAGAAAGGTGCGTTCGGTAGGCACGCATGATGGAATTGATTTCGTCATCGTTGTAGCCGAGACTTTTCGCAACTTCAGACTGTGTAGGCTCGCGTTCCATATCTTGACACATTTCCTGGCTTTTTTTATTGAATCGGGTAACTTTCCCCGCTTGCTTAACCGGTAGTTTGACGGTGCCCGACTGTTCTGCAAGGGAATGCATGATGGCCTGTTTGATCCACCATACTGCGTAAGTTATAAACTTCACATTCCTGGAAACATCGAACCGTTTAGCAGCTTGAATTAAACCGATATTGCCCTCTTCGATCAGGTCTTGTAGTGACATGCCAAAGCCTCGATATTTATTGGCAACGGTGACAACATATTTGAGGTTTCTACGAACCATTTCCTGGACCGCTTTCGGGTCTCCCTGCTTGATGGCTTCAGCAAGTTTTATTTCTTCATCTCTGGTGAGGAGTTTTATTTTGCCGATCTCCCTCATATATTGATTGAGAGAATCATGTGAACTGCTGTTTGTGGCGCTGGATTTTTTAGATGGATTCCTGACCATAACAATTATAGCTTTCTGATTTTTCTTAATTTCAACAGGGCTTGTTTTGCAAACTCCGTTTTTGGGTAGTTCTGCAAAACTTTTTTATATCGAGTGCGTGCTTCGTTGTAGTTTTGCTCGTGGAAATAGGACTCTGCTAAAAGGAATTCTGCTTCCGCAACGTGCGAATGAGTGGGGTATTGGGTCATCAAACTTTTTAAGCGGATGATCGCAGACTGATACGACCCGGTGCGAAAATAAAATTTTCCGATCTCAAAAATATTCTGGGCCAGAATATCCAGGCATTGGGTGATTCTTTTTTTTGCATTCTCCTTGTATTTGCTGTCAGGAAAGTCGGTGATGAAGTTTCTGAATCCTTCCAGTGCAGAATTCGCAGGAGCTAAATCTCTCGAAGCTAAATCCGTCAGTTGAAAATTGGACATGGCTTTATAAAAGTGGGCGCGGTCTACAAATTTATGTGCAGGATAAAGTTCGGTGAATTTCTGGTAATGGAATTTGGATTCTTCAAATTCATCTTCATTGTAATGAATATCTGCAAGCATCATCAATCCGGTGATGCGTTCCTTGCTGTCTGGAAAATCTTCCAAAATCAATTGGATGCTATTTTTAGCCTTCTCAGGATCTTTCTTTTTACTAAAGCGTTTTGCTTCCCGCAATAGTTTGGCTGGAGAAGTATCTTTTTGTTCTTCAGTTGTCGAGCAATTTAAATTGAAGAATAATGATAAGGATAAAATAAATATCAGTGCAGATTTTTTAGAGAGGTGCATTCGCAATATCGTATTTTTGGAAAGTGACGCTAATAATTAAATATATAGCAAAAAGCCCTATGTTTAAAGCACTTAATCCTTGCACTGTGGTTTCTCTCAATGGGGCTTGTTTTTTGCCATTCAAGGTTTTCGTGCTATAAAAGGCAAGTGGTGGCTTTTGCGAACGTATGGTTCCCCCGGACCGTTTGCAATGACGTAAGGAAAGGTCGATAACAACGGTAATATTCATGCAATCTACTTTCTAAAATATAAAAAATAAATGCATCGTTCACTAAAAATTATTTTGTTTTATCTCGGCGTAATTTTTTTCATAATGCCTGCGCTGGCTCTTGCAGCAGAACCTTCTTCTGTGGGGCAATGGCAACTTTTAGCCCTGTTTGAAAAGGGCGGGGCGATGATGTATCCCATCCTGTTCAGTTCCGTACTCATGCTGGGTATTGCCATAGAGAGAGGCTATAACCTGAGACGGAAGAATATCATCAACTCGGACTTTCTTAAAGATGTCCGCAGTCAATGGGACTGGCAAAATATCCAGGAAACTTTGCGTCTTTGCAATTCTTACGACAACTCGCTTTCGCGTATTTTGAAAATGGGTTTGCTGAGGTTTGGTGGCAAGCTGGATGAAATTGAACGTGCTATTGAATCTGCCGGACAACATGAAGCGTCGTTGATGAACTTTAATCTGCGGGTGTTGGGTGCGGTTGCCAATATCACCCCCATGATGGGATTGCTGGGAACGGTTATTGGAATGATCAAGGCTTTTAATGTGATATCACTGAGTGGAACAGGGAACCCAGGGCTTGTTGCCAGTGGTATCTCCGAAGCGCTCATCACTACGGCGGCGGGGATGCTGGTCGGCATTCCGGCGCTGGTTTTGTATCATTACTTCCGCGGCAAGATCGATCGATATGTTTTTGAAATGGAAGAAGTCGCTATCCAACTGGTGGAAGAACTTTCTTATGACGGCGTGGTGAAAGAAAAAGGCTCGGGCATGTCAAAGAAAACAGCCTCCGATTAGTAACCCAAAAAATACGGCTAATTAACTTGCGATTTAGAAGAGAAGAGGAAGACAGTTTTGCGATGGACATGACACCCTTGATCGATGTGGTGTTCCTGCTCATCATATTTTTCATGGTGTCTACTGTTTTCATAGATTTCAGCCGAAAAATGGATATCAACCTGCCGACCTCCAAATCTTCGATTGTTGACGAAACTCTGAAAACTCTTGAAATACAAATGTCGAAAGACAAGAAAATAACTCTTGCTGGCAAGAGTATCACCTTTTTGGGACTGGAGCAGGCTTTAGCAAAACTGGATGCGCAAAGCAAAAAACAAACAGCAGTGATTCGTGCGGATAAAATTCTACCTTATGGTGATGTCATTCAGGTAATGGGCCTTTTACAAAAAGCCGGTGTTCTTGATATCAGTGTGGCAGTGAAGTAAGAGAGCCTTCGATGAACTTAGGATGACATCTAAAAATTCCGAATGTTGAGCTTGTCGAAGCATCTCGTTTTTTGACTTTTGCAAAGCGCTCTCAAAAAAAGGTATAATTATTTTATTAAGTCACAACTTTTCTATAATTAAAAAGCCTGCCGAAATTTTGGACAGGCTCTTATTGTTTTAAGGAGATTTTAGATGGCAACCTATACCAAAGATAAAGATGTAGATACTGCTCTCGAAGATGATACCGAAGCTCGCAAGGCAATGCAGGAAGTTTTCTCAAACACGGCTCGGTGGCCAGCTGGTTTTGGGGGATTCACTGCAGATGTCGTTGCCAATATCAACGGTGAAGAACAAAAAGGTACCGTTACCGTTAAAGGCTCCAAAGATATTGAAATCAGCATTGAAGAAGAAAAGGCTAAAAGATTTTTGAATGAAAATCTGGCATCCATTGCCATGCATCGCGGACCTCGTTCTTTTGAAGAGTCGGATGGAAAATACAAACTGGTTTTCGGCGATGACGGCACACATCCATTGGGTCGCAAACTGGTTATGGGTGGCGATGGTATGAGCTCTTTCTATCGCATTAAGGACGGACGCATTCAACAGATCAACCGACAGACACCCCGTTTTTCTTTCTCGATCAATATTGAGGAAAGCAAAAAGAATCAGGATGGGAAATTTTTGACAAGAAAATACTCCGTGTTCTATTTCAATCCTGAAACAAAAGGGTTGAAGGATGTGGAAAGTTATACCGATGAATACACGCGTGTGGGTGAAGCCGACCTTCCTGAAGTACGCCGCATCATCAATTGCGAAGAGGGTGCAATCTCTGTTTCCACAATGACGCTGAGCAACCACAAACTTCTTTAGCACATTACAATAATCCCGCATTGGCGAGAGGAGCCATCCCGCCTGTCATCGCAAACGACTCCTTCGGCTTCGCTCAGGACAAGCTTAGGGAGTGTGGCGATCCAGACTTAATAGTATCCCACTTTATCGGTAAGTTGTTTTGCCAAAGATGTTCTTTTGTTTGTTCTGGATTACCACATCGCCTTCGGCTCTTCGCAATGACGAAAAATGGGGCAAAGCGTTTGCAAAAGGGGCACACGCAGTTCCATGCGTATTTGCACTTCATAAAATACGCCAGTTTTGCTTTTCCTAATGCCAGACTTTTTACTTGTGAAATATGCGGGTTAGCTTGATGAAAGGGAACTGTTTCGCCCGTCATCGCGAACGACCAACGGGAGTGTGGCGATCCAGACTTAATAATATTCCACTTTATCGGTAAGTTGTTTTGCCAAAGATGTTCTTCTGTTTGTTCTGGATTGCCACATCGCCTTCGGCTCTTCGCAATGACGAAAAAATGGAGCAAAGCGTTTGCAAAAGGGGCACACGCAGTTCCATGCGTATTTGCGCTTCAGAAAATACGCCCGTTTTGCTTTTCCTAATGCCAAACTTTTTACTTGTGAAATATGCGGGTTAGCTCGATGAAAGGGAACTGTCTTTCACATTATTTCCAGAATCAATAGCTACTCTTTCACCGACGATGCTGTTTTGCACGGAGGAATTATTGCCTACGGTGGCTCCCGTCCAGAGTATGGAATTTTCAATGACCGCGCCTGATCGTACCCGGCAACCATCACCCAATACCGCATATGGCCCTACCTGTGCGTCTTTTGATATTTCGCAATCTTTCCCGATATGAACTGGTGGCACGATCATGGGGCCTTCGGGATTTCTTGAAGAAGAAGTTTTTAAGGATAATTTGCCATCAAGCGCATCGGCTTGCACTTGGATATAAGTTTCGCGTGTTCCCATATCTATCCAGTATCCATCGTGCAGAAAACCATAAACTGGCAGTTCATCCTGAATCATTCCGGGAAAAACATCTTCAGTAGTGCCGCAAAATTTATCTTCTGGAATGCGGGAAAAAATATCAGGTTCTATTATTTGTATTCCGGTGAACATAACCCGAGTGACGGGTTTTGAATTTTTTATTTCCTTCCCGAGAAAATGAACGATGCGTCCTTCTTCCACTCGTTGAATGGATTTATACTTTTCTATGTTGGCATCTTGCCGAACCACAAGAGTCAGGTTTGACTTTTTTTCTTTGTGGAATTTCAGGACATCATTCAAATTGATATCAGCAAAGACATCGCTGTTGATGACCAGGAACGTTTCATCCTGAAAATAAGATTGCAGTTTTTTTATCCCTCCCGCCGTCCCCAGAATCTTTTCTTCTTTTGAGTAATGCAGGTTCACTCCGAAACCTTTTCCATCACCGAAATAGTCGATGATTTTTTCCGGCCGATGATGAAGGTTGATAGCGATTTCTTTGATGCCTTGCGAGCTGAGAAAATGCAGAGTGTGTTCCAGAATAGGGCGGTTGAGAACCGGGAACAAAGGTTTGGGGAGTTCGTTTGTCAGGGGTTGGAGGCGGGTGCCGAATCCTGCCGCGAGAATCAGCGCTTTCATTTTTGGTTGGCGAGTGCTTGCAAGGATTCAGTAAAGGGAGCACGTGCGATGCCGTTTTCTGTGATGATGGCTGTGACTAAATGATTGGGGGTGATGTCGAATGCCGGATGTGCCGCTTCAACCCCTTCAGGCGCGATGCGCTTTTTATTAATGGTCATCACTTCTTCAGAAGAACGTTCTTCAATTGGAATCTCTTTGCCTGATGCAAGCGAAAGGTCGAACGTAGAAACAGGAGCGGCGACATAGAAAGGAATATTATTTTCTTTGGCGAGTACCGCGACCATATAAGTTCCGATTTTATTGGCAACGTCTCCGTTTGCTGCAATACGGTCTGCGCCAACAACGACCAGGTCGATTTCTTGTTTGTTCATAAAAAAGCCGCACATATTGTCGGTGATTAGTTTTACCGGAATGCCGTCTTCTTTTAATTCCCATGTGGTCAAACGGGCACCTTGTAAAAAAGGTCGTGTTTCATTTGCCAGTACGCGAATATTTTTTCCGGCATTCACTGATGCACGAACAACGCCTAATGCCGTGCCAAACCCTGCTGTTGCAAGGGCCCCTGCATTGCAATGGGTCAGAATTACGTTACCGTCTGCGACGAGGGTTTGACCGTGTTGTCCCATTGCCTGGTTGGTGGCTATGTCTTCGGTTAGAATAGTGAGGGCCTCTTCTTTTAATCGGGATTTTAATTCGATTACGGAAAGAGATTTATTGCTCTGTGCGACATCTTTCATGCGCTTGATGGCCCAGGCAAGGTTGACTGCTGTGGGCCGTGACTGCCCAAGACGATTGCATTTTTCTTCAAGCTCTTGATAGAAGCCTTCAAAGGTAGAGGTTTCTATTGAGTCTGCTCCCAAACTGACTCCCATAGCGGCTGCAACACCAATCGCAGGTGCTCCGCGGATGACCATGGTTTTTATGGCATGACCTACTTCTTCGATGGTGCGGCAGTCGACGAATTCTTTTTCTGCGGGCAGTCGTGTTTGGTCGATCATGCGTACAACCCCGTCTATATACTCAATGGTTTTGATCATAAGGGTGGTTTATTTTAAAAGGTTTTTGATTTCTAATATTTCGTGGAACTGTTTTTCCGTGAGGTCTGCCACTTCAATGGTTTTGTTTTTACTGCTGAGTCCCTGAACAATACTGACTTTCGAAGGGCTGATGCCGAGCCACTTGGCAAAAAAACGCATACAGGCTTTGTTGGCTTCACCATCAACGGGGGGTGAGGTTAAACGTATTTTTAAAGCATCGTTATATACCCCTGTCACTTCGTTTTTCGATGACCGGGGTTGTATTATTGCAGAGAAACGGATTCCATTATCGCAGGGCTTAATCCGCATTTCCAGAGCCGTCGTTTGGTGTCCCGGCTTTAAATTTATTCAGATGTTCGATGGCGGTTGATTTAATGTTGGCCATCAAGGTTTTTTTTTGTTCTTTTAATTTTTCCACATCCTGCATCAACAATTCCATTTCTTTCGTTGCATCCTGTCGATGTTGCTCAGCCTGGCCTTTCGCGGCGTTGATTATCTTTTTGGCTTTTTCCTTGAGCATCTCAGGTGTGAGTTGAGAGAAAGGGTTGTCCCTATTTTCAGGAGGAGATTGGGAATCCTGCATTTCTTTTATCAATATATCCTTCTCTTCGACTTGCTTTCTTAAATTGGCAAGCTCTTCTTCTACCTCTGGGGGGATGGTGGAGTCATTTTCAAAAGGTCGGGATTCCAAGTCGGCTTGTAATTCTTTTATTTCATCATCCTTCGTTGCAATCCGTTTTTCTTTTTCTTTGATTTCTGCGGTCATGGATTTGAAATCATCAGCGACAAGATGGAGAAAGTCATCCACCTCTTGTTTGTTATAACCGCGGAACTTGTTGTGAAAACATTGTTCCAGTATGTCGAGATAACTCAAGCGCATGGCTGATTACTGTAGTCTTGCCCCAAGTGTAGCGAGGGATTCCACAAGAAACCCTTGCAAAAACATGACGGCTAACAAGACAATGATGGGTGAAAAATCTATTCCAATTCCTGACATAGGTATTAGTTGCCGGATTCTATGCAGAACAGGTTCTGTTATACTGTATAGGAATTGCACGATAGGGTTATAAGGGTCTGGATTGACCCAGGATAATAATGCACGAATGATGATGACCCACATATAAAGCTGTAGGATGACATTCAAAATAGTCGCTGTTGCTTGTAACAAGTTTCCTAAAATAAACACGGAATAAAAGTTTGAAGTGTGGGTTCTCCCCCATTTCGGGAGAAAGAATATCTGTCTGCCTTCAGGAGGCATTATTATAAACTAAAATATCTGAAAACCCCTTTATTGTCAATGCGAAGTGGGTTTGTTTTTGGGCGATATATTCAAAGAAAGAGATCAATGAAACGAACAAAAATTAAAGAACTGCTTAATTGCAAAGAAGAACAGGAAAGCGTTTTGGTAAAAGGTTGGGTGCGTACCCGACGAGACTCTAAAGGGGGATTCTCTTTTCTTGAAATCAATGACGGTTCTTGTCTGGGGAATATCCAGTCCATTGTTGACCATTCCCTGAATGAATTCCAGAAATTGGATAAACAGATCACAACAGGAAGTTGTGTGGCCATTACGGGCAAGCTCGTGGCCTCGGAAGGCAAGGGACAAAAGATGGAGATACAGGCAACGACTGTAGAGGTTTATGGTACGGCGGATGCGGAGACCTATCCTTTGCAGAAAAAACGCCATTCGTTTGAATATTTACGCGAAATCGCGCACCTTCGTCCACGCACGAATACGTTTGGTGCTGTCATGCGAGTTAGAAGCCGACTGGCTTTTGCCATTCATCAGTTCTTCAATGACCGTGGGTTTGTTTATCTGCATACGCCCATTGTCACTACCAGCGATTGTGAAGGTGCAGGAGAGATGTTTCAGGTCACCACTCTTGATCTTAACAATCCCCCAAAAGTGGAAGGGGAAATTGATTACACGCAGGACTTCTTCGGTGAAAAAACCTCTCTCACGGTAAGCGGTCAACTGGAAGGGGAAATTTATGCCCAAGCCCTTTCAGATATTTATACTTTCGGCCCAACCTTTCGGGCAGAGAATTCCAACACCAGTCGTCACCTTTCCGAATTTTGGATGGTCGAGCCGGAAATGGCATTCTATGATTTGGATGATGATATGGATCTGGCCGAAGAGTTTATCAAATATCTGTTTGCAGATGTTCTTGAAAATTGTACGGAGGATATGGAGTTTTTTAATCAGCGCATTGACAAAACCACCCTCGAAACTCTGCAACATATTGTAGATAACCAGTTCGAGAGACTGACTTATGCCGATGCAATCCATCGCCTGCAAAAATCAACTGAGACATTCACCTACTCCGTTGAATGGGGATGCACCCTACAGGCAGAACACGAGCGTTATCTCAGTGAAAAGGTGTTCAAGAAACCGATCATTGTTTACAATTACCCGGAAAAGATTAAATCGTTTTATATGAAACTGAACGAAGATGGCGAAACAGTTCGGGCGATGGATGTCCTGCTTCCTAAACTCGGTGAGATCATTGGTGGCAGTCAGCGCGAAGAGAGCTACGATATATTATTAAAGCGCCTGAAAGACAGTGGTTTGAATCCCGAAGAATACTGGTGGTACCTCGATCTCAGGAGATTCGGATCAGCCCCGCATTCCGGGTTCGGGTTAGGATTCGAACGTTTAGTTCAATTCGTTACGGGCATGGAAAATATCCGCGATGTCATCCCTTTCCCTCGCACTCCCAAACACGCCCGCTTCTAGCGGGGCAGGCCCTGCGGTCAATGGGTCTGAACATTTTTAAGCGAGTAGTTGCAATTGGGCTTCCAGAAGCGGGTTTTAAATCTTCCCCCTGATAAGGGGGACCGAGGGGGTTGCCTTTTTTGCTGGTGCAAGGAAAGTAAACCAGGATTCGTTAAGTTGCTAGCGCTCTTTGCTATCTGGAAAAGTTATTACCAGTTAATCTCCACGTCAGTGGGTGGGCTGTTACATTTTTCAGAATCTTGATGGCGCTTGTTTCGCTAAATAAGAATAGACCTTTAGGTTGCGGGGCTTGCCCCGCTAGCTAGTCGGGAGAGTGAAGTGGAAGGGAGTGCCTTTTCCGGGTTTGGTCTCAAACCAGAGCTTCTCTTATGTTGCCCGGATAGACAACCAAACCGCATTACACTGCACTCAAATCAATTTTCGGCAGGTTTGATTTGCTTGAGGTGGACGGCAGTTTCTATGTGTTGGGTTTGCGGGAACATATCAATCACCCGCATATCGTGAATTTTGTATCCTTCCAGCCTTTCCAGGTCACGGGCGAGGGTGGATGGATTGCAGGAGACATAGATGATTTGCTCCGGCTTCGATTGCAGCAATGTTTTTATAACCAATTCGGAACAGCCTTTCCGCGGCGGGTCAATGATGAAGGTATGAACTTTTTCTTCAGATACAACCCGCGGTGCGTGTTCTTCCACGCTCCCGGTCAGAAACTGGCAATGGGTAATGCCGTTGGTTTCGGCACTCAGGCGGGCATCTTCCATAGCTGGTTCGAATTGTTCGATGGCGATCACTTTTTTGCCTTTTGCCGCAAGCCACAGTGCAATGCCTCCTGAACCGCTATAAGCATCGATAATAGTTTTCTCTTCGGCGACATTGACCCAATTTTCGATCAGATCGTAGAGACGTAAAGTCTGCGCTGAATGGATTTGAAAAAATGACCCGAGGGAAAGGTGGAAACTCAAGTCGGCAAGTTTGTCCGTAAGCCTTTCTTTTCCCCATAGCAATCTGTTTTCTTTTCCTAAAATTACATTGGTGGCACGCGGATTGATGTTTTGAATGATACCGACAATGCCAAGTTCTTTTAATTTCTTCTCTTCGGTGAGTTCAGCCAGAAAACTCCGTGGGAAGCGGCCTTCATTGGTCATCATCCCCACAAGAGTTTCGCCAGTAGACTCTGAATGCCGGATAACCAGTCCTCTTACCAGTCCGCGATGGTTTCCTTCGTTGTAGATGGAAATTTGATTTTTCTTTAAGATTTGTCGCAGCCATTCTTTGGTTTTGTTGATAGGTTCTGAAAGAATATCGCAAGTGGGCGAGTCTGCAACTATATGCGAGCCTTCGGAGTAGAATCCGATTTGCGGGTCACTGGTTTTTCCTTGTACCGCGAAACTGCCTTTGTTGCGATACTGGTATTGTTGGTCTGCCGCCAGGGCTTCGATTTTTTCTGGAATCTCGACTCCGCCAATACGGCTCAGGCTGTCTCGAACCACTTGAATTTTGAACTCAAGTTGTTTTTCGTAGTTGAGATCTTGAAATTTACAGCCGCCACATTTGAAAAAGACAGGGCAGGGCGGGTCAACTCGGTCTTTGGAAAGCTGTGTCCGTTCGAATATATCCAGCACGCCAAAGCGCGGTGTGATTTTGATCATTTTTCCTCGAACGCGATCACCGGGAAGGCCGCCGGGGGTGAACACGGTATAGCCTTCGTGGCGGCAGAGTCCATCGCCACTGGATGCCAGGGTTTCTACATCCAATTCCAGTCGGTCGCCCCGTTTCACAGGTATGTTTAATTTAATTTTTGCCATGGTTTCTTTAATTGCTCGTGTAGTTTAATGAGGGAGAAACCTTAGCACACTCCGTTGCCAGAACCTAGAATTCGGTTGTATACTTGTCGCTATGAATAAAACCACAGCCATATTGGCAGCCGTTTCCGAAGAGATCGCCGGTATCAAGCAGGCAATGAATATTTCTGACCGGATTCGTCTGGGTAAATCCGAAGCCTGGCCGGGAAAATGGCAGGGGAAGAATATAGTTCTCGTTCGTACCGGAGTCGGCAAGCAACGTGCCGCCGAGGCGGCATTGCAAGCCATCGAACAATTTTCTCCTGATAGATTGCTCAGCATCGGTTACGCAGGCGGATTAGTCACCAAGCTTGAAGTGAGCGATCTGATCGTCGCTGAGCAGATTGTTGATGTGGAATCTTCCGCAGAGTTTGTGCCAGATCAGCAATGGTTGCACTTGGCGCAAAACGCTCCCGCACCTGAAAATTATAAAGTCATTTCAGGAAAACTGGTCACTGCGGATAAGGTCATTCATAGTCCACTAGATAAAAAAGAATTTGGGGAACGTTTTTCGGCCGAAGCGGTGGAGATGGAAACCTCTGCCATTGCTAAAGTGGCAACCGATAAAAACCTGCCGTTTTTATCAGTGCGTGCGATTTCCGATTCAGTCGAACAAGAAATTTTGGACAGCTCTTCGTTTCTCGGGAGCGATGGAGAAATTTCCAAACTGAAAGCCGGGTGGTATGTTCTGACGCATCCCGGGTCCATTGCCAGCGCCCTGTCACTGCGCTCGCAAACTCAACGAGCCACATATACCCTGACCGAGTTTATCCCCAACCTGTTGTAAAATTGTAGGCTTGCAGTTCATTTAAGTTTAAGGGGTACATCAAGAATTAACATCTGTAAAACATGGGTGCAGATGGGAACGATCTGGGAACAGCTTAAGACTTGCCGGGATCAAAAATATCGTTTTGAATCGGACCAGATTTACTACGCCTATTAACGGTAATATGGTCCATTTCAATTCTCCGCCAAGGTCATTGGAGGTGTATAATATTAGTTACTTGTCCGGCGGCCTGTGTGCCAATTCCGATGAGCAAGTATATTATCCAGCACAGTGGATAGATGGTCTCACTTCTCTATTGGATGACCAAAACACCTCAAACCTGATGTTTTAATTCAATTGATCTGTTTTTCAACTGCTGTAGCAATTAGCGAAATAGCCGGAACATGGGCTTGGTCTTTGTGGCGGCGAGTGGTGACGCATAGGTTGGCACGGTAAAAAGGTAACCCATCATGGCAGAAAGAAACCTGGCAAGCGAACTCCAAAGGCATATAGCAGAACACGCCCAAAAAGAACTTGAAGAAGCCGAGAAAAAACGCTGGGATAAATGTTTAGAAGTTTGCTCAAGTGCTTACGACAAAGCCTCGGCCTACAACAAGCTGATAATTGGTGTGGGGTATCTGGGGGTTTTTATTTTTTGGAAAAACCTTCAAACCGAACTGGCTTTGTGGGAAAGGATGGGTTCTGCGACCTTACTGCTCATTTCTGCGGTCATCTATATAATCACCGAAGTTTTCGCCATGCAACAGAGGAATGTTGATCAAGAGAGTCTCAATGTATTGTTCGGTTTTCCGGTCAATGAATTCCAACAAAAATCGGACGAATACCATAAAGCCATCAATGAAAGGGACGTAAAGTTGCGTCCAGTATGGATCAGGATTCAAAACATTACCCTCTATTTTGGGGTCGCAGGGGCAGTTGTAATGCTTTTTGGTTTTGTTAGAATTCTTGCCTCACTTGTATGATACTCGTTCAGTGTTACTTAATTGACGGGTTTCATGAAAACGGTTTGTTGCAAATGAGGTGACAGTTTTTCGCAAATGAGTTGCAGGGTTACAAAAATTCCGGGGGAAAATTGGTGTTGCAGTCGGATATCCGGTTATTTTTTGCCGGAAGTTCCTTCGCCTGACTCGCCACCGAACACATGAATCCACCCTTTTAAAAATTGGGAAGTGATGCCACTGCGGGCTGTGGGCAAGGGAGCAAGTTGCTTCCAAGTTCCCTGCACATTAGCTTGGATGGGACTGAAAATAAAGGAACCCAAGGTTCCCATAATCAGTATGGCAACGAAGCGTTTTATGGCTTTAGTTTGAGTGAGGCGCGGTTTTACCTTTTACGATCTGATCGAGTGTTACCAGTTGTTCGAGTAGCTCTGGGAGCAGATCGATTTGCAACATATTGGGTCCATCTGAGAGTGCTTTGCCTGGGTCGGTATGGACTTCCATGAATAAGGCATCGCAACCCACGGCTATGGCTCCGCGAGCCAGGTCGGGGACCATCTCACTTTGGCCACCGCTTGTAGTGCCTTGTCCGCCGGGTTGTTGCAGACTATGGGTTGCATCGAATATCACCGGATAACCGTGTTCGCGCATCAGAACCAGAGACCGCATATCGACTACAAGGTTGTTGTAACCGAAGGTAGCCCCTCGCTCAGTGAGCAGGATATTGCTGTTACCGCTTTCCTCAAGTTTAACCACCACATTTTTCATATCCCACGGTGCGAGGAACTGGCCTTTTTTAACGTTGATGGGTTTACCCGTTTGCGCGGCCTTGACCAGTAAGTCGGTTTGACGACAAAGGAATGCGGGAATCTGTAAGATGTCGAGGACTTCTGCTGCCGGGTCAATTTCTTCTTCTTTATGAACGTCTGAGAGAATTGGCAGGTCGAGTTCGGTTTTGATTTTTTGCAGTATTTTTAATCCGTCATTCAGCCCCGGACCGCGAAATGATTTTATGGAGGTGCGGTTGGCTTTGTCGTAAGAAGCTTTGAAGATGAACGGGACGTGCAAATCTTCTGTAATACGTTTGAGTTTTTCAGCGATCTCCATTGCAATCTTCTCAGACTCGATCACACAAGGTCCGGCGATGAGAGCCAGAGGGTTTTGTCCCCCTATTGAAAAGGGGCCTGTTGCAATTGAACGTGTTATTTTTGGACTCATTCTGGTCTCGGTGACAATGCCGCTTGAACTTCATCAGAAATAGGAACTGGGTGAGGAACTTCGGTGCGGGATGGCAACCCCTCTGGAGCTAGAAGACCGAGCATAATTTCCCTCACCTTTTCATTACTGGATGCTTTGCAGGGAGAAGCAAAACCATTTTCGGATAATTCTGTGAGGTTGATATCCGAGAAATCATTATTCAAGGTAAGAATGATCGGTATCTGTCGATATTTCTTTTTTATATTGAACAGATGTTTGATTTCGTTTTTATCTTTTCGTGGTGCAAACACAATCAGGTCGCAACGGATGAGATCGGGACGCTTAAAACAATCGTTGATGGAAACAAACGTCATAACGGTAATAATTTCTTCGCTGAGAAATTTTGCCAGTTGTATGCGTTCGCCACGAACAGGGTCGACAATAAATACTGTTTTATAGCTCATCCATCTTCCCTTGAGTTAAGTAACATCCAGTTTAACATTTATTTTTCAGTAAAGCCTCTTTGATTTGTGCTGGTTGATATGGAACAATGGTAGAAAAGTAAAACTTCTTTAGGAGGTTTTCTAATTATGCTGAATAAAAATTTCTTTTTCTTTTTAGTATTTTTCTGGTTTGCATCTCCCGTCTTTGCTGCCAATCAAATTGTTGTCGTCAAAATTTCAGGGGCTATAAACCCGGCTGTAGCGGAATTTGTCTTGCAGGAAATCCATCAGGCCAATGAGGAACAACAGGCGCTGATTATCCTTAACATAGATACGCCAGGCGGACTGGATACTTCGATGCGGCAGATTATTAAAACAATTCAAAGCTCGCATGTGCCAGTGGCTTCCTATGTTTCGCCCAGTGGGTCGCGGGCCGCTTCGGCGGGAACCTTTATTACTATTGCCTCGCATATTGCCGCGATGGCTCCGGGTACGAATATTGGAGCGGCGCATCCGGTAAATATGATGGGCGGTGATAATGAACAGGAAACGACCCAGGAAAAGAAAGTGGTCAACGATGCGGCGGCCTATATACGTTCTCTCGCGGAACTTAGAAACCGAAATAGCCAATGGGCAGAACTTGCCGTAGTGAAAAGCGTTTCTATTTCTGCTGAAGAAGCGAAGCGGTTGAATGTGATCGATCTCATTGCCGGAAACGTGGAAGCCCTCACGCTTGCGATTGACGGCAGAGAGATTCAGACCGCATCAGGACCCATGACCTTGAAAACCGGTGGTCTGGAAATCGTGTATCACGAAATGAGTCCACGGCTAAAAATGCTGGATATTATTTCCAATCCAAACGTGGCTTACGTTCTTATGATGATAGGGGTAGTAGGTCTTTATTTTGAAATGTCCAACCCAGGACTGATCTTTCCAGGGGTGATCGGTGCTGTCAGTATGGTACTTGCTCTTTATGCCATGCAAACTCTTCCCGTTGATTATGCGGGACTGTTATTGATTTTGCTTGGAGCTCTGTTTTTTATTGCAGAAATTGGAGTGCTGAGTTATGGGCTTTTGTCGCTTGCGGGGGTGGTGTCGATGTTTCTAGGGTCAACGATGTTGATAGACAGTGAAGACCCAGCGATGCAGATTTCTCAAGCCATTCTTTATCCTACTTTGGGGTTGGCAATAGCTTTTTCTATTGGCATCATTGTTTTTGCGACCCGCACCCGAAAATTAAAAAAACAGGGCGGAGCAGATGGGATGCTTGGAGAGACTGGAATTGTTAAGGAGACTTTGAACCCACACGGGCGAGTTCTTGTGCATGGAGAATTGTGGGAAGCGGAATGCGAAGGGGAGATAATGCAAGGCGATCATGTTATTGTTGAATCAGTCGAAGGATTAAAAGTAAGAGTAAAAAAAAATCCCTTATAATTTTTTCTGAACATGAAAGCCCTGATGACGATTTTTCAATCCATAGGAGTGATAGCGGTTCTGATTCTCCTTTATGCGGTGTTGTTAGTCGGTTGTGAAAAAAAGATCATTTTTCATCCTGCCAAATTCCCTTATCCTGGGCGACCGCGATTATTATAATGCTCTTGATGGATTTATTACTGAAACGCTTAAAATTCCCATGACCTCGCAGAAAATTCAGGCTACATTGTTTTCTTCATTTTAAAGCCAACTGCATTCAAATTTACATACCTCAAATATGATTCGACAGGACATTTTAAAAAATATCAAGCGCGTGGTTATAAAGATCGGCAGCAGTGTTATCTCTAATAGAGATAAGGGGCGATCTTCACTTGAGTGTGGATTGAGCAAAGACTGGGTGAGGCATTACGCTCGCCAGATAAAGCTGATTCAAGATAAGGGATACGATGTGGTGCTGGTATCTTCCGGCGCGATCATGGCGGGCCGTGAAAGGTTGGGACTGAGTCGAGCCGATCTTTCAATTCCCGAAAAGCAGGCCTGTGCTGCTATCGGTCAGAGTTTTCTCATGCACACTTATGAAAAAGCTTTTGAAAAAAAAGATATAAAGGTTGCGCAGATTTTGTTGAGTCACGATGACCTGGGCAATCGTCGCCGTTACCTGAACGCAAAACATACTATAGAAGCTCTTTTAGAACGCAACGTCATTCCCATTATCAATGAAAATGATTCTGTTACGGTTGAAGAGATCAAGATTGGGGATAATGACACGCTTTCCGCCACGGTTGCCTGTTTGGTTGATGCGCAACTTTTGATAATTCTTTCAGATGTTGAGGGACTGTTTAACCGAGACCCTTCTGTGAAGAATAAAGGTGAAAAGGCAGAGCTGATTTCACATGTTGCGCGTGTGAATGAAGAGATCGAGCGTACAGCGGGAAAGAGTAACAATCGGCTAACAGTAGGAGGGATGTTTACCAAGGTGCTTGCAGCAAAAAAGACAATGAGTTTTGGTATTCCCACTTTGGTTGTGAATGGACTGGACGAAAAAGTGCTGGAAAATATATTTTCAGGTAAGGATGTGGGTACTTTGTTCTGGTCGGGAAAAGGCAAGATTCGCGATCGAAAACATTGGATAGCCCACACCCTCAAGCCGGCAGGGACTCTTGTTGTCGATGCAGGCGCAAGAAAAGCCTTGATAGAAAGAGGCAAGAGTTTGCTGCCAGCCGGGCTGATAAAAATTAAAGGTGAGTTTGAATTTGGTAAAGCGGTCATAATTATCGATGAGGATGGCAAAGAAATCGGTCGTGGTCTCGTCAATTATAATTCCCGCGACTTGTTGCAAATTAAGGGAATGAAAACCACGGCTATCAAAAAATTGATCGGTGAATCGTTTTATGAAGAGGTGATTCATCGCGACGATTTGGTGATTTTTTAACCTCCTGATCAGTAAAGGTACTCTGTGATAAAATGGTGGGAAAAAGAACCGCTGCGTTTTGAATGCCAGCCCGACTGCTTTAAATGCTGCACAAAGCCCGGCATTGTTCATTTTGATCGTGAGGATATAAGAAACGCTGCCGACTATCTAGGTGTCCCCCCTGCGGAATTTAAGAAAACCTTTCTCATCCGAGATGATGGGGAATGGTTGCTTGAAGTCGGAGGAGACGGTGCACCCTGCAGCTTTCTAACGGACAAAGGATGCGGTATTCACGAAGGGAAACCAAAACAATGTCAGTCTTACCCTTTCTGGCGTGAGAATATGGATTCCAAAAATATGTGGAAACTGATTGGCGGATTTTGCCCCGGTATCGATATAGGACCGATGATAAAAATTGATACCATCAAATCCTTCCTCAAAAAATTCAGGCACTAACCCGGCGACAACCGCAGGAAACAGGCCAAAATTATTTTTGCAAAAAATCCAAAAAAAATTTCTGTTTTTAAGCTCATTTTTAGAAGTATAAAGGTAATAGATTCAATAAGTTTGTTTTGACCTGTCGCCTGCCACGGTAGTGGCTTGACAAGGGGGAAGGGGTAAGCATAATATCGGGCTGGCCTCATAAGTATAGATTTTTTAATTTTTTTGGAGTGATTCATGCCGGTTGCAGTGGTGGTAGGAATGCAGTGGGGAGATGAAGGTAAAGGCAAGATCATCGACTTGTTTGCCGAAAATGTGGATGTGGTGGCTCGTTATCAAGGAGGCCATAATGCGGGGCATACCATTTGTTTTGATGAAAAAGAATTTGTTTTGCACCTCATTCCTTCAGGAATTTTCCACGCTGGCAAACTTTGTGTGATCGGCAATGGAGTTGTGGTTGACCCTATGGCATTGGCAGATGAGATGCGGCAGTTGCAAGAGATCAATATTGATCTGGAAGGCAGGCTGGTTATCAGTGATCGGGCGAATTTAATCATGCCTTACCACGGGGTTAGTGATCAGGGTCGCGAAAAAGGCAACGGGAAGTTTGAGAAGATCGGTACCACAGGGCGAGGTATTGGCCCTTCCTATGCGGATAAGATTGCACGCTCTGGCATTCGGACTTGCGATTTGAGGGATGAAAAATACCTTCGAAATCGTTTGGAAGCAAACTATGAAGAAAAAAGTCAGGTGCTTAAAAGTCTTTATGGAAAACAACTGCCGGGGTTCGAGGGTCTCTATGATGATCTGATGGTTTTTCGAGAGGTCATACTTAAGTATATTGTGGATACTAATGTATTGATGAATAACCTGATCTCGCAAAATAAAAAAATTCTTTGCGAAGGTGCGCAAGGCACCATGCTGGATGTCGACCATGGGACGTATCCGTTTGTGACATCTTCCAATTCATCGGCGGGAGGTGCGTGTACTGGACTTGCTATACCCCCTACCAAAATAGATCGAGTGCTTGGGGTAGTTAAAGCCTATACCACTCGAGTTGGTGAAGGGCCTTTCCCAACAGAATTATTTGATGATGACGGCGAACAACTGGGAAAAGTGGGACATGAGTTTGGTGCCACTACTGGAAGACAAAGACGTTGTGGTTGGTTCGATGCGGTGGTTGCTCGATATGCTATCCAAATCAATGGAATCGACGCATTGATCCTGACAAAGATCGATGTGCTTGATGGATTCAAAACCATAAAGATTTGTACCAGATATAAATTTGAAGGAAAAATTTATCCAGACATGCCTGCTGATCCTAAAATTCTTGAAAATTGCGAGCCGGTCTATACGGAGCATGAGGGCTGGATGGAAAATACCGTTGGGGTTCGAGACTTTGATGCACTGCCAGAAAAAGCCAAAAACTATGTGAAACACCTTAGCGATTTGCTGGAAACTCCTTTTCTGATTGTATCTACGGGGCCGGATCGCGAAGAGACAATTCAACTCGGTCCCTTATTTGCCGATTCTTGATCTTCTTCCCGCCTAAAGAAATTCTGATAGCTCACCGCTGCCAAGTGAGTATAATATTCAGATAAATATTTGATCCATTTTGAGGCTGTATTTTATGCTGACAATCGGGATACTGCTGTTCTCTTGCCTATTTTTTTATTTTGTCGGTTACCGTTTTTATGCGGGGAAGTTGGATAGCGAACTTATTCAACCGAGTGACAGGCAAGTCACACCCGCAGTAGAACAAAATGATGGTGTTGACTATGTGCCTAGCAAGCCTCTGGTGCTTTTCGGTCACAACTTTGCATCGATTGCCGGGGCGGGGCCTGTCATTGGTCCTATCATTGCCATGCACCATTTTGGTTGGGCGATCACCTTGGTGTGGATTTTGCTCGGCAATGTTTTTATCGGTGCCGTACACGATTACCTGACATTGATGGTTTCCGTTCGCAACCGTGGCAGTTCCATTGCTGATATCGCTGAGATCACGATGGGATATCGTGCCAAGGCTGTGTTTGCCGTTTTTTTGGTGTTGGCAATGCTGTTGGTGATTGCGGTGTTTGGTGTCGTTGCGGCAAAAACCCTGATAGCGCAGCCGGAAATGGTGTTCCCTACATTCGCGATCATCCCTGTTTCGGTTTTGTTGGGTTGGTGTATTTATAAAAAGAACCTCAATTTGCAAATGGTGTCGGCGGTGGCTGTGCTGACCGTTATTTTAAATATCTATATTGGTTTTCAGATTCCTGTTCCTCTCCCGGAAGAGGGAGTGTTAGGTCTTTCCCCTTTGGGATTCTGGTTTGTGATATTGATGATTTATGCGGGGGTGGCATCTGTTTTGCCAGTACAAACTTTATTGCAACCGCGCGATTATCTATCTACATACATTCTTTTTGGTTCGATGGCTCTCGCAATTTCTGGACTGTTGTGGGTCGGACCCGAATTAAATATGCCTGCCTGGAGGGGTGCGATGTCAGAAGGGCAGGGTCCGGTTTGGCCGATGCTGTTTGTGCTGGTGGCATGCGGTGCGGTTTCTGGTTTCCATTCGCTGGTGGCTGGCGGTACCACATCCAAACAACTGGCCAATGAAACGCAGGGGAAAATTATCAGCTACGGCGGTATGCTCACCGAGGGGGTTATGGCCGTTGTCACGGTGTTGCTGGTTGGTGGCGGACTCTACTGGGTTGCACCTGAAGGCGGCGGCATCGACATGGCTAAACTCGGGTTCCGCGAAACTTTACAATCGGGCGGATGGATTCTCGCTTTCGGAAACGGGTTTGGAAATATAGTCCACCAGATGTTACCTGTTTTAAGTTTTACCTTTGCGTCTATGATTGCGGTTCTGGCTTTGAATACCTTTGTGTTAACGACTCTCGATACAGCAGTGCGCATCACTCGTTTTCTGGTTCAAGAATCGTTGGGAGACAAAATCCCTGTATTTAAGAATAAATTTGTTGTAACGGTCACTGTAGTATTTGTCGCATATCTGATCGGGGCTACTGATGGATGGCAGAAAATATGGCCTATCTTTGGGGCGACGAATCAACTGATTGCTGCTATGGCCTTGTTTGTTGTGGCTACTTGGTTGATGGCGGTTAAAAAACCGACTCAGTATGTTCTCTATCCTGCAATTTTCATGGTCATCACGACTATTGGTGCATTGGGTTGGCAGGCCTGGCGGTTTTTTATGGCACCGGAACCCAACCTGTTTTTGGGGGTCACAGCGGTGGTTCTCATTGGACTTGCGGTGTTTGTCGGTAATGAGGGCATGCAGGCACTAAGAGGTAGGAGAGTGATGGGGGTGTCCACAACTGAAATTCCTTCTCGTGCAGAATAAAAATATTTCTCAACACTATCCGCAGTGGTTGGAAATCTTGGAATAATGTATTATTATATTCGTATCTATTAAATTTAAAAAACAGGTTTGTTGTGAAGATCAGTGAAGTCCTTGCCATCCAGGCAAAAGTAAATGAAAAAACATCGGCGAAATCCAAGCCAAAGCCCAAAGCCAAGCCCAATTTGAAAAAGGCTTTGAAAGTTGTTCGTACTCGGGAAACTCCGAATCCGAATGCCTTGCAGTTTGTTGTCAATGCGGTGGTTCTCGATAATGGAAATGTTTCCTTTGCCAACAAGGAGGAAGCTAAAGACGATAAAATGGCGGTGGCGTTGTTCGAAAAGCCTGGGATCATTAATGTTTATGTCATGGAAAACTTCATCACTGTGACGAAGGATGACAAAACAAGCTGGGTTCCTTTAAAAGACCGCATTTGGAAAACCATCGATGATACGGTGACGGTTTATCAGTCCGAAAAGAAAGTTCAGTTGAGTGGAGTGGATGTGGTGAACTTCGCAAAACTGGATAACGAAAAGAAATTGCAGGGCATTGAAATGGTTCTTGATCGTTCGATTCGTACCAACCTCGCTAAAGACGGTGGCGGTGTGGAGTTGAAAGGTATTGAGGGTAACGAAGTCAGTATCCATTATCAAGGTGCCTGTGGCAGTTGCCCCACCTCCACTAGCGGAACCTTAAAATACATCCAAGGTCAACTGCGCGAACAACTCCATCCTGAATTGACCGTAAAGCCTGTTTAGCTTCGTAAAATACCTCAAGGCTGGAAAATATTTTTAATCACTTCTAATAAACAGCTCAAAGACATTTTTAAAATTATTTTTTGTTGCTCCAGTTGAGTGGGATCAACAGTTAATTTTTCCATTCAAATCAGGGACGGCCTCAATATCTAGCGGCGGGGAAGTCGGTGTGAGAGGCCAGCGAACCTCGCGTCTTTAACCCCTCAAGATTGGGCGACTTATCTGATAACCTACTTACTTTTAATACCTTGTGCAAATACTAGATAATTGAGAATGGCATGAGGTGAATCTAAATAGTCCCGCAATGGCCCCGTAGCTTATTATCGATTTTTTGAAGAAGGGCTTTGATCAGAACGATTTATATTGTATCGAGCGAAGGAAAGAAAAAGTGCAAAATCGTAATACCGCACTTTAGTACCAGTTTGGGACTGATACTTGACTTCTAAACCATAGAAATAAGGCTAGTATTACGGAAGGATATACTTTTAAAGTGGCTTTTTATAATGTAGTCAAGGAAAGACTTGACCCCTTGATTGCGCGAGGCATATGCGGCACATCCCGAACGATTCGTGAGAAAGATTCCAGAGCCCACGCCCTTGCCAACGGAGGTCTGGATCAATCCACCAAAACATGAAAAAAATTTGGAGAAGTACACTAATTAATCACATTTAGTGTCTCAAAGTCATTGACACATTCCGAGCTGGCATTTACCATGTGACCCGGCTAAGGTGTTGTGCTATTGAGATATTAGCTGGTCAAAAATGCAGGGTGATTTTATAGATGCCCACTAAAATTTTAGGGGGAAAATGTTTAAAAAGACTGTAGCTCTTACACTATTATTGACATTTCTTGTTGGTTGTGGAACTAGTGCCAGCAGACTGAATAATCTATCAATCGGTATGAATAAATCGGAAGTAGTACAAATTCTTGGCACACCTCAAAGTGTGAAAGCTCGACCCGGGCAAGAAGTTCTCTGGTATACGCTAGGAAATAGTTGGAATAGCACGGCTTGGAACTCGCAATACTACGTGATGCTGCAAAATGGAAAAATTGTTTCCTATGGGCATGCGCAATAGATATTAATAAATAAAGAAACTATCTATCTCTTAAAATTTTAATGCTAGTATCTATCATTTGACTATATTTCATATCACTACCACAAGTGAACATTTGCCTAGGTGACATTATGGAATCGTTTCCAAACACAAAAAGAAGTTCCTAGTAACAACAAACTCCTCTCATTCCTATCTAGTAGCAGAAAATCAATTACAACGGCAGTTCGATGTTTCCAAACTCAATCAATGTTGGGTGTCTGACATCACATATATTCCAACGTGGCAAGGCTGGTTGTATCTGGCGGTGACGCTGGATTTATATCACAGGAAAATCATCGGTTGGGCCATGGATCGATAAAAAGAGGAACTCATGTTTAAGTTCTATGATCAAAATTCTTTTAGAATATACTTTTATTTGTTAGGGATAATTACATTTTTATGATTTTTGAATAAATGTTATTTAACACCGGGTAAACTTTGAGAAAACTTGCTTTCGTCCATGAAGGCGCTGGGTATGACTTTGTTGTTCCACTTATCCATGTATGCGCAGCATCATCCCTATATTTTTTTAAAGTTTTTAATTCACTTTTTAAAATATCCAATTGCCTTGTTCCATCTAAATAATCCTCTATTTTTTCCACTTGAACCATTCCAATTGTTCGAATCAACATTTTTCTAAAATGGTTTTTATACTGGAATCCCGACGTACTTTGAATACAACTCGCTACCATTTCTTTAAATCGTTCGTTCTTAAGCTTTCCCTTAACAGACCTATACACAATGATGTCCATTGATTCTTCGATCCAGCCACAACATTCCAGCAAGGCTAATTTTGAAAAATAAGTGGCATCATTCTGATTTTTGGATGATAGTGCTTCATAATATAATAGGTCCAGCCTAATAAGCGTATTTGAAATATTTTTTTTTATTATCATTTTCATGAAAAAACACTTATTGCACTCTTCATTCTACCTTTAACCTTGTCTTTATGAGACAACCCACCCACAAGACTTTGTGGCGAGAAAGCCTCATGTTTTCTTAAATTTTCAAACCTAATTTTCAGACCTTCATCATCATCATCTTCCAAGGTATCAATATTTTTTCCAACACCCACTAACATAGCTTCAATTGTGGCTTTGCTTAATTTTGGAAGATGCTTTTTAACCATTAATCGCTTATAAATTAAATCAATGACTCTTTCAAAAAGTTGTCTTTTATTAGAAATATCCTCTTCAACTAGCAAATTATTATCATCCATATAATCGTTTAAAAACTTAGCTAACCTTCCTTTATAAGTGGCATAGGTTTCATGAAATGCTAAAAATCGAAGAATTAACTCTTCATAGGAAAACCGATAGCTTTTTTTTTCTTCTAAAGCGAGTAATTTTCTAAAATTTTCATATTCTACTAATTCTTTGAGCAAATCATTAAGCTTACCTTGAAATATGCAGTTACGTATTTCTTGGTTGCTTAATTTATTTCCCCCTGTATTTAATCTATGAAAAATCGTGAATAGATAATGCATATGGCTTTTTTTTGAATAATCACACCGTAAAACCGTTACAGGAATGGTAAGGTTTTCTAATCTTTTATAAATCTCGCAATCCTTCTCTTTTATTTCTTCAGGTGATTTACCAGATATTCTTTGATCAATGTCTTCCAACTTTGAAAGTTTCTGTTTTGGCTTAGTTAAAAACCAAATAATACTTGATATTCTCTGAAGACCATCAATCATCACCCTTTTTTGAGTTATGTAATCAAAGCTTAAGCACATACTTGGAATAGGTAACTGTTTTACTAGAGAATCAATAAATCTCGTTTGAGATGCCTTAGGCCAAACAACATCACGCTGGAAATCTGGTTGTATATCTAACTGTCCTTCTTTGTACATCCTTACTAAATCTGCACAAGATCTTAATTCATTAAATGCCACAATATCTGAGGGAGGGGTTTCGGCAAAATCATCTTGGCTATATAGTTCTTCTTCTTTTTTTGTAATTTGTTTATTTAAATTTTCTGCATTAGTTACCATAATAAATCCTTATGCAAAGTGGGCTTTGAAAAATATATCTATCATTTAATTGTTTTTTATACATATGTCTTATTTAATTGTAGCTTCTTTAACAACTAAAACTGGTTTATATGCTAACTACAATTTTAAAAATAATGAAAATAGAAAAACCAGTTTAATTATCTTTGGTTCGAAGGGACCGCCTAAAATATTTTTTCAATATCTAAAATCCATGCAGATTATTTAATCGATCAATTATTGACGTTTTGGACCGCCAAAATATGATAAATCCTACATTATAGCATATGCGAATCAAACAATCATTGCGAAAATTAGAGGTGCTACGATTAAACTCATAGTACCTTAAAATTATGGAGCCAGCGGGCGAAATTGAACTGCAGACTTACTGATTACGAATATAAAGTAAAGGGGGCAGTCGACTCCTGACTATATCTTGGAATCTGATTCAGTAATCCAATATTATATTATTTTGCATAGGAACAAAAGAGGACGTTGAGGCTTCTACCTACCTCCATTGAAATACATTCAAGGTCAACTGGTGCGAGCAACTTTATCCTGAATTGACCGTAAAGCCTGTTTAGCTTCGTAAAATACCTCAAGGCAGGAAAATATTTTTAATCACTTCTAAAAAAAAGCTCAAAGACATTTTTAAAATTATTTTTTAGTTGCTCCAGTTGAGTGGGATCAACAGTTAATTTTTCCATTCAAATCAGGGACGGCCTCAATATCTAGCGGCGGGGATGTCAGCGTGAGAGGTTGGGAATAATTTAATTAGCCGTTACACCAGGGA